>PVMJ01000153.1_pt1 | contig 326366 bp, 314 predicted proteins | sample 1853361 | NCBI WGS metagenome assembly PVMJ01 (sample SAMN08533506, study PRJNA380276) | Synthetic metagenome, whole genome shotgun sequencing project. | isolation source: mock microbial community containing genomic DNA from 20 ATCC strains | collected 2017 | reverse complement strand
GTTCAATCTCTTTTATTCTACTTCATTTATTTCTTGAAGTCAATAACTTTTTGAACGATTACTTTATTTATTCTATATTGTTTTTATAGTTATTTCAATGGTAAGTTTTACACTTTTGAAATTCTTCTTTAAAAACAACTGCGTCGTTTTTGACGACTTTATCATATTATCAACTTTGGAATTTAAAGTCAATAACTTTTTTAAAAACTTTTTGTGTTCACAACCCGCTTCTTTTTCAACGCGTTTATTGCTTAACACAAGAACTTATTTTACCAGCATTCCAAAACAAATCAACATAAAAACGTACAAAATAAAAGTAATTTTGTACGTTTAGCATATATTATACCTATTTATTTGTAGCAGCTATAACTTTTTGTGCAATCGAGCTATAAATTTTACCTAGACGATCATCTGATTGATATATTGACGGTGCAAAATCTTTTGGATTCCAAGATGGTTGCTCTAAAGGTAATTCCCCAAGTAATTGAGTATTAAGTTCATCAGCTAACTTAGTACCGCCACCTTTGCCAAAGACATATTCTTTATTACCCGTCTCTTTACTTTCAAAATAACTCATGTTTTCAATTACGCCAAGAATAGAATGATCCGTATGTTTTGCCATCGCACCTGCGCGAGCTGCAACAAATGCTGCTGTAGGATGAGGTGTCGTTACAATAATTTCCTTACTTGAAGGTAACATCGTATGAACATCTAAAGCTACATCTCCTGTTCCAGGTGGAAGATCGAGTATTAAATATTCAATGTCTCCCCATTTAACTTCTGTAAAGAAATTCGTCAACATTTTACCTAACATTGGCCCTCTCCATATAACTGGCGCATTTTCTTCCACAAAAAAGGCCATTGATATAACTTTAACGCCATGACGTTCAACTGGAATTACTTCCTTCCCTTTAATTCCAGGCTTTTCATCAATACCCATCATATCTGGTACACTAAATCCATATATATCGGCATCTACTAATCCGACTTTTTTCCCTTCACGAGCTAAGGCAACGGCTAAATTTACTGCAACAGTAGATTTACCGACACCACCTTTACCGGAGGCTATTGCAATAAATTCGACTGGATTATTTTGAGATAATAGGCCTTCTATCGTTTTAGGTTTATTTTCTTCTTTTGGTTTAAATTGATTTACTTTTTCTTCCGGCAATGTTTCAAATCGTATACCGACCGTTTTCGCACCGTTTTCTTTTAATGCATTAACAACAGCCATCTGTAAATCTAATTGCGGTGCACCACCTAATTGTGCCATTGCTAATTTAACACTCACATGTTCTTTTTCTTCCTTAATAGAAACTTCAACAATACCTTCTGTTTCTTTTAAAGGCACATCTATAATAGGATCTTTAATTTCTCCTACCAATTCTTTCACTTGATCTACCGTTAACAAAGCAAATCCCCCTTAATCATTTTAAGACATCTACATCATAGCAAATAACAATTTTTGCTTAGTCTATCACTAAAAGTATAAAACTTTTTATTAAATAAAAAAAGCAGTTAGCCTATTATTTTAAATAGACCAACTACTATAATTATTTTAAAATTTCCTTCTATTACTTTCTATTTCTTTAGGTTCTCTTATAAAAAGTGCTATCACATAAGCTGCCATAACAAGCACAGCTACAAAAGCAAATGAGATATCCACCCCTATAGCAATGGATTGCTGTTTAATTTCAGTTGCAGTTAAATGCGATGGCGATGTAGATAAAAATATTTTTGCACCAAAACTCATTAATGTAACCATTAAAGCTGTGCCTAGTGAACCAGCCATTACACGACCAAAGTTCATAATAGCCGTGCCATGTGAGATTTCTTCATTTCTCAAAGAATTAATTCCTGTAGTATTTATCGGCATCATGAGTAAAGAAACTGAAAACATTCTAATTGCATATACGACTATTAAATACGTATAAGATGTGTCTGTATGCAAGAAACACAACATAATTGTAGTAATTGTTAAAATTGTAAAACCAGTATAAATCAATGGTCTAGGACCATACTTATCATAAAATTTACCTGTAAAAACTGACATAATACCATTTATTATTGCACCAGGCATGATAACAAGTCCTGATAACAAGGCAGATAAAGATAAACTGTTTTGAACATATAGCGGTATAAGCAGCGCAGGTCCAACCATTGACATCATTATAATCATTGAACTAATCGTACATAATGCAAATGTTCTATTTTTAAAAACCCTTAAATTTAAAAGTGCATTAGTAATATTAAATTGTCTACGTATAAATAAATAGATAATAACCATACTTAATATCAACGCACCTATTACTATTGGACTTGTAAATCCTAAATCTCCTGCACTACTAAATGCGTATAGCATTAACCCGAACCCAATAGTTGAATACATTACTGAACGCTTATCTAATTTCGTATATTTCACTTCATTGTAACTCGAGATTGAAACCAAACCGAAAACAAAGGCAAGTATAGCAATTCCTAAAATTATAATAAATGGAACTCGCCAACTCGCTTGATCAATAATTAATCCTGTAGCTGTAGGTCCTATTGCTGGTGCAAATTGAATTACTAAACCTGCTAGTCCCATTGCAAAACCTCGATGTTCTTTACTGAACAATGTAAATAACGTAAATTGCATTAAGGGCATAAGTACGCCTGCACCCATCGCTTGAATTACACGAGCTAACATTAAAACTCCAAAATTCGGAGCTAAGGCTGCAACAATAGAACCTAATAAAAATGTCCCCATCGCCGCTAAGTATAAAGGTCTAGTTTTAATTCTATCCATTAGATATGCCGTCAGAGGTATCATGACGCCATTAACAAGCATAAACCCAGTAACTAGCCATTGCGATGTACTTTCATTGATATTTAATTCTCTCATTATACTAGGTAACGCTGTATTTAATAATGTTTGATTTAAAATAGCTACAAACGCACTAATCAACATAACAGCAACTATGAAGTTTCGTCTCCGGGTTGTTAATTCAACTTTAGCCATCATAATTCCTCCTTTTTAAAACAGATATACACTTGTCCCTTTAATACGTATAGCCATGAACATAATGGGAGTAGTACTCAAATAATAAAGAAGCACTACATAATAAATCATTATTGGTTCTTACACATTAGGCACAGCTAATGTGTACTTAAAAACTAACAATATAACATTGTAGGGCCTAATAATTTATTTTATGTCTCAGACTCATACAATGGTTATTTAACTTATTTACCACAAATTGAGCACTAAGACTCACTATTATCGATTCTTCTATTGAACAAAAAGAAGTTGGAACACATATGTGCCCTCAACTTCAGATATCTATTTTCTATTATTTAAATTTTTACTTTCAGGGTAAAATTGAAGCTTACAAACATATAAGAACCCTATAATAACCATGATGACCCAAAAATCGATATTGATATACACATAGTTCAGATGAATAATAAAATAAAATAACGTTGTTGCAACTGTGTAAGAAATCAAATGAAAAGTCGCGCCTCTAAAATATGCATTTTCAGGCAACATTTTTCTAAAATAATCCATTAAATGCTCGACTGCAAATATGATGAAGTACCCAAAGATTATATAACTGCCATAATATAATAGGTTATCGTACATACTTCTATTATATGTAAAGTCACCCAACCTAAAATAAATAAGTATTCTACTTAATCCATATAAACCAAACCCTAGAAATGTTAAAAAAATCGCACCAGAAAGTACAAAAATAAAGAGAACAATCATTGTAGTTAACAAGTTATAAAACTTATGTTTAAGATAATTCACAATCATTGGCCTCCTTATTAATAAAATATTGAACGATTTATCTAGTATCTAGGAAATTTATTATTTCTTACTTTAATTACACTACATCAATTTTAATCATAATTCTATTCTTTTGATTGAGATGACTGTTCTTTAAAAAATACGACCCATAAAACAATAAGCCCAATGCTAATTACAGCAACAGCACTTAACACATTGTGTAAGTTTGGACCAAAGATTCCTGATTGTATCGCATAAAGATATCCCATTATTGTTGAACCTATTGATGCCCCAAGATTTTTAGTTAATCCATAAAATGACATCATTTTCTTCATTTGTAATGGGCTAGTTTCCTCTTGGACAATCACACTATCTTTCGTATAAATATATCCAAAACTTAATCCTGCCAAAATTAACACAAATGCTATAAGTACCGGCAATTTAATACCAAATGAAATGATAATACTACTTACTAGTAGCAATGTAAATGATAGTAAGTAAATAACTTTCCTTGATAGTTTTGCTTCAATTCGATGTAAATTAAAATTCAATGTAATCCAAGCTACAGATAAAGGAAAAATAACCAATCCACTTTGCAATGGAGATAATCCTAGTTGTTCTTGAAGGTAGACTGGAATATATAAATTGAATCCCATTAAACAAATAGCTGTTAGAAGGTCAGTTATAAAAACTAAAGTAATCGAACGATTAAATTCAACCACAGGTAAAAATGGTGAAGAAACATGTTTTTCTACTTTAAATAAACACATTGCCACAACGATAGCTAAGATAAAACTCAAGAAATTTAAAAGTAACAGCTGTTGGTTTAATAAAGCAAACATAATCAATCCAATAAATACATAAAATAGCGTGAGCCCTTTAGTATCAAATTTTGATTTAGCAACTGTTTCTTCCTCTGGAAAATGAAATGTCCATATAACTAATATAATGGCAATGATCGCAATCGGTATATTTATGTAGAATAACCAATGCCATGTTGCAAATTCTAATATACCACCACCTAGAAGTGGCCCAATGATACTCGAAATACCCCAAACACTGCCAACTATGCCCATAATTTTATATCGTAACGGAATTTCAAATGCTAACTTTGGAACAATTTGCGATAATGACATCAATACACCTGATCCAAAACCTTGTATCACGCGTGATATAATTAGCATAGTAAAATTAGTACTTAAACCACACATAAAACTACCTATACTAAATAAAAGTAATCCTGCAATTGCCACATAAATAATTTTAAATCTCGAAAGTAATTCGCCCACTATAGGATTGGCAATTACTAATGCGATAAAATACGCTGTGAAAATTAATGAAATTAAATTTCCTGCATTTAAATCTTGTTTAATTGTAGGTAATGCAAGCGAAATAATAGATGATTCAATCGCTGACATAAACATAATTAATATTAAAGCTATAACAGTTATGATTGACTTTAATCGCATGAAATACCTCCTTCTATATATTTATTTATAAGATTTTATTTACAAATAATTGGTTTTCATATGTATAAACACTTTTGACTTTCAAATCTTAACGATAATTCTATTACAATACAATCCCCTATTAGAATGATTTATGTAATAAAAAAAGCGGAGTTTCCCCCAGCTTTTCTAAACGACTACATAAAATATAAGATTGCAATTAAATGCAATAGTGATGCTATTACAATAAAAATATGCCAAATCATATGAAAATATGGTCTATTCTTTTGTGCATAAAACCATGCACCAATTGTATAAGACACACCACCTAAGAAAATGAATAATATGAATATCCATGATGTGCGAATAAAAATAATTGGTAACAAGATAATACCTACCCAGCCCATCACTAAATAGACAATTAAGCTTAACTTTTGGTTAACTTTGACAGCTATGGATTTATATAAAATCCCCCAAAGTGTCGTTCCCCATAATAAAATAAATACTGTCCAACCTATCCAACCACCTACAACTGTTAACAAAATAGGCGTATATGTACCAGAAATTGCTACGTAAATCATACTGTGATCGATAATCCTTAAAATATATTTATGAGGTGTTTCATTTTGCATAGAATGATAAATAGTAGATGAAATAAACATCATAAAGATAGAAATAACATAAATAGACATACTCACAGACGCAAGCGTACCATGTGCAATATAACTGTGCACAGCCGCATAGGGTAACACTAATAATGTTAACAAAGCTGCAACACCATGAGATGCCGCATTACCAATTTCTTCTCCAAATGATAAAGGGATGATATCCTTAAATGTTTCTACGATTGTGTCATTACTTTTTTTAGTTGATTTGGACATCATAGTCACCGCCTATCATTAAATTAAACCCATTCTACGTAAATCTTCTGTTGCAGTTGCAACACTATCTTTACCTTCTTTATTTTTAAGAGGTGAAAATTCTTCTTCTCTAGGAACTTGTAACGTGACAAAACTAGTTCCATAAGTAAATATGTCAAAATAGAACAATTCGAATTTTAAAGTTGGTTGTTCAATAACACCAAAGTTCTCATCTAATTGCTTCAAATTCTTAATAGCTAAATGATAAGGTAACTCACGATTTACAGCGTTTAAAATAAAACCAAGTTTAAATGCATGAATACCGATATTAGCATTGTTAAATTGATTTGCAACTTCTGGATCTAATTCTGAATACTCCAGTACTGTATCTTTACAATCGACATTAACTAAACGTCCAACACTTTCTCCTGGTTTTGGTTGAATCGTTTTAGAAGTAATATCGTAATCATGTTCTACCGTAAATCCTGCAAATAGTGGATCCAACACTCTTACTAAAACATTGTCGATATTATTCAAGAAAATATACTTAACGCCATTATTAGACATTTCTTCTAAGTATCCTGCCTTGTCTAAAGATTTAAACACGCCACCATTACCATTCGGCGTTTCCATAATACGACCCTGTTGATTTAAAATTAACTTCCCTTCTTCACTAAGCGCCACAATATTATCTTGTTTAAAGAAATGGATTGCTTCTTGATCATATCCAAAATAACTATGTGCTTCGAAATAAGCTAAAGTTTCTTCATGATTGATATCACTTGTCATAATATACCATTGAATCGTATGTCCAGATTGATGATTCAATGTTTTTAATTGGTTAGCTTGAAGTTCAAATAAACTTACACCTTCAATTTCAAACGAACCTTTAGGGCCCTTGTAACCAAGTCTTGTTCCTTGACCACCTGCCATCAAAAGTACTGCAAATTGTCCTTCTTTAATAGCTTGAAGTCCTTGTTCCTCTAAACGCTTAATCTCATCATCACTCATTTGTGATTTAATATCATATTTCACTTCAGAAACTGCAGATACATCATCTATTGTTTTCTTATTGATGTATAAATCGTTATATAATTTGGCAATAAAATCTAAATCTAATGACGCTACCTTCTCTTCAAGTGCTTCTTTTTCATTGTTACTCATTATTTTTTCATATTCACACAAATGATCTTGTTTATATTTAGCTAATTGATTTTTATCTAGCATTTTATGCCTCCTGCTGAGTTTGTAACCTTTAATAATTTATTTTCTATAAAAACTTAGTATTCCAGTTGCTTATTATATCATTGATGAAAGGCTGAAATAAAACATAAACTGTTCCGACCATTAACGCTGTAGCTAAAGATAAGTCTACAAGTCCACCTGTTTTAAATTGAATCGGTGTCTTCACATTAAACGGTAACGGATAAAATAATTTCACGCCTTTTGGTGTTATCATATCTAGTATAACATGTGACACTAATCCAATTATAATTGCTGCCATATAATAATTAGGCGTCTGAATAATTTGCAATAAAAATGCTATGATTGCGATAAATAATATTGAATGCGTAAAGGTTCGATGTCCAAAGATCAATCTCACAAAAAAACTAATTACCTTAAACCTTCTGCCAATCTTACTTTGAGTGTGACATATATCGGGTAATAAGCTAGCTAGAGTTGCTAGAATGATAACCGTAACCGACGAAAAAATATCCGTTTGAAAATATTGTGTTGTTAGCGCTCCAACGAGCATGCCGCATGAAGCATGTGTTTTACCTGTCATATTTGTTCTCCTTTAATACTCACATTTTACCACATCCCTAACAAAAACACGAACATATTTTCGGGTTAAAATTCATTAGTATGACACAATTTAAAAAAGTATCACATAACTCTTGAAAACGATTACAAAATCGTTTATGATGTATTTACAAAATATTTAAAGGATGTGTTTGAATAATGGCAATGACAGTAAAAAAGGATAATAATGAAGTGCGTATTCAATGGAGAGTTGCTGATATCAAAATTCCTACAAGTGAAATTAAAAATATTACACAAGACCAAGATATTCATGCAGTTCCTAAATTAGACAGCAAAGATGTATCTAGAATCGGCTCAACGTTTGGTAAAACGAATCGCGTTATTATCGATACTGAAGACCACGAATACATTATTTATACTCAAAATGATCAAAAAGTTTACAATGAATTAACTAAATAAATTGTATAAAAAAATCATTCATGGTGAGGGCTTCATGAATGATTTTTTTAATTGATTCAACACCCAGCATAAACAAATACAAAAGGACAACTGTTCCCATAATTTTAACAGTTGTCCTTTTTCACATATATTTATAACAAAAGATGTGCCATCAAAGAAATAATTGGTAGTGTAATGATTGTTCTAATCAAGAAAATCATAAACAATTTGCCGATGCTTACAGGAATCTTCGAACCAAGTATGACGCCACCTACTTCAGACAAGTATATTAACTGCGATATACTAAGTGCCCCAATAACAAAACGAGTTATATCATTTTGTACACCTTCAATTAATATAGAAGGTAAAAACATATCGGCAAAACCGATAATAATCGTTTGAGAAGCCTGTGCCGCTTCAGGTATTTGCATTAACTCTAAAAATGGAACAAAAGGTTTACCCAATATGACAAAAAAGGGCGTGTAGTTCGCAATAATGGTAGCAATAGTACCAATACTCATTACTACAGGCAAAATAACAAACCACATATCAATGACTGTTTTTAATCCTGACTTAAAAAAGTCAATAACGCCCGGTGCTTTAATACCTACTTCTGTTGCAGTATCAAAGCCATGTCTCAATGCCGTCTTTCCTTCTGGCAATGCCTCAGTACGCGCACTTTCAGGTACCTCCTTAGCATACTCATCAGGAATTTTATTTAAAGGCCAAATTCTTGGCATAATGACTGCTGCAACGAGGCAGGATACTATCACTGATAAATAGAAAGCAAAAAATTGATTTTGCATGTGCACTGTTTCAGCAACTACAATTGCAAAGGTGATAGAAACTACACTAAATGTCGTTGAAATAACTGTTGCCTCACGACGAGAATAATATCCTTCACCATATTGTCTACTTGTAATTAAGACACCAACAGTTCCGTCTCCAATAAATGATGCTAAATTATCTACCGTCGAACGTCCTGGCAATGTAAATAAAGGTCTCATAACCGGTCTAAAAATAGGACCCAACATCTCTAACAAACCGTATTCCATTAATAGCGGTAAAAATAGAGCTGCAAATAAGAATACTGCCACTAATGTTGGCAATAAACTTGAGAACAATAATCCACCCGTTTCATCTGAGTAAATAACCTTTGAACCAATTCGTAAAAATGTCATCCATGCAAAAACAACTGCTAATATTCGTAAAATTAACCAACCAATTCTAACGTTAAAAGCATTGTTCATTAGCCCGTCAGGTTTCAATTTATCTTTTAAAATAGTTGAACAAATCAGAGTTATGATACCCGATAAAGTAATTATCGTCACAATTAAAAATGGCATTACGCCACCTAATACATCTTTAAGCACGCCTGCTAAAAATGCCACGGGCAACGTTGTTTGCTTCTGTCCATCTTGTTCGACTGGAATTGGTACTAAAAATAATAAGATACCAATTAAAGACATCGTAATAAACTTAAGTCTCCCAATAACTATCTCTTTCCTTGAAAAGCTATCCATAAAATCAATCCATTTCTCTATGTATTCGTTTTAAGTATATACAGAATTCTATTCAGTTAACAAACATATTCCTTATCATTCTATCTTTCAAAATGTTTATGTATGCAAAATAATGAATAATTACAGTTATTAAATATACGCTATTTCTTGTAATTTTTCAAGATGAATTCAAAAAAGGTTAAGTACAATTACTGATTTCGTACTTAACCTTTTTTAAACTCTAATCATATGTTAGTTATTTCATTCTTCGTAATAATATTAAGAAGTATGGTGCACCGATAATTGCAATGATAACCCCAACAGGAATATCCAGTGGCGGATGAATGCCACGGGCTAAACCATCTCCAAATGTTAACAATATAGCACCAATTAACCCCGACATGATAATAACGTGTAATGTTTTATTTCCTATTAATTGTCTCGCAATATGAGGTGCAATTAATCCTAAAAAGCTAATACCACCGACAACTGAAATTGCGGATCCTGCTAATATTACTGCTAAAATTAACAATAGCATTTTAATAGTTTTAACTTTTAAACCGAGTGCGGTTGCAACAGCATCACCTAGATTCAATACATCTAATTGATAACTCAATAAAATGATGATTGGTATCGTTATTAAAAACCAAGGTAATATAGTATAAATATTCGACATATCATGTCCATATAGACTACCTGTCAACCAAACAAGCGCTTTGTTTGCTTCCAGTGGATTTCTGATTAATAAGAACTGCACAATCGCCGTACATATTGCGCCTATTGCTAAACCAATTAAGGCAAGCTTTGAACCTTTAACATCATATTTTGAAATTAAAAATGATAAAAATAAACTTACTGCAAAGGCACCTAAGAATGAACCTATAGGTAATACAAACAATGGTGCTGTTGGAAAGGTCATAATAATAATCACAGCAGCTAAACTGGCACCTTTAGAAATACCTATAACATCAGGTGAGGCTAACGGGTTTCTTATTACAGCTTGTATAATTGCACCTGAAATAGCCAAGCTACTACCGATAATAATACCAAGTAATGTTCTAGGTATACGATACTCATTTAAAATAAAATCATCTTGTGTAAAGATTCCCTTAATAGCATCAATCGGATGAATCATGACAGACCCTACACATAAACTTATGAATATACTCACAATTAAAAGGATTGTGATTAAACTATAACGACGTATAATTTTCGTTGTCATCATATTCTTTTCACCCCTTTAATCGTTATAAATAAGAAGTAAAGTGCACCTACGAATGATGTAACAATCCCTACTGGTGATTCATAAGGATATGTAATTAAACGACTTAATACATCTGATAGTAGTAACAAATCTGCACCTATAATAAATGTTAATGGAATCATGACTAAATAATTCTTACTCACATAGCGTTTGACTATATGCGGTACGATTAAGCCAACAAATCCAATTGGTCCTGCCACTGACACCGACATACCTGTAAGAATAATGACTAATAGTCCAATGATAATTCTAACTTTATTTATATTTTGACCCAATCCCTTAGCAATGTCATCGCCTAGTTCCATTATCGTTAGTTGACGTCCAATAAAAATCGTTACAATTAAAGCACCAATAATCCATGGTAGAATGGTTAAAATTTCATCCCACTTCATACTGGATAATGAACCGACAAGCCAAAACATCACTTGTTCGTTTGAATTCTCATTCAAAATAATAATACCTTCGGTCATACTACTAAAAAACAAATGGATGGCCATACCAGCCAATGCTAATTTAATGGGTGTCATACCTTTCGTAGCACCTGAAAGTGTATAAACAGTTAAACCACCTATAAATGCACCTATCACACCTAAATATAATGCATAATATTCTAATGCTGGAATGATAATCGTCACAAATACAATGAAAAACGATGCACCAGAACTGACACCAAAAATTTTAGGTGATGCTAGCGGATTGCGTGTCATTGCTTGCATTAACAAACCAGATACCGCTAATGCACCGCCAATAAATAACCCTGCAATCATCCTTGGCATACGTACATTATGCAATAAAAACGTTGCTTTCGTATCTGTATGACCAGTAACATAGTGAATGATATCGCTAAAATTAATTTTCGAAGAACCAATCGCCATATTTAAATATATACAAATAAAAAGAAAGCACAAACTCACTATATACGTGAGTGTTGTGCGTCTTTTTCTTTTATGATCTATGGCAGATTGGCTACTTATTTCTTTTATAGCCATTTACTTCCACCTTACTTTTGTTCTTTTTTTGATAATTCAACAAGTTCTTTAGCCATTTCTTCAGAAGAAATTAAGCCACGAGATCTTGCCCAAACATCACGGTCAACAATATCCACGCGATTATTTTTAACTGCATTCAACTTTTTCCATGTTGCATCTTCTTGTAACTTCTTGAATTCAGCAGAATCTTTTTTAGCATGATCTGTCATAATGATCATACGCTCTGGATTTAAATCAGCTAAATGTTCAGTGTCTAATTGTAAGTAAGGTCCTTTCAAATATTTACTTAAACCTTTTGTTACATCGTCACTTAATGCATTTTTAAATCCTAGTTCGTTTAAAAATTGTCCAACATATGAATAGTTTGGATGTGCTAATAAACCAGCTTTAGCAACTACTGCTGGAAGCACTTTTTGATTTCTATCAAATTTAATTTCATCTTTATACTTATTGATTAATTTATCATGCTCAGCAAGACGTTTTTCGCCTTCTTTTTCTTTATTTAAAGCTTTAGCAATTGTTTTGAACGAATTAATATTTTGTTTGTAGTCTCCATCAAAACTCTTTAATGATAATGTTGGTGCAATTTTGTTTAATTCTTTATTAATACCTTTATGTCTACTGCTATCAGCGATAATTAAATCCGGTTTTAATTTACTAATTTCTTCTAAGTTTGGCTGTTTACGTGTACCTACAGAAGTATAATCCCCAATTTTTTCTCTAACTGGTTTAATGATACGTTTTTTCTTACCATCATCAGCAATACCAACTGGTTTAACGTCTAATGCTGCTAATGCATCTGCAAATGAGTACTCTAATACAACGATACGTTTTGCATCTTTAGGTACTTTTACTGTACCATTTTCATCTTTTACCGAAATAGTATCTTTAGTTGATGATTCTTTTTTACTTGAATTATCCGTATTACCACAAGCTGCAACTAAAAGTAAGGCAACTATTAATCCCAATATACTAAAAGTTTTTAGACCTCTCATCGTTCCACTCCTTAATATGTATAACTTCATTTATTATTTTATTGATAACAATTATCATTGTCAAGTAGCGTTCAATCTTTTTTGTATTTCTAAAATGTATGACTATATATTTCCTCTAATAATTATGACTACAATTAGCACATTTCCTTAGACAAAATACTGATAATGTATCATTGCTATATCATCTTTGCATTAATACAATTGACACCATTTAGCATGACCGTTATCCCTGTAATTCAGCTGATATTATCTGTTGCAATTTTATGTGACGAACTGTTGCACTTAATTTGATAAATCAACAAATACAAAAAATCTAAGTTGAACAATTATGATACAACCGTGCAAACGATATGTAGTATAACTTGTCAACTTAGACTTATTGATAAATATATTAATAGTGGTTTACCATAGCAGGAGATTTCACATCAAAATTTTGAAGTAGCGTATCAATCTTTGAATCATCAATATATACCTTATGTAAATTTTTCATATACATCGAATGAGAAAGTGCTTCATAATTTAATGAAAAAGATATATGATCTCCAACTTGATAGTGTCCTTGACCATTTAAATCAAGCATTAAATGATCACTCGAAGCGCCTAAAATATTGATATGCTGATCCATAGGTGAAATATTATCGACTTTTGTATCTAAATAACCAATATCTACAATAGCTTGTAAGAATGATTCATGCGTTTGTGTATTAACTCGAGGTTTAATTTCTAAAATCTCAGCCTCCAATGTAATCGCATCTTGATATAACATAGCGATCGCTTGATTTGTCGTTGTATCAACACCTCTAAACAACGTTTCACCTATTCGCAATTCATTTATTTTACCCAAATCATTATATAAAAGTTGTGGTAACATGCTCGAATTACCACCTGAAATAATTTTCAATCGATATCCTATTTCTCTTTCAACAGCTGAGACGAATCGATTAATCATAAAGATATCATCATCACTTGGCGCATCAGATTTAAAACACATAAAATTGAATGCTAAACCTACAAAATGGATATTTTTCAAGTGAATAATCTCTTTAATATAATCTAAAACATCATAAGTCAGAACACCTTCACGGCCATCTTTCCAATCTACCATTAATAAAATCTTATGTTTTTTTCCTAAAACTTCTGCTACTTCATTTATTTGATGTATGGTAGATAATTCTGTTTGGATACTCATATCAACTTTTTCTATCATATCTGAAATCTCTTTTTTGGCAGGCGTACGCAATAACGTATATGTTAAATCCTGATCTGCAATACTAATTATGTTATCCAATCTGGATTCTGCAACATGATTGATACCTAACGCTTTTAAGCTTTCTACAATTGTACGGTCACCAGCTATGCACTTAATTACTGGTGTGAATTGCATATTTTTACTTTGAAAAACTGTTTGAAGTACTTTGGCGTTATATTTAATCTTCGATATATTTATGTTAACGTGTGCCATGTAGTACTACACCTCTTTTTTTATCGGATTATCTAACTCAATATTTAAATATTGCTTTACTTTATTTTCCATTCTCATATTTAACAACGCTTTGACAGTAATTGTTGGTCCAAACAAAATATCTTTTAACTCATTTGCATGTGGTAGTGTTGGGTTAATGGCATGCGCTACTACTTGCTGTACTATGTTAAATAATTCGGTTTCTTCAACACAATCATACTGATTAAAATGATGGATTAATTCTGCCATTTGATTTTGAATAACAGCATGTTGGAATTTTGCAATCACTGCATCTATAGAATCAGCTATTAAACTATCATTTGTAATTTTAATATCTGATACACGATGTTGTAATGTTTCTAAATCAATTCTAGAACCACCTAAATCTCTCACTAAAAATTGAATGTCAAAATGTGGCCCCAAGTTCACTACTGTATTTTGCATGTGTGCTTCTAAAGCAATTCCATAATTTTGAATAAAAGCAATTAAAGGCGGGATTAATGCTTGAGCGTATCGTTCAATAAATGTCGTAATACTTTCTTTAGTAATTCCTTGATTTAACCACTCTAAGTAACTATCCACGATAACTTTTTGATCTATTGGATTTTTATTAACTAGACTTGCACTAACTACTGTTGCACCTTTTCCATCAATTTCAGGCTTTTGTCTTATAATACAAGCAAGCTGACGTGCCCTATCTTTATCAACATTTGCATATTCACCGAACGGTTCCATAGCAACTTTAAATCCTGGATATTGATTCAACATGTTTTGTAAAGCATAACTTAACTTTGGTCCATCTACAGTAGTCACAGTTGAGACTGTTCTAACGGCACTTGTTGCTTGTGCATCGACGGGCAACTTAACATGGTATGGTTTATCAATTAAAGACATCGTCCTAAATGATAAAGTTGCTTTTGAAAGTATTGTAAACGGCGTTGGAATTAATATTTTTTTAGCAATCCATGCTTCAAAATATTTCCCTATCGTATGATCATATTGCCAAGGATGTACTAAAATCGCTCTATAGTCTTCACTTTTCAAACCTAAACTCTTTAAAAACACACGAATCTGATTGTAGTATTCGGGAATTATTTCATCAATAATAAATTGATCATTACCATCCATAGCTGTGCACACAACATGGTCTTTTTCAATCATCATAATTTGCAAAGGGATTTCTTTTTCAAACTCAGGTGCATATGCTCGTACTTCTTCCATAGTTAAGGGCAATTTCGTTTTGGTTAAAGGGTGTGTTGGATGCCCCTCTGGTACCAAACTCTCAGAATAAGTTAAATCATCTGTCTTATCACTATCTTTTACATGTTGTAACCATGAAAAAAAGTTAATATCTTGTGGTAACCTTGAAAATTTAAAACTTTGACTTATTAACGTTTGTCTGTGAGACATTTGCTTATATGTTTCAACTAAACTATCTCGACTGTGTATTAACTCTTCGCGTAGTCGCTCTGAAATAGGGATATCAAAGTCATGATTCAACACATCTAATAAACCTTCTAAAGTTATAATTAATGACGTTTCACCTTTATTTAAATAAGTAATATCACCTGTAAACTCATAGCGTTCTAATGCACTTTTTCTAACAACTTCAATAGTCAACACATGCATATGATACTGAATTTCAATTAAAGATCCTTTTTGCGAAATAAATGTTTGCTCGGGGTAAATACGTTCTTTAATAATGGCGTTAATTACACGATATTGAATATTTCTATCTGCCTTTGCCCATTCAAGATATACCATGATTACTTTCCTCCAACTTTAACTTCAACTTTCTATTTATAAAATAGAATACCATTGTAATGCATATAGTACTTATTCCCATTATTGAAAAAGTTCTAACAATGCCAAACACATCTGCACATATACTCATTAATAGACTTCCCAATGGAATCATACCTCTATCCATCATAATAATACTCAGTACTTTACCACGTTCATAATCTTTAACATTATTTTGAAAATAAACGCGATTTGTCGTACGTGCCCATTGACTAAATAACCCAATCAATGTAATACAAATGAACATGATGACAATATTGTGAAATACCACACCTAACAAAGCAATGCCAAATAAAAATGAACTTAAATAATACATATTTACCATACCAATATATTTAAGTACTTTAGGTAAAACTAGCGTTGCAATAATACCACCAATGGCACACATCGTCATAGCGATACCAAATATTTCAGATTTCCCCGGAAATACTTTGTTTGTCAAAACTGGTAAAAGTGTCGTATATGAAAAACCTGTCGCCATAATCAATAATGATGTTATAAATATTTGTCGACCTTCCATATGTAATTTGAAGTAATCTATAATAACTTTTAACGGCATGTATCTTGATGCATCTTCAGGTATTTTAGTTACTTTAAAATGTAATGGTAAGCATAATAAAACTGCGATAAAATAACAAATTGCCTGTGCAAGAAATGTTGTTGGCGCATGATAGACTGCTAATATGACACCAGCAATGGCAGGCCCTATTGAACGACAAATATTAATGATGAATGAATGAAATGATACAGCTTGTGTAGTAGATATTTTATCTGATAAATCTGGTAAGATTGCTTGTCTTAAAGGTGTTTCAACCGCACTTAAAATCCCTCTTAATGTCGCATATATAATAATGACGCTAATTGGAATTGCAGTGAAACTATACGTGAGCACACATAAAATTGCAGTTACTAAAAATGATGATGAAATTGTAATTCTCAGCAATCGCCCTTTATCATATTTATCGGCAATTGCCCCTGCCCACACACTTAGTAATAATATTGGTACAAGTCTGCAAAAATTGACAATCCCCAGATAAACTGCGTTATGATAAGTGGTAAGTACAAACCAATTTAGCCCTATTTGTCCAATCCAATTACCTAGAAATAGTAGAAAAGAACTGCTAAAAAAATATTTTGTCATAAAACTTACACCCGCATTCTGTTGATAATAAGAATCATTATCATTAATATGGATTATACAAATCTATCTTGCTTTTGTAAAATATTTCATAGAGGTGAATTATGAACTTGAACTTAATTTTTAAAGAACAGACATTAAAATTTAACAAAGAAGAACAAGAAACATATTTATTTTTACAACAACATAATAGCGATTGGGCTAATATTTTTAAAGAGATGATTTTACAAGGAAGAGATAAAGTCACTCAGAGATTGGTCACATCAATGCATCGCGAAAACTTAGTTAAAGCGCGCACTCAAAGTAAGAAAATATTGAGTCGTGATTTGATTATGTTAGATATCTCAACGACTCATATACTAGAAATCCAGTTCCCACAAGCTAAGCAAACATTATATGCTCCTATCACTGGAGAACACGCCTTTGATCGAATTGATGTTGAAGGCCCTTTCTACATTAAAGATGACATTACAAATACGATTACACGAGTACACCATCCAAATGAAATTCTTGAGTGTATTTTAATTGAAGCACCAGATTTAAAAAATGCTGCTAGTGATCAATTTCAGCAAGATTTAATAAACAGTGCAACTAATATGACATTTGCAATTAGCTATCAAGCACTGTCAATGCAACATGATTCTGCACCTTTATTTAATATTATCGAAAATAGCGAAGATAGTTACTTGCGTTCAGAGCAAGCCGTTATTGAAGGTCATCCGCTACATCCTGGGGCTAAATTACGTAAAGGTTTAAATGCATTACAAACATTCCTATATTCTTCAGAATTCAATCAACCTATTAAGTTGAAAATAGTACTGATTCACAGTAAATTAAGCCGTACTATGTCACTGTCTAAAGATTATGATACAACTGTTCATCAACTATTTCCGGACTTAATTAAACAATTAGAAAATGAATTTACGCCAAAGTTTAACTTTAATGATTATCACATTATGATTGTTCATCCATGGCAATTAGATGACGTATTACATTCTGATTATCAAGCAGAAGTAGATAAAGAATTAATCATTGAAGCAAAACATACGTTGGATTATTATGCTGGTTTATCTTTCAGAACATTAGTTCCTAAATACCCAGCTATGTCGCCACACATCAAATTGTCGACAAACGTTCATATTACAGGTGAGATTCGTACATTATCAGAACAAACGACGCACAATGGTCCACTAATGACACGTATTTTAAATGATATTTTGGAGAAAGATGTCATATTTAAGTCCTATGCATCAACAATTATTGATGAAGTTGCTGGTATTCATTTTTATAATGAGCAAGACGAAGCAGACTATCAAACTGAACGAAGTGAACAATTAGGTACATTATTTAGAAAAAATATATACCAAATGATTCCACAAGAAGTCACACCATTGATTCCTTCAAGCTTAGTTGCAACCTACCCATTTAACAATGAATCACCTATCGTGACATTGATTAAACGTTATCAATCAGCTGCATCATTGTCTGATTTTGAATCATCGGCGAAATCGTGGGTTGAAACTTATAGTAAAGCATTGCTTGGTCTCGTAATCCCACTAGTTACTAAATATGGCATTGCATTAGAGGCTCACTTGCAAAATGCTATTGCAACATTTCGGAAAGATGGTCTATTGGACACGATGTATATTAGAGACTTTGAAGGTTTAAGAATTGATAAAGCACAACTAAATGAAATGGGATACAGTACATCTCATTTCCATGAAAAATCAAGAATTCTTACTGATTCAAAAACGTCTGTGTTTAACAAAGCCTTTTATTCTACCGTTCAAAACCATTTAGGCGAATTAATTCTTACAATCTCTAAAGCATCAAATGATTCAAACTTAGAAAGACATATGTGGTATATCGTTCGTGATGTACTAGATAACATTTTTGATCAACTTGTACTTTCGACACACAAATCTAATCAAGTAAATGAGAATCGCATAAATGAAATTAAAGATACCATGTTCGCGCCATTTATAGATTATAAGTGTGTTACAACAATGCGTCTTGAAGATGAGGCACATCATTATACTTATATTAAAGTTAATAACCCTTTGTATCGAGAAAATAATTAAGGTTATAGAATTTTATTAATCGTGAGCTCAAGGATTACATTAACTTATTAAATACAATCTATACAAATGAGAGAATAATACATTTTCCATATTCAAATTATTAAAAATCACAAAAAACAGGCTGGGACATAAATCCCTAAAAAAACAGCAGTAAGATAATTTTCAATTAGAAAATATCTTACTGCTGTTCTCTATTTATACAATACTTCGTATTGAATGGCTTCGCTTTCCTAGGGTGCCGTCTCAGCCTCGGTCTTCGACTGGCACTGCTCCCTCAGGAGTCTCGCCATTAATACTACGTATTAACATGTAATTTTACTTTTACATACTTTTAAAAAATAAGACACTTTGCCAAACTTGCACATAAATGTTTAATTCAATAATTTGAATTTTCTGTGTTGGGTCCCTTCGTATAATTTAATAAATACCACTAAACTAAATTAATGAAGTGCCTTATGTATAAAAATTATAACTTGATCCAACTTACACTACCAATAGAAACTTCTGTTAGAATTCCTCAAATTGATATTTCGCGATATGTTAATGAAATTGTTGAAACGATACCTGATAGCGAATTCGATAAATTCAGACATCATCGTGGCGCAACATCCTATCATCCAAAAATGATGTTAAAAATCACCTTATATGCATATACTCAATCTGTATTTTCTGGTCGTAGAATAGAGAAATTACTTCATGACAGTATTCGAATGATGTGGTTAGCTCAAAATCAAACACCTTCTTATAAAACTATTAATCGTATTAGAGTGAATCCTAATACTGATGCGTTAATTGAATCTTTATTTATCCAGTTTCATAGTCAATGTTTAAAGCAAAATCTTATTGATGGTACAAAAGTAGAAGCTAATGCCAATAGGTATACATTTGTGTGGAAGAAAAGTATTCAAAATCACGAATCGAAATTGAACGAAAATTCAAAAACATTATATCGTGACTTAGTTGAAGAAAAAATAATACCAGAGATAAAAGAAGATGGAGATAGCGATTTAACAATAGAAGAAATAGATTTAATTGGTAGTCATTTAGATAAAGAAATCGAAGGTTTAAATCATTCTATTGAGAACGAAGATAGTACTCAAATTAGAAAACAGACCCGTAAAAAAGAACTAAGATTAAGAAGTTCAAAAATAAATTTGATGATTATTCCGAAAGAAAAAATAAATATGAAGAACAAAAATCGATTCTTAAAGATAGAAATAGCTTTTCTAAAACTGATCATGATGCAACTTTTATGAGAATGAAGGAAGACCATATGAAAAATGGCCAACTTAAGCCAGGATACAATTTACAAATAGCGACAAATTCTCAATTTGTTTTATCCTATGACCTATTTCAAAACCCAACAGATACTAGAACTTTAATTCCATTTTTAACAATGATTCAAAATACCTTCGGTTATTTACCGGAGTATATTGTAGCTGATGCAGGTTATGGTAGTGAGCAAAACTATATGGCTATTATAGATGATTTTAATAAAACGCCACTTATTACGTATGGCATGTTTATTAAAGATAAAACTAGAAAGTTTAAAAGTGACATTTTCAACACTTAAAATTGGAAATATGACGAACTTAATGATGAATTTATATGTCCTAATAACAAAAGAATAGGTTTTAAAAGATATGCATACCGTAATGATAGATATGGTTTTAAACGAGACTTCAAACTATATGAATGTGATGACTGTTCATCATGTTCTTTGAGACATCAATGCATGAAACCAAATTCGAAATCCAATAAGAAAATCATGAAGAATTATAATTGGGAATACTTTAAAGTCCAAATTAATCAAAAGCTTTCTGAACCAGAAACGAAAAAAATCTATAGTCAAAGAAAAATTGATGTAGAGCCTGTTTTTGGATTTATGAAGGCTATTTTGGGTTTCACTCGAATGTCAGTTCGAGGAATAAATAAAGTTAAACGAGAGCTAGGTTTTGTATTAATGGCACTTAATATAAGGAAAATAGCAGCTCAACGAGCTGTACATTATAAAATACATATCAAAAAAGCTGATTTCTATCAAATAATTAATAGAAATCAGCTTTTTTACATTGCCTAAGAATTTAATGTCCCAAGCCCTTTTTATCGAATAACTTATTGTAAACCTTGTCTTTCTTGGTTATTGTTTTCGTTATTTTTTTCGTGTTTTTGTTTCCACTCTTTTTGAGTCATTACATCGTCAACTTGCATGTTAACTTCAACTACATCTAAACCAGTAATATATTTAACTTGTTCTTTAACTAATTCAGTTACTTTACGGAAGATTTTTGGTGCTGATTCACCATATTCTAAGATTACTTTTAAGTCTACAGCAGCTTGTTTTTCACCAACTTCAACAGATACACCTTGAGTAACATTGTTGCCACTTGAGAATGCATTAGTGAATGTATCAGTTAAGCCACCTTTCATATCTAAGATACCTTTAACTTCACGTGCAGCGATACCAGCAATTTTTTCAACAACTTCATCAGAGAATGTTAATTTGTTTTTGAATTGAGGCTCCTGATTTTGTTCTTGTTGTTTTTGACGCTCTTCTCTTTCTTTTTCGTTAACACCAGTTTGATTGTCGTATGCTTGTTTTGCTTTATTGTTATCTACAGTCATAATAGATTCTCCTTTTACTTGTTAATTTTTATATTTTTTTAATTAAATTCTAAATTGATGAATTAACTCCATCGATTTAAAAAATTCATAAAATCTTGCTTACGGTCTTTCATATACCCAATACCTACACCAATTAAACATAAAACGATGATAAGTACTGTTTTCCAAAAACCTAACGTTAAGAATAATATCGCGATTAATAGAAACGCTAGGAAACCAACGATTCTCCATTTAAATACTTTTAAAAAATTAATCACTTGTTGTGTAGAGTCTTGTCCGTTTTGGTTATGATTGTTAGCCATGATATACCTCCCTTACAACACTCGTGGACCAGAAGTTTTCTGATCTCTCACATTAACTTCTAACTTACGTACTGGCATTTCTGTGAAATATTCTACATTCTTTTTAATATCCGAACGAATTGCTTCAGTTAAAGATTGAACTTGAACATTATTTGGTACGAAAAAGTCAGTTTTAATGTCGATATAAGATTTATTTTTTTTGTTATATAGTTTCGCAACTACATTTGGTTGTCTTACTTGATCATATTTTGCAACCGTATCGAATGCCGTCTTTTCAACAGCTTTACGAGATACGTAAACATGACCATCATCGAAGTCTTTGTATAATCCAGGTTTTCGATGCGTAGGTTTGAAGATACTAAATACTAATATAAGACCTATTAATATCAATAGTGCAGCAAGTGAAATAAGTAATGGTTGGAACCATTCAAATTGAAGGAAGTAGTCTTGATATTCAGTTATACGTCCATCTTGGATATACATGAATAACAGGAACCCCACGATTACTACTATTAATAAGCCAAGGATAAAGTTTTTAAGTCGTTTCACCCCTAACGACACCTCCTTAGTTAAAGTTAATTTAAAAACATATTAAATATGTACCCATCAGTTTTTTTCTTAAACATAATAAATTAATAACTTTAAATTTATTTTTAATATATAAGATGAAGTACCATTTAGTAATATATTCCCTAGTTTTTGTAAATAAAACCTCATTATTAATTAATTTTCGTCAATATGTTTTGAAGAACGATATTCTAAAATATCTGGGTCACGATGTTTAATTAAAACCTTATTACTATTTCTCGGTTTCTCCTCACTCAAAGATTTTATAAGCGACCATATCATCGCTATAATGACCACGGAAAATGGTAACGCAGCAATGATTAATAAATTTTGAATTGCTTGAGTACCACCTGTGTAAATCATGATGATTGCAAATAATGCCATAATGATACCCCAACTCACTTTGACAAATGACTTCGGATTAATATCACCACTTGAACTCAACATACCTAAAACATAAGTTGCCGAATCCGCTGATGTAACAAAGAAAATCATAATAACAAGTAAAGTAATTAAGCTTAATACAAAACCTAGCGGATAATGTTGTAGCGTCGCAAAAGTTGCTGTTTCTGTCGCAGCTTTAGCAATATCGGCAATATGATTATCTTGTAAGTAAATTGCTGACGCGCCGAATACCGCAAAGAATATAAAGCAAACTAACGCCGGGACAAAAAGTACACCTAGAATAAATTCTTTAATCGTACGTCCTTTTGACACACGTGCAATAAATATACCTACAAATGGTGCCCAAGATATCCACCATGCCCAGTAAAAGATTGTCCAATTTTGTAACCATTGGAATTTTTGACCACCTGTCGGAATGCGTAAACTCATACTAAAGAAATTTGCAATATAATTACCTAGACCATTCGTAAATGTATTTAAAATGTATAGCGTTGGCCCAACAATAAAAAGACCAATAAGTACTACAAAAGCAAGTAACATGTTGATATTACTCAACGTTTTGATACCTTTATCGATACCTGACCATGCTGACCAAGTAAATAATATGGTTGCAATGACAATCAAGATTACTTGCATCGTGAAGTTACTCGGTACATTAAATAAAAAATGTAAACCTTCGTTTATTTGCAATGCACCGAAACCTAATGTTGCAGCAACGCCTGTTACTGTAGCTATGACTGCCAATACATCAATGGCACCACCTAAAGGTCCACGCATTGCCTTTTCACCTAATAAAGGCGTCAATGTAGCGCTGACTAAGCCAGGATATCCTTTATGAAAGCTAAAATATGCAAACACTAGCGCGACAATACCATAGACTGCCCATGCATGAATCCCCCAATGGAAAAATGAAAACTGCATTGCATCATTAATTGCAGATTGCGTGCCAGCTTTATGAATAGGCGTTAATTTGAAGGCATGACTGATTGGTTCTGCCGTTGTCCAGAACACAAGTCCTATTCCCATACCAGCACTAAATAACATAGCAAACCAAGACGGCAATGAGAATTCAGGATCTTCGCCTTCTTCACCTAATGTAATGTTTGCGTATCTCGAAAATAAAATATACACACAGACAAATAAAATAACTAAAACGAGCAATAAATAATACCAAGAAAAATGTAGCGCAATAAATGTAGTAATGTTTTGCGTGAGTTTTTCTAACTGTTTCGGAAATATTGCTCCAAAAGCAACAAATATCGTACATATCACTAAAGATACCCAAAACACTAGACTTACTGATTTATTTTTCATAAATACAAACCCTTTCTGTGTAATGGTAAGTTCATACCCATAACTGCAACATTTTAATCATTTGTAATTTTATATAGACACAATTAATAATGCCTCATCTTTTAAAAATGATATATAAAACACACTCAAATTATTTATCATTGAGCAACAAAGTATTTTATTGTATTTAAGTAATGCCTTTCTAGTGCATTATTGATTTGATACCTGCAAAGTTGCCATATTTCCGTTTAGAATCAATAGTCGCTAGACACAAAAAATAAGTCGCCTATACAGTATTTTCTGCATAAGGTGACTTTACTTACTAATCTATATATTAATTACTAATTTTCCAATCATTGATTGTTTTTCCAACAATTGATGTGCTTGATATAAGTTTTCAGGTGATAAACCTTCAAAAACTTGTGTCGTTGTTGGTTGGTAATGCCCTGATTCTATATTTTTCGTAATATCTTCTAAATACTCATGTTGTTTAATCATATCAGGCGTTCGATGAATTGGACGCGCAAACATAAATTCATGTGTAAATGTTATACTTTTTAATTTTAATGCATTTAAATCTTGATCTTCATTAAAAGCTACGATAGTCGTAATATGCCCTAATGGTTTTATCAGTTCAATCATAGTATTGTAATACAAGTCTGTATTATAGGTGCAAAATATATAATCTACTAATGGAATTTCTTTAAATTGACGCACTAAATCCTCTTTATGATTCAATACGATATCTGCGCCCATCTTTTCACACCACTCTGTTGTTTCTTGTCGTGATGCTGTTGTAATGACAGTTAAACCATACCGTTTAGCAATTTGAGTGGCTATACTGCCTACACCACCGGCACCATTAATGATTAAGACAGACTTCCCTTCGTTTTCAGCAGGATTCGTAGAAATTTTAAATGTATCAAAAAACGTTTCATATGCCGTAATACCAGTTAGCGGTAGACTAACCGCTTCATTAGCACTTATGTTGTGTGGTGCTTTTGCAACTATAGCTTCTGACACCAATTGATATGTCGCATTTGATCCTTGTCTATTTGGCGATCCAGCATAAAATACAACGTCACCCGGACTAAATAATGTAACGTCTGGTCCGATAGCTTCAACAGTACCAATAGCATCAAACCCAAGTACACGAGGTGCTTGAGTGACTTCCATTTGTCGTTGCTTTGTATCTACAGGATTTACACTAATGCTATTTACTTTGACTAAGATATCATCGTTTTCTGGCGTTGGCTTTCTTTGTTCGTATACTTTAAATAAATTTCCTTCTTCCAATTTAAAGGGCTTCTCAAATCCTATCATTTTCATATCGTTTCACCTCATTTATGAACTTATTTCTTATTATACAAAATAGAAGCCATGTGTGCTTATATCGCAGCATCATGACTCCTTTTTCATTTGAATATATAAATAATTACAGACGACTTTCGTATTAAATTTTAGACTTATTTCTACCATGTTGCTGAACAAATTTACTTTAGATAAAAAATTATTAAATTTTGGTCAATTAACAAAGTTAGTTTGTTAAAACGTATACTTTATTATTCCGTTACTTTAATAACTTGTTTACCAAAGTTATCGCCAGTAAATAAATTTTTAAATGCATGTGGCGCATTTTCAAAACCATCTTCAATGGTTACTTGTGACTGAATTTTACCTTCTTGAACCCATGTTGCAAGCTGTTCACTAGCTTCTTTAAAAGCATTAGCGAATTCACTTACCAAGAAGCCTCTCATCATTACTTGCTTCTTAATAAGCGTACCTTGAATACGTGGTCCGATATCGGCTTCAGGATGATTATATGACGAAATTGCGCCACATACTGGTACACGTGCAAAACGATTTAAATGCTTAAATACTTCATCGCCAACTGTTCCACCAACATTTTCAAAATAAACATCAATACCATCTGGTACTGCTTGTGCTAACGCTTCTGCAAAATCCTCTTTCTTATAATCAATACCAGCGTCAAAGCCCAGTGTCTCTGTTAAATAATTTACTTTTTTGTCGCCACCCGCAATACCTACTACACGGCAACCTTTAATCTTAGCAATTTGACCTACAACTGAACCTACAGCACCAGATGCAGCTGAAACCACAACAGTATCACCGGCTTTAGGTTGTCCAATATCAAGCAGACCATGATATGCTGTTTGTCCTGGCATTCCTAAAACACTTAAATATAAATCAAGTGGTACATCTGTCGTTGGAACTTTAGTAATTTGATCCGCTTGGACATGATTAATGATTCGCCAAGGCAACATACCTACAACGACATCTCCTTTTTTATAATCTGCGAGTGTCGAATCAATTACTTTTGCAACGACATGGCTAACAATCGGTTTACCAATTTCAAAAGGCTGTACATACGAATCTGCCTTAGTCATACGTCCTCTCATATATGGATCCACTGAAATATACAGCGTTTGTACAAGTACACCATCGCTCTCAAGTTTAGGCGTGTCAATCTCTTCAATTTTGAATGTATCCTCTTGAGGCATGCCTTCTGGTATTTTGTTAAAAAGAATTTGTTTATTTTGCATCATTAATCACCTTTCTTTATTTGAAACTTTTACTTATTTGTTACTTAAGCGTTAAGTTTGAATTGTGTCTTCGTGATGTCTGTATGCAAATACATTCTTAGTTGTTATATTTTGACTTAAGCACTGATTCATTCATGTAACTTCAACCACATTATATTTGCTATAATCATAAATTTAAAATGTTACGACTTAGACATTTTATGGAAACTCTCAAACAATAGATAATTTTTGAAAAGCTCTAATATTACAAGCTTTTTTGCCCCAGAAAAACTAGCAGTTGCTTTATTTTTTCCATAAGAAGTCGATTAACTCATTAGCAACATTTTCATTCTCATGAAGCTGACTATGTTGTGCAGGCTCACCTTCATATTTAGATTCTCGATAACTTTTCGGACTATTTCCCAGTAAATATTTTAATGATTTCGAAGAACTATTAGACACTCTGCCGTCTGAATGTGTACCATCTTTCAAATCCCCATAAATATTTAGCACTTCGATACCTTTACCTTTATAAATATCTTTTAGCACGCGTAATTGCTGATAAGGTTGATTCATTCGACTTGGTTTACCATCTTTATCAACTGTAATTTCATTGACATCTTCATTCATATTTAAAACACCATTAAATGTCCCTGCAATATTCACTTGTTTGTTTAACTGTGGCAGTGACTTGTCGTTACCATATGTCATCATATATTGTGCAAATGTTAAGTTCCCCATTGAGTGACCGACAAAGTTGAATTTATCGAAATTGTATTCAGATTGTAACTTAGTCAGTACATTTTTAAACCACGCAGCATTCTTATCCAAATAGCCTTGTCTGTTATTTTCAAGTTCAATTTTCACAATAGGATTCACTGCATCTTTTCTTAGTTTCCCTTTAAATGTCACTGCACCATCCTTTGAAACGTAAGCAGTGATGATATCTTTAGTTACCCCTCTTTTTTCTGCTTGCTTCACCATAAACTTTTCAGAATTGGCACTACCACCAAATCCATGTAAGAACAATGTTGGAATTGGCTTTTTAACAAATTGCTGTTGTTGTATTTTAAATGTTTGTGCCTGTCGTTGACTAAACACCACCATAATAATAGAGCCTATAATAATAGCGACCGCTAACAATGTCGTAATAATTACAAAAATTTTCTTCACACTTTTAACTCCCATTCATGTCTTTTATATAAGTATAAAGGATGTGATTAAAAATGTCCTTTAGTTGATTTTGAATACATCATTAACTTTTAAGATGACTTTGGAAAGTTGTCCGTTAACGTTTGTTAATTGATTGCTTCTTTAGCTTTCAATGGTGTGTCACCCATTGATTAATATATAAATATGTATATGCATGTTTAATTTATCTCTTTCTATAAATAAAGACCTACCAGCACTCGACTGATAGGCCTTTTAATATCTATAATTATTTAATTTCTTTTGTTTCGGCTAACTCTTTGTACCAATAAGCACTTTTCTTAGGATAACGTTCTTGAGTCTCAAAATCGACATAGAATAAACCATATCGTTTTTCATAACCATTTGACCAAGAGAACACATCCATTAATGACCAAATAAAGTAACCTTTAACATTTGCACCATCTATAATAGCATCTGCAATAACGTTCAAATGTTGTCTTACATAATCAATACGTGCATCATCATGAACTGTTTTTTCAGATTCAATAAATTCATCTTTATATCCTAAACCATTTTCAGTGATATAAATCTTATGATAGTTAGGATAATCTTTAACAACACGCATGATTTGATCATATAAACCTTGAGGATAGATCATCCAGTCCCAGTCTGTGCGAGGTACGTCGACATCAAATTCACGTTGTCCGACACCTTTAAGTTGGTATTTAGAACCGCCTTTATCACCTGTCGCATTATGCGTGATTTCAGATTCTCCATCGTAACCTCTCATCCAATCACTCATGTAGTAATTGATACCTAAGAAGTCGTTTAAATCTTTGGCTGCATCTAAAATGGCATAATCTTCATCTGTAATGTTTAATTTACCGCCATTAACAGATAAGATATGTTGCACACCTTCCATCGTTTCACGAGAATACTTACCTAAATATGTTGCATCTAAGATGAATTTATTATGGATGATATCTTCTAATTCTGCTGCACGAACATCTTCAGGATTTGATGGATCGAACGGATATTTTGTTGGCAATGCGTGTACAACACCAATTTCTCCTTTGTATCCGCCATCTTTAAATAATTTTACTGCTCTAGCATGAGCCACCATCATGTTATGATGTGATTGGAATACTTTTTCAAAATCATATTTAATACCTGGAGGGAATTTACCTACTAAATATTGACCATCACCAATAGGTCCAATTTCATTGAATGTAGTCCAATATTTTACTTCTGGGAATTCTTTAAAACAATATTCAGCATAATCTACAAAGTAGTCAATCGTTTTACGATTTAGAAAATCGCCATCTTTGTGTAACACTTCTGGTGTATCAAAATGATGCAATGTTACAAATGGTTCAACATGACGTTTATGACACTCTGCAAATAACTTATGGTAATACTCAACACCTTTAGGGTTAACTTCGCCATATCCATTTGGGAAGATACGAGACCATGCAATTGAAATTCGGATACCATTAACACCGAATTTTTCACTTAATTCTAAATCCACTGGATATCTGTTATAAAAATCACTCGCTGGTTCTGCAGTGTACCAATAGTTTTCTTCTAAATACGTATCCCATGCTACGCGACCTTTACCATCCGTATTTGTCGCACCTTCTGCTTGATATGCTGCTGTTGCTCCACCAAAAATAAAATCTTCAGGTAATGTTTTAGTCATATGAAAAACTCCTATTCTTAATTTTCAAATTGTTGTTGAACGAAATCAAGGGCTGCTTGGCCATCTCGTGTCAATTTGATATATTCAGCACCTTGAGTCTTCGCTAATTTAATACCTAATCTATCTGTATCTTGCTTAATATCTTCATAGTTAGACGCAACTTGTGGCGCTAAAATGATTAATTGGTACTCTTTCATAATGTCCATATGTGCGCCATATCCGCCAGCTGCCGCTTTCACTGGCACATGATATTCTTCAGCTGCTTTATTAAGTGCATTGGCTAATAATCCACTTGTACCACCACCGGCACAAAGTACTAAGACATTTGTTTGTTCTGTGATATTTGAAGCTTTAGCTGCATCGTCTGATACACCACTTGCCGCTAAAATTGAATCAGCTTTTTTCGTATCAAAGTTTGCTGCAACTTTTTCTTTTAAATCTGAATTACTTTCTTTACGTCCTTCTTCTTCATCAAGAATTTCACTATCATAAACTTTTAGGAATGGGTAGTAAATAATAATATCTACAACAATCAAAGTAATAGCTAGTACGAATGACCATAAACCAAAACCTGTACCCATGATAATGCCCAATGGACCTGGTGTTGTCCAAGGTAAATTCACACTAAAACTATTCATTCCTAACACTTCAACGAAAAGTTTGAAAATCCATACGTTAACAATTGGTGCTAATACAAATGGAATAAAGAACACAGGATTCAATACTAGTGGTGCACCAAATAAAATTGGTTCGTTTACACCAAAGAATGTTGGTACAACTGATGCACGTCCAATCGCTTTGTTTCGTTTAGATTTCGTCATCCACATAAACATGAACGGGACGACCAATGTTGCACCCGTACCTCCAAATGTAACGATAAACATTTGTGTACCTGATGTAATAATTTTATCTGCGTGTTCTCCAGCTTGAAGCAACTTGAAGTTCGCTTCGATATTCGCATATGTAATGGCTGCAATTGCTGGCTCTACAATTGACGGACCATGAATACCTACAAACCAGAATAATGCAAAGGCACCAAAGATAATTGTGACACCAATCCATCCATCTGCTGCTGTAAATAATGGTTCGAATAATTTTAAAATACCTTCCGCTACATTTGATTTAAAGCTGTTGCGAATGACTAAATCTAATGCATAAAGAATGATGATTACCGCTGAAAATGGAATTAAGTCCTTAAATACTTGTGAAATATTCGGCGGTACTTCTTTCGGCATTTTAATTGTAATATTGCGCTTCACACAGAAGTTATAAACAATAACAGTTACAAATGCTGATAAGAATGCTGTTAATAAACCTTTAGTTCCCATAAATGCACTTAAGAATCCACCATCTTTGGCTGGATCAGAAGCTAAGAACAAGAATCCACACATCGCTGCTAGCATTGTAGAAATAAAGTTAATTTGATTTGTACTTTCTAGCTTACGGTTAAATGAATCTGTTAAAGATTTCGCTGTCGTTCCTGCTACTAAAAATGCTACAAGCCCCATCGTATAGTTGTATGGTTTCATTAAAATGGCTTCCATGCCTTTATCCCATTTAAAACCAAATATATTTGGCACATATGCAATTAATAGAAAGATACTTGAGAATAAGATGACAGGCATTGCAGAAATAAATCCATCACGGATGGCTCTTAAATATATGTTACGTGATAATTTCTCGAAAAATGGCTTCCCTTTTTCAATTTGTGCGATCAATTTTTGCATCATTGTCATCACCCTCTTTTATAAAATTCTAATAAATGCTTCATTAAATCTTTCAGTAAAATTGTTGTCATTAAATGATCTTGACCATGCATCATCGTTACACTGTATGCAATATCATCACCTTGCGCTTCTTTAGCCAACAGGCTTGTTTGTGCTCTATGCGCTTCCGCAATGCAATTGTTTCCTTCTTCAATCAGTGCATCTGCTTTTGCAAAATCTCCAGCTTGAGCTGCTGTTAATGCTTCTAAAAACTTAGAACGTGCATCCCCTGCAAATGCAACAATTTCAAAACCTAATAATTGGACTTCTTCTCTATTCATAGCATTAATCCCCTTTTAAACTTATTTTCTTTGTTTCCAAGATGTCGCAGTATCTTTTAATACTTTATTTAAGTCATCAATATTTTTGAAACCAGTTGTACGTAACCATTCACGAGCAGCATCTTCACCTTGTTCAATGTATACTTGAACAGCACCAGACCATGTAGCACGGCCACAAAGTACCCCGTTGAATTTAGCACCAGCTTCGTGAGCAAATTTTAAAGTTTCTTGGAATAATTCCGCAGAAACACCAGCACTTAAGTAAATGTATGGTAAATGAGTTGCTGCATCTTGATCTTTAAAGTGTTGTGCCGCTTCCTCTTTTGTATAAACCACTTCACCTTCAGCAAAGCCTTCTACATATTTCATGTTTACTGGTACTTCAACTTTCAATACATCAACGTTAAAGCGTGGTTCTGAGAATAATTTCATTGCTTCGTTAACCTTTCTAGGCTTAACTTTTGCGAATTCAACACTACCGTTATCAGGAATGTTGTCATCGTATGTTAATACTTCTAAAAAGAATGGAATATCTTCTGCAACACATTCTGAACCGATTCTTTCAATGTATGCTTTCTTTTGAATGTTAATTTCTTCAGCATCATCAACATCATAGTAAAGTAAGAATTTAACAGCATTTGCGCCTTGTTCTTTTAAACGTTTTGCAGACCACTCTACTAAACAGTCAGGTAAACGACCTTTAGCGTTTACGTCATATCCAGTTTTTTCATAAGCAAGTAATAATCCACAATCTTTGTTACGTGCATCTGAAGCTGGTAAACCATATTCAGGATCTAATAAAATTGAAGATGCATATTGTGTTAATTCTTCCGCAACTAATACTTTTAATTGTTCAATTTGAGCTACAGTTGGTTCTTCAGTTTGATGTTTTGCCATCATGCGTTTTAAAGCACCACGTTGGTCAAATGCTAATGCAGAAATGATACCTTCGTTGTTACTTAATTGTTCAATTGATGCGATTTTTTGATTCGATTTTGACATTTTTTACACCTCTAAAACTTCAATTTGATTGAATAAATCATCATAATTATTTAAATTGACATAACCTGTTTGTGCTTCTTGTGCATTCAGCATGCCTAAAGTATTGGCTTTTTTTAGTAAATCGTGGTCGTTTTCATGATTAAGAATTGCTGAAGTAATTCCAGCAACTGTAGAATCACCTGAACCAACCGGATTTAATACACTTATTGTCGGAATATTCACTCTATAGAATGTATGATTGTGCTTAGCGAATGCACCTTGTGCACCTAAAGACACAATAATCCACTCAATCCCTTCGAATAAGGGTTGTGACACTGCCTGTTTCAAACTTTCTAAACTTTCATCAAGTGGCTGGTTAAGCAATTGATATAGTTCAGAAATGTTTGGTTTAATGACTGTAGGTTTGTATGGATTTTCCAAAACTGTTTGCAAAGTTGCACCCGAGCAATCTAATATCACAGGCACACCTTTGTTTTGGCATCGTTCAATGATTTGTGCATAATAATCTTGATTTAATCCTTTAGGTAAGCTACCTGAAATAGCAACTGCTTCAACTTTTTCTAATAATTGTTCAAAATGTTTAATAAATCCTGCAGCCTCTTGATTATCAATCTCCGGTCCCTGCTCTAAAATTTCTGTTTGTTGCCCTTCATGTAAAATTGCAATGCAGTTTCGTGTTTCACCCTTAATGTTATAAAATGCATGCTTGATGTCGGCATGATCTAATTTTTTAGCAATAAATTGACCTAATTCACCGCCAATAAAACCACTCGCAAGGACTGGCTCACCTACTTGCGCAAGTACTCTTGTTACATTTAAACCTTTACCACCAGCTGTTTTACTTACTTCTTGAACACGATTAACATCATCTAATTTCAATGCTGTTAATGGGTATGAAATATCAACGGATGGATTTAATGTTAAAGTTAAAATCATATGTGTCGTCCCTTAATCGTGGTATTCGCCTCTGTCCCATTTTTCTAAGAATTCATCAAAGAAATGTGGATCAGCTTGATCTGCATTGCTTGTTTCTAAATGTTTAATTTTAGCGATTAATTTTTTGTTCTCTTCAGTTGGTTTATATTCAGCATTAATAAATGCATCGATAATATCGCACATTAATAACTCACCTATAATACGTCCACCGAAGCCAATAACGTTCGCATTTAATTCTTCTTTAGCGTATAACGCTGATGTCATATCACGTACTAGTGCTGAACGAACGCCAGGTACTTTATTTACAGCATTGTTAATACCAACACCTGTTCCACAAATACAAACACCTAAGTCTGCATTACCGCTAACAACTTGTTCGCCAACTTTTTTACCAAAAATTGGATAATGTGTTCTTGTGAAATCGTATGTTCCTACGTCAATGACTTCATGTCCTTTTGATTTTAAAAATTCAGATACACGCATTTTTGTATCTGTAACAATATGGTCGCATCCTAATGCAATCTTCATAGTAATTTTTCCTCCTTAGCACATTTTATTAAGCATATCTACGCGGATTTGGTGTCTACCACCATCGTATTTACCTTCAACAAAACCTTTAACGACATTTTTCGCTAATGTGTCTCCAACAATTTCAGATCCCATAGTGATCATTCTTGAATTGTTATGGCCTCTAGTCATATATCCAGAGCGTTCATCTGATACTTCAGCAGCAATCATGCCTTTGATTTTTGTAGCAACCATAAAGCTACCTGCACCAAATGCATCGATAACAATACCTAAGTTACCTTCTTGACTTTGAACATCTTTTGCTACAGCCAAAGTTGCATCAACAAAGTCAACTTCCTGTCCTTCTGTTACGTCAACAACATCATATTTATTGTCTAATAAGTATGATTTGATGACTTCTTTTAATCGTTTGCCAGCTTCATCTGAACCAATAATAATCGCCATAATAAGACTCCTTTTTACTTTAATTTTGAAATACCTTTCTTAAAATGTGACATATTTATTTGTAGGTTATGAAAATCTTGAGAAAAGGCTTTCAATTTGATTACGTTTAAATTATAAACATAAACAAACAATAAATCAACATAATATGTTTATAATATGTTTGTTTATGACGTATTTTCAAACAATAAGTGAACATTCATATTGTGGTGTTGTTTTAATTAGGTATTCGTCTGAAATTGTAGTAAAACTTTGTCGAGGTTCCCGTTGACATAAATTTGCATAAAAAATAGCCCATAAATGAATGCAAATTCACATTCACTTATGAGCATATAGATACATATTTTAACAATGCAGTTATACTTTTAATTTAGTCGACTACTTCAATATATGTTTTAATCGTTTCTACTTTTTCTTCATCTTCATAGTCCATGACCACTGCAGTCAATTCGTTTAACTGACAAAATGATGTAAAATCTTCTTTGCCAACTTTCGTATGATCGATTAACAAGTATTTTTCAATTGAATTACTTAGTGCCAGTTGTTGCGTATAGGCTTCATCTAATGTAGATGTCATCACAGCACCTTTATTTACTGCGTTACTACTAAAGAACATCTTGCTAAATCTTAGTTTTTCCAACATGGCGTTCGCCATTTCACCTACAAATGCTTCTGTAATATGGCGCATTTCACCACCAATTAAATAGACACGAAAATGTGCTGTTTGTTTTTCTAACAAAATTTTATACACCGGCAAACAATTCGTAATAATTGTGAGCGTATGATGATTGACTTCTTCTGCTAATAGTTCCACTGTTGTTCCTGGTCCGAAAAACAAAGTATCCCCATCTTCAATTAATGATGCAGCTTTTTTAGCTATAAATCGTTTTTCTGCAATTTGACGGGTATGTTTTTCTTTATGCGATATTTCTTTATACTGAAATGTTGAATTACTGCGTGCACCACCATGAATCTTCGTTAAAATCCCTTTATTTTCCAATTCAATTAAATCTCTTCGAACTGTCATATCAGACACATTTAAACCTTCGACGATTTCATTCGTTCTTATCGTGCCCTTTTTATTCACTAGTTTAGCAATTTCGTCCAAACGTTCATGTTTATTCAATGTAAAATTGCCTCCTTTATTTAGGCGATGGGTCATTATCCTTTATGTTTAGACATCAATTTTAATATACATGCTTATTCTATAATAAAAATTGCGTAAAAACTAATATAATTTAACTGTTCGATTATATGTATAATTCATTTTTAAAAAGAACTGTTTAAACTGCGCTTTTGATAATCGTAAAATGAATATACTATAATAAAAGTAAAAGACGTTATAAATCATTCATTATTTTGATGGGGTGTTTAACTTGAAACATGATTTAGAGACACTAAAACATATTATAGATAGTTCGAATCGTATTACATTTTTTACAGGTGCTGGTGTATCTGTCGCAAGTGGCGTTCCAGATTTCCGTTCAATGGGTGGCTTATTTGATGAAATTTCAAAAGATGGGCTTTCGCCAGAATACTTGTTAAGCCGTGATTATTTAGAAGATGATCCTGAAGGTTTTATCAATTTCTGCCATAAGCGCTTACTATTTGTCGATACGATGCCCAATATCGTTCATGATTGGATTGCAAAATTAGAACGTAATCAACAATCTTTAGGTGTCATCACGCAAAATATCGATGGTTTGCACTCAGACGCTGGAAGTCAACATGTTGATGAATTACATGGCACGTTAAATCGTTTTTATTGTAATGTATGTCATAAATCTTATACGAAGTCAGATGTTATTGATAGAACTTTGAAACATTGTGATAATTGTGGTGGTGCCATTCGACCGGACATCGTATTATACGGTGAAATGTTAGATCAACCTACCATCATAAGGGCATTAAATAAAATTGAACATGCTGACACCCTTGTTGTACTAGGTTCATCACTCGTTGTACAACCTGCCGCAGGATTAATATCACATTTTAAAGGCGACAATTTAATTATTATCAATAAAGATCGAACACCTTATGATAGCGACGCTACTTTGGTCATACATGACGACATGGTTTCCGTTGTAAAATCATTAATGACAGAGTAATCAGTATGTAAAAAGCATTTCCCGAATGGTAGGGAAATGCTTTTAATTTTGGAGTTGCGTTTTTGGAATTTGGAGTTTGGTTTTCGGAATTCGACATTTGGAATTCAGAATTATAATGAGTGGAAAATTTTAATTATTGCGTGTTTAATGACTTGGTTTTGTAGCGATTTTTATTTGATGAATTGTTTTTTTGTTTGATGTTGGGATGCTACTTTTAATGGTTTGTCATTTGTAAGATTAAAAATAAACATAAAATAAGTAGAAAAATAAAAGCTACGAATATTAAAAAATTAGATATCTTCATTATCAAATTCCGATATTAAATCATTATATTTTTCAGAATATCTTGCATAATCTTCATTATTATTAAAAGCTAGCCATAGACCTCTATCATCATATAAATGATATATTAAGTTTTTAGTATTGTTAATTATATATATTTCAGAATAATTATCATTCTGATTGATATTTGGAACTAACCCTTTAAAGTCTTGATTGGATATAGCTTTTAATAATTTTTTATATTTTATATCTTTTATGGAACACTTATATGAAAACTCCTCGCACAAAATATTATCATCCTTCTCCTTTTTATATTCTTTAAAGTAATACAATTCATCTATTGTTAACGATGTAAATTTTTTTATAACATTTGTTTTCTTATAAGGTTCACTATAAACATATACTACATGAACCAAATTTATAGAATCAGAAGGCGAAAACAAATCTTCAAAAATGTTTATTGCATTATCATATACAGCTAAAAATAAGTATTATTGATAGTTTTACCGTCCTCCAAAAACTGGTATTTATCGCCACTTAAACTTAAATGAATTGCGTTTTTTACCTTTCTAAAATTCAACTTTTTTATATCCAAATTATTTATATCAAAGCACATAATTTACAACACCTTATTCCCTTAAGATTTTTCCTTCTTTAGTTAAAGAAGCTATTCTTTTTCCTTTGTTATTTATTAACTTCCAATAAGAACCACCATGTGATTGCCCTTTATTTTTGGAAATAGTCCATTTAGTTTTTGAATCTCTCCAGGTAGGATTTTTCCCTTAAACCTTTTGAGTAAATTCACCAATACTCATCCCCTTATCATTTAACAAACTTTTATTAATGTTTTTGGTTATATTATGAGTCTTTACTGCTTTTAGATTGTAAAAATTATCGTCATAAATAGTGGCATTTTCCGAGATTCAAATGGTACAAAGTACATTGTAATATGCATAATGATACCTGTAATTAATGTAATAATAGAAAAGTGTATATATCTCATATCGCCACCTGCTATACAACTTATTAAATAATTAATTCCAAGACATATTAATTATCTAATTATAACCTTAGTTACGTTATTACATAATATAAAAATATATAATAACTTATTTGCTTGCTCCTTTCACTTTTTAAGAGTAAAAAATAACCTGAAACATAGACTTTAACATCCAAGTTTCAGGTTAGTGTAATGTAAATGATTTACTTTGTTATATTATGATTAAACATCTAATTCTCTGCTTGTAAGTGCTTTAATCATCTCTGGATCAGCATGTGAGAAAAATTGGCTATTACTTTCTTCTAATGTCGCAATTTGTTGTTTATCTTCTTCTGTAAGTTCAAAATCAAATATATCTAAGTTTTGAGCCATACGTTCTGGATTCACTGATTTTGCGAGTACAACAATGTCACGTTCTACTAACCAGCGTAAAATAACTTGTGCAATTGATTTGTTGTATTTATCTGCAATGGCCTGCAACAATTGATTTTGGAATAATTGATTTTTACCTTCTGCAAATGGTGCCCAAGCTTCTACCACAACATTTTCTTGTTGAAGTGCTGCAACTTGTTCTTCTTGTTGATGGAATGGATTAATTTCTATTTGGTTCACTTGTGGTTGAATTTGATTGTGAATACCTAAATCTACAATTCGATCAACGCCGAAGTTAGATACACCGATTGCTTTAATTTTACCATTTTCTTTTAACTCTTCTAATGCACGCCATGAGCCATATACGTCATTGTAAGGTTGGTGAATAAGCACTAGATCAAGATAGTCCAAATTTAATCGTTGTAATGATCGTTCGATTGATTTGATAGTATCTTCATAGTTAACATTTTCAATCCATACTTTAGTCGTAATGAATAGTTCACTTCTATCAATACCTGAAGCTTCAATACCTTGACCTACTTCAGTTTCATTTAAATAACTTTGTGCTGTATCAATATGTCTATAACCCGCTTTAATTGCTTCTTTAACCGCTTCTGCTGTTTGTTCTTGAGGAATTTGAAATACTCCGAAACCTAATACTGGTATCTTTACATCTTTACTTATTTCAATATGATTCATAAAATGAACCTCCTTTATCTTGTATGTCCACTATAAACCATGGAGCGAACTCTATAGCAAGCCATAGGTTTACTTTCTCTCCCAAAGACGTTCAACATTGTCATCATAATTATCACTAGCATTGATTTTAGCAATATGATTATCATAATTATCAATTTTATATTGTAGTAAATCTCTCACATCATGAATTGTCTTTAAGTTTTCATTTAATTCTTCGAGTTGCTTATTTAAAATTTGCTTTTGCTGTGCTTGAATATTTTCATTTTTAGGAAGCTGCGCTAACCTGCAAAATTCGATAAGCGATTCAATACTGACGCCTGCATTTCGCAAATTTTTCACTAAATAAATCCAATTTAAATCACTATCATTATATATTCTATATCCATTTTCATCTCGATTAACTGGTGGAATCACACCAACCTTTTCATAATATCTTAAAGTGTCTTGAGATATATTCATGAGCGCTACGACTTCTTTAGTTTTCATTGCGACTATCCTTTCAGTTATGTTTGGTCGTCTAAAGTAATGTTGCTTTATATATTGTCATCTTCGTTTGAATACTTCTTATTTTATTACTCAAATTTAAATTTGTCTCTTTTTTAACATTTTACATTTCATCGTTTTTAATTACTTTAAAAATTGTATAACTTAAATATTTAAAATGATATAATCACTAAGATTGATAATATTTAATTTTTTGAAAATTATTTTAGTTGCAATTTTTGGGTGATGCGGAAAATTTGGGTGATCGATTGTTTATATGCATCAACATTCTTTGTGGATTGTTTGACAGTAGACAGTCATTTGTATACGTTAACGAATTTTGAAAAATTGAATCATTATTTAATCATAATATTCATTGCGCACGCGCAACACAAAAAGGAGACATGTCAATGACATATAGAATAAAGAAATGGCAAAAATTATCCACCATTACGTTATTAATGGCTGGTGTGATTACTTTGAATGGTGGTGAATTCAGAAGTGTTGATAAACATCAAATCGCTGTGGCTGATACGAATGTTCAAACGCCAGATTATGAAAAATTGAGGAACACATGGCTGGACGTTAACTATGGTTATGATAAGTATGATGAGAATAATCCAGATATGAAGAAGAAGTTTGATGCTACAGAGAAAGAGGCGACGAATTTACTCAAGGAAATGAAAACTGAAAGTGGTAGGAAATACTTGTGGTCAGGAGCGGAAACCCTTGAAACTAATTCTTCTCATATGACTCGTACCTATCGTAATATTGAGAAAATCGCAGAAGCGATGAGGAATCCTAAAACCACTTTAAATACTGACGAAAATAAGAAGAAAGTGAAAGATGCCCTTGAGTGGCTGCATAAAAATGCATATGGAAAAGAACCAGATAAAAAAGTAAAAGAATTAAGTGAGAATTTTACTAAAACAACTGGCAAGAATACCAACTTAAATTGGTGGGATTATGAAATTGGAACACCTAAATCATTAACAAATACGCTTATATTGCTGAATGATCAATTTTCAAATGAAGAAAAGAAAAAATTCACTGCCCCTATTAAAACTTTCGCCCCAGATAGTGACAAAATATTATCTTCTGTAGGAAAAGCTGAACTTGCTAAAGGCGGAAATCTAGTAGACATTTCTAAGGTGAAACTTTTAGAATGTATTATCGAAGAAGATAAAGATATGATGAAAAAGTCTATAGATTCATTTAATAAAGTCTTCACTTACGTTCAAGATTCTGCCACTGGTAAAGAACGTAATGGATTTTATAAAGATGGCTCTTACATTGATCATCAAGACGTTCCATACACTGGTGCTTATGGCGTTGTACTCTTAGAGGGGATTTCTCAAATGATGCCGATGATAAAAGAAACACCTTTTAATGATAAAACCCAAAATGATACAACCTTAAAGTCATGGATTGACGACGGATTTATGCCACTCATTTATAAAGGTGAAATGATGGATTTATCACGAGGTAGAGCTATCAGTCGTGAAAATGAAACCAGTCACTCAGCATCTGCAACAGTAATGAAATCATTGTTGAGATTAAGTGATGCCATGGATGATTCAACAAAAGCTAAGTATAAAAAGATTGTCAAATCTTCAGTAGAGTCAGATTCAAGTTATAAACAAAATGATTATTTAAATTCATATTCGGACATAGATAAAATGAAGTCTTTAATGACAGATAACAGTATTTCTAAAAACGGATTAACACAACAACTTAAAATATATAATGACATGGATCGTGTCACCTATCATAACAAAGACTTAGACTTTGCATTTGGTTTAAGTATGACGTCGAAAAACGTAGCACGCTATGAAAGTATCAACGGAGAGAATTTAAAAGGTTGGCACACTGGTGCTGGAATGTCTTATTTATATAACAGCGATGTCAAACACTATCATGATAACTTCTGGGTGACAGCCGATATGAAACGTTTATCAGGTACAACAACTTTAGACAATGAAATATTAAAAGATACGGATGATAAAAAGTCGAGTAAAACTTTTGTTGGCGGAACAAAAGTTGATGACCAACATGCTAGTATCGGAATGGATTTTGAAAATCAGGACAAAACTTTAACTGCCAAAAAATCATATTTCATATTAAACGATAAAATTGTCTTCTTAGGAACTGGCATTAAAAGTACTGATTCATCAAAGAATCCAGTTACAACGATTGAAAATCGCAAAGCGAATGGGTATACGTTATATACAGACGATAAACAAACAACCAATTCTGATAATCAGGAAAACAATTCAGTCTTTTTAGAGTCCACAGATACCAAAAAGAACATCGGTTATCATTTTTTAAACAAACCGAAAATAACTGTAAAAAAAGAAAGTCATACTGGTAAGTGGAAAGAAATAAATAAAAGTCAAAAGGATACACAAAAAACTGATGAGTATTATGAAGTAACTCAAAAGCATTCTAATTCTGACAATAAATATGGATATGTGTTGTATCCAGGCTTATCTAAAGATGTCTTTAAGACAAAAAAAGATGAAGTAACTGTCGTTAAGCAAGAAGATGACTTCCACGTTGTGAAAGATAATGAATCGGTTTGGGCTGGTGTTAATTATAGTAATAGCACTCAAACTTTTGACATTAACAACACTAAAGTCGAAGTTAAAGCCAAAGGTATGTTTATACTTAAAAAGAAAGATGATAACACTTATGAATGTAGCTTCTATAATCCTGAATCTACAAATTCCGCTTCAGATATTGAATCTAAAATTTCAATGACCGGTTACTCTATTACAAACAAAAATACGTCGACTTCTAATGAATCCGGCGTGCACTTTGAATTAACTAAATAAGCAAGAAAATCTCGACACTATACCATTTTTATAGTGTCGAGATTTTATAAGTATCGCCATCATTCAGCTTGTAATCCGCAGACCACATCCCCTTTGATAAGTTCTCGATTATTTATAAATCGAATTTTTAAAGATGTACATGCTTCAATATTCTTATCATTCATTACTTGAAAATGTATATGAGGTTCAGTAGAATTGCCAGAATTCCCAACCTTCCCAATGATATCACCATATTTAACATTTTGCCCCTCATTCACAATGATTGAATATTGGTGTAAATGAGCTATTAAGCTATACTCATTTTCTGCGTGCTTAATTACAATATAATTTCCTAAAAACTGTGATTCATTCGTACTTCCAATACTGTTGTCTTGAACCCCATTCACTACTTTTTCAACTGTACCATTTGCTGGCGCAATGATATCTTTTCCAAAACAAAAATAATCAGTATTTACTTTTCCTTGATTCTTATATGTTTTATGATTTTCTTTAATAACTAAATCAATAGCATACCTTTGATGTGGGTATAAATAGTGATAATTATATAATTCATTATCTCCACCCCAAAAAATCTCATAGCAATCTGTTGTCGGCACTGCGTATTTTAAAGTCGTTTCATTCTTAATCGCATCATAATTAATTAACGGACGCATAACAAATCCGATAATACTATTATCTTTCCAAGTCACTGACACTCCAAATTGATTTGCTTCATCTATCCATATTTGCTCAATAGTACCATCATTTTGAGTACACACTTTTAATTCATGTACATCAGACTGCCTTGTATAAGATTTGAAAAGTTTCCTAAACTGCCAATAACTAAACTCTCGCTTCAAATTTTGATCAAAAATCTTATATATTTTCCTGCTCTTACTTTTATTTAAATAAGCCCCAAAGTTTGTTTTATTCATATATACTTAACCTATTATATTAATTTTGGTATCAATTCTTTCTCCAGTTCCTGCGTCATTTTTGCGCTACCTGAATCGTCTACACTTAATTGGATAAATCAACATATAAATAATTTTTTAAAGCTAAAGTGTAGTCGATTCACCATATTTTCTAATCATCCCTTAAATATTAATATTTGCACTTAAAAAGTATACATATCACTCAACTAATCAATAATCATACTTACCTTCAACAAATTCTTTAACATGCAGTGTTATCCCTTGATAATATGGATATTTTGTTAATCTAAATTTCTGCTTTAATGCTTCATCTCTACTATTCGACATCAAATATGCATGTTCAAGATAGCTTAAATATGCTTCGTCATTGCCGCTATCTCCAAAACCTAATATTGATTTTACTGGTATATTATATTTCCTCATCAGAAATTGAGTAGCATATAATTTTCCAGCATTTGACGGTGTGAAGTCAATATCATACGCATTTTCAGGATCACCAGCTAATGGATTGCTTCGACTAAATCTCGCTGTATAGTTTTGGTCATTTGCGTATCTGACAAGTGCTTCTAGGATACGACTATCATTGTTGTGATTACCTGTTGAATGAAAATAAAAATTATAATGTGTTTCATTACCTTCAAATGCTCTTTGTGGAATAAATTCGACATTATATTGCGCAGAAATATGACGTAATATATCTTCAATATCTTCAAATAAAAATGGTTCGCTCAAGACTTTCTTTTTATATGTTTCTGATTCAACATATTCGCCATTATTCCAAGTGAACATTTTAGAACTCAAATCAGAAAAGATATGTAATGGTTTAAACGTCATATTAACTTGATCCATTTTATCCATGACACTTTGAAATGTACTTCCTGTCAATACAGCAGTGATCACTTCATTATTATTAGTTAGTTTTTCCAACAATTTTTCCATTTCTCTTAAATGACTTAAATCTTCTTCATTTGTATTATGTTTAAAATATGTTTCATCAAAATCAAACAATAATAGACGCTTTGACATACTCATTCCCCCATAATATTTTAATGAATTTATCTATAACTTAAATACACTATAAGTCTCAATTAAAAGTATAAGATCGACTATATGCTTTTCATGATTATTATATACAACTAATCAATCCCTATAAACTAAAAACATTGCTTACCACTTTTCAAAATGCACGAGTCATATCCCTCGTTAAAAACTATTACTAAAAATTAAAATATAAAAAATGCAAAAAGTATGTTTTAAACTTTATGAAACGTGTTATACAAATAGTGTAATATCATACAACCCGAAAAGGAGATTGAGATATGAAACTAAAATCATTTGTTACTGCCACTTTAGCATTGGGATTATTATCAACGGTCGGAGCTGCATTACCGAGTCACGAAGCATCTGCAGATAGTAATAACGGCTATAAAGAAATGACTGTGGATGGTTATCACACTGTTCCTTACACAATTTCAGTAGATGGTATTACTGCATTACATCGAACTTACTTTATCTTCCCAGAAAATAAAAATGTTCTTTATCAAGAAATTGACAGTAAAGTAAAAAATGAATTAGCTTCTCAACGTGGTGTTACAACAGAAAAAATTAATAATGCCCAAACAGCAACTTATACGCTTACTTTGAATGATGGTAATAAAAAAGTAGTGAATCTAAAGAAAAATGACGACGCTAAAAATTCAATTGATCCAAGTACAATCAAACAGATACAAATTGTAGTTAAATAATAATTTGAAAATAGTTTTATAGGGCAAGCGCTGAAAAATTGGCGTTTGTCTTTTTAGTTATTGAACTTGTAAATTATTGTTGTTTGCTTCTCGTAGTAACAGATTGGCCTATACAATAGTAAATTTTATATGAGTGTGTACCACAATTTATAATCTAAACATAACAGCAAATCTCAAATATCTGGAACCTAATAAATCCCCTCACTACTGCTAATAGTGAAGGGATTTATTTTATTACTTAGACGTAATTATAAATATATTTGTTCTATTGTAGTCATGGTTAATCATATTTACAAACTATCATTTCTAAATCGCGCATTATGAAGTCAATTTTCATAAACCGTCATTATATTTCTGGATTCATTATTCAGCTTCTCTAATTTCGTCTGCAATATCTTTATAGTCAATATTTGCTTTAGTGAAATCTTTATCTTGAATTGGAAAATGCTGTTCAAATGTTTCTATATTTTGGATTTCTACTTTAACATCTTCTACTTCAAAATCTAAGACATGTCCACCAAAGTTACGATCATCATTCGCAAAGTGTACATGAAATCCTGCTGATCCGATACCATGGAATAATTCTGGTGTAAAGAAACCAACGACTGAACCTTTGACATACGTTTCAGTTTGTTCAGGTTGTCTTCTAGCTGAATCGATTAAACGTGTATAAGGTGGTTCTTGAGCCGGCATCATACGTACATGCATTTTTTTAAATAAGCCTGAAATTTTTACTGCTGAAAATAAATTTTCACTCAACATCTTTTCCTTAATTTCTGCAAAAACTGCTTCTGAAGATTTATCTTTCGTTTCATAGCTTGTATCTGCTACAAATTTAGTTACAGTTGCATATGGTGTTAACTCGTCACCTTTTAATTCTACAAATTCTTTATGTTCATTTGCATGGTAAGCTTTTCCATCTAAAAAGATTACCTCACCGTTTGAACCTGTTAGTGTAGCGATACCTAAGTCACCATGTTGCAATAATTCATTTATTGATGCAGTTCCTTTTAATAATCCTGCCATTAATGTGCCTAATGTACCATGTTGGTATAAAACATTAGTCATAAAATCTCCCACTCCTCTTTAACATTTATCTTTATTTTAGTTAAATACGTCAGGTAACATATTTGTTGAAAGTTTGATATTATCTTTGTAATTTACAGGTATATCAATTAATACTGGACCATCTGTTTCATAGCCCTCTTTAATTGCCGCTTCTAATTCTTCTTGATTAGTAACTCGTAAACCTTTCGCGCCAAATGATTCTGCATATTTTACAAAATCTACAGGACCGAAGTCTACACCTGACGAACGTTTATATTTCATTTCTTCTTGGAATTCAACCATGTTATATTTTCCATCATTCCAAATAAGCTGGATGATATTTAAATTTTTACGTACGGCCGTTTCTAAATCTTGTGATGAAAATAAAAAGCCACCATCGCCAGCAACGGACACAACTTGCGTATTAGGGCGCACAAGTGCAGCTGAAATTGCCCACGGTAATGCTACACCAAGCGTTTGCATACCATTGCTAAATAATAAATGTCTTGGATTGTAACTTCTGAAATTACGTGCCATCCAAATATAGTGACTTCCAACATCAACTGTTACAGTAGTATCATCAGTTAATACCTTTTGCATAGATTCAATAATTTCCACTGGATGTAGAATTCCTTCTTCATGCGTCGCTTTAATACCAGTTTCTTCATCAATATGTGTTCTTAATTGTTCTAATTCGTCTAAATGTTGTTGATTTATAAATGGCTCATCCACTTTTTCAGAAATCATTTCAATCGTTTTAGCAATATTACCAATCAACTCTTTTTTCGGTTGCATATAATTAGTAATTTCAGCTTGAACTTCGTCAATATTGATAATTTGTGTTTCTAATTCTTTATTCCAGTTACTAGCTTCGTATTCAATTGGATCATAACCGATTGTAACAACTAAATCACTTTTACGTAATAATTCATCACCAACTTGATTGCGGAATAAGCCCACACGACCGAAGAAATGATTTTCTAATTCACGACTAATTACACCTGCACCTTGGAATGTTTCTACAACTGGTAAATTCGTGCGCTCAACTAATTTGCGAATGGCATTTGTTTCTTCTGCACTTGAACTTCTCATACCAGCTAATAAAACAGGAAATGATGCATTTTTAATCGCTTCAATGACATCATTAATATCTTGTTCACTCGGTACTCCTAAATTTGGTTTTTGGCAAAGTGATATAGCTTTAGATTCAACTGGTGAAGAAATAACGTCTTGCGGAATACTAATAAAACTTGCGCCATTTTTTCCTGAAGTAGCAATTCGAATTGCATTTGTCATAACTTCTGATAATGATTCAGGATCTTGTACTTCTTCACTATATTTTGATGAATATTTTAATAGCGCAGCATTATCAATACTTTGATGCGTTAATCGTAATAAATCATTACGTTTCACTTGGCCACCTAACGCTAATACAGGATCCCCTTCAGATGTTGCGGTTAATAATCCAGTAGTTAAATTACTTACACCAGGACCACTTGTAACAAGTACTACACCCGGTTTGCCTGTTAATCTTCCAATACCTTGCGCCATCATTGCGGCGTTTTGTTCATGACGAGTGACAATAAGTTCAGGACCATCATCAATTAAAGCATTAAATAGATAGTCAATCTTTGCACCCGGAATACCAAAAACATATTCTACCCCATTATTTTTCAAAGTATCAATAACCATATCGGCTGCAGTGTACTTTTTATCAGTCATTTATATTCATTTCCCTTCAAATGTGATGTATAGATGTGTATTACATGTAATTACTTTGTGATTTGTAATCTAATGATAGTTACGCAAAATTAATGATGTTTATCAAAATTTTACATGTACGATTAGATTTGTAATACATAAAAATTGCCTTCAGTACATTATATAACCTTTGTTAGATGAATAAAAATCGTTATTTGTAATACTAAGTATTCCAAAAATGCATGAATAGATTTTGTGCGTTGTGATTATGAGGGATGTTGGATTGATTGATGTAGAGGATTGTTACGATATTTTTGGGATGTGGTGTTTAGTCAATGGCGGGCTGAAATTGTCGTTTTATGGTGGGCTGAAAATGCTGTTTTATGTCGGGCTTGAATTTGTCGTTTTATGGAGATATAAAAAGCCACAGCAAGACTTAGATCTAACTGTGACTTATACATTTCATACTTATATTTATCGATTGGTTTTATAGTTATAAATGATAGAAGCAGTTCCTAAACAAATTAAGAAGATACTCATTAAATATATAGAAAAGTTATCTGTTTTAATATAAAACCTAAAAAGTAGAAACACCAGCATCGCAACAATAAAATAAACAGGAATAAAAGCTTTCTTCCAAAATATAGAATCTTTCAATTAAGTCACTCCTTATTTTGATAACACTCTTAAATCATGGTTCTTGAGTTATCATCTGGTTATCATCCGATAGCTCTTTCCCTTGAATATCTATTATTAGAACACTATCGTACGGTCTCCGCAAGCTAAATGACAATTTAATAATGTACACTTTTGATTGTGTAAGCATGTACAAATTATACGTGTAAATCAATAATTCATAGTTGAATTAATTCTATACCTGAGACATTAATTCATTTATACTCTATTCCATATTCCCCACACAAACGCAAAAAAACACCTCGACATAACATCGAGGTGTTTTGTATATATATCGTCCGACAATTAACGTTTTGAGAATTGAGGTGAACGACGAGCTGCTTTAAGAATTTGTTTTTTTACGTTCAGAAAATTTTAGAATTTCGCATGATTATATAGACTGTCGTACACCTTGATATTAAAGGATTTCTTCAATTTTGAATTTCATTGATTTTCATCAAATTGAAGCAAAGGGTATTAACGGGGTATTAATTTTTTAAAAAAATCTGCTGGTCGGTGGATTCAATAATTGATCTTATTTACTGTATTTGACTTCTATACTTTTGAAAAAATTTTCTATATCAACTTTATCCATATTTAAAATATCTTTATTGAACACACAATGCAAATATGGTTTTGCAGAAAAAAAAGTATTGCCTTCACTTATCAGTTGATAATTAACATCCTTAAAATTTAAATAAATAATAATACCATCATTTTCTTTGGCTAAATTCTTTATTTTCGAAGAAGATAAAGAATTAAACTCCTCATTCACATGTTGTTTATTATATTCTGGTTTAAAAAATGTAATTAATGATATCTCTGATAAATCAATATATTCTTTATTAGGTATACTTTGCTCTAAAATTCTTTTTAATCGAGACACAGCCTCTTTACCATATTGGTTTGTAATATAAATATTGTCAGGCTGTATCTTGTAAAATATTAAGACAGTCTTTCTATTTTCTGGCTGATAAGTCATAATTTCTTGTAATTTTTCATGACCTTTCCCTATTCTATCAATGACATTTCTATTACCCTCTGTACCAAAAGATTGCCCAATATATAAATTAGTAATTTTTAATGTAGTATCATCTCTGTTTGTAAAATATTCATTATATTTTTTATACCCCATTATGTTCCAAACGTCTTCAGAGAATACTTTTATCAAATTATCACTATATTTATAAACTTCAGAGTAATATACTTTATCCAATACAACGTTTTTTTTATATTGTTCAAATACTTTTGAGTACATACTACAATCATCAGATATTTTTTTATCATACGAGGATATTAAACTTTCTATTTTTTTATGAATTAACAATTTTTGAACATTTAATTTTTTAAATAATTCATCAATATATTTTTTCCATACTTCTTTGAAATTTATTTCATTTTCTAGATATTTCATTAAAATTTCATTAAAACTATCTAAGCTCTCTCTATATTCTGATGATTCGATTTTTGTATTGAATTCTTCTTTAACATAGTTAGAAGAAAAAACAATTTCAAATATTGGTTTAATAAATAAAATATAAAAACCATACTCTACATCAAACTTGTTTTCGAATAAATGTTTTACAATTTTCTCCAATTCACCACTTAAGTATACCTCAATATTGTAACCATTAATTTTATACTTCAAATCATCATCTCTTATATCATTTAATTCAAATATATCTCTTCTGAATATAATATTCTCATGTATATACTTTGAAATGTCAAATATACAATCTTTATTTGTTTTCGTATTTAATATAGATATTCTTCCTCTATCAAGTAATTTCATTGTATATTCATCTACATAGTTGAAGGAATATAAATATAAAGGTAGCTTAGATTTTAAGAAAAATTCTTCTTCCTTCATTTTATAAAAGTCTTCCATTGTTATTATTTTAGTACCTATTAACTCTACATTTAAAAAATTACTATTATTCATTTAATTTACCTTTATATATTAATTAAATTTTAAAATTATTAAACTCTTAACTTATACTACTTACAACCTTACATAGATAGTACTTTATTAATAGATAACTTATACTAAAAAAATATAAAGCATATAAATTAATCTATAATATCCGTATTAAATAATTCATCTTCAAAAATTATTGTATAAATATCATTTGTTATTATTTTCTTTAAATACCTAATGTTATCGATATCTATTTCTGTCTCTTTATATTTCTCTAACAAGTTATATGCGGTAACTATTCTTTTTTCTTTTTCATTTAGAGATGATAGTATTTCATTTAATTTATTTTCTATTACTTTCTGCTTTTCTTCCTGTGTTAAATATAAAAATTTAATACAGGAATCTATTCTAGAAAATACCGGTTCTCCAATATTAACTATTGCTTCTTCAATACTATTAAAATTAGATGTTAGAATGAAAATACAATTTGAAACGTCTACTTTATAATTGGCATCTTCAATAATACCTTCATCAAACATTTGATAGAAAACATTGTAATAGATTGGTAATACCTTATCAAATTCATCAATTAAAACAACATTAGTTTCACGATCTACTAAATCTTTTGACAATGATACTTTGGCATGTTCATCTCCAAAGATATAATTAAAAGATTCATCATTCTGCATCATAGAAAATTGTATTCTAGTGATATTACCTTTATATTTTTTTGCTATTTCTTTGGCTAATTCTGTTTTTCCAACACCTGATGGACCATAGTAAAGCATTACGGTCGGTTTATTATTTTCTAAGGAAGTATGTTTATATAAATCTATGCTCATTTGTTTTTTAGCGTCTGTTTGACCTATTATTTTAGAACCAGCCATCTGCTCTTTATAAAAATTTATTACATCATCTTTTTTTAATGTTGTATATTCATAGTTTATTTCTATTATTTCAGAATCGTGAAAACTATTTAGTGATTGAAATACTCTTTTTGGAGGATTCTGAATATAGATTTTCTTAATATTTCTACCTAAAGTAACGATATTTATAAAATTAGTAATAACATGAGTTGTTACAGAAGCAAAGTCGTTTGAAAATATCACAAGATTTTCTATCTCAGTATCAAAAATACCATCAACATCATGAGTTCCAAATGTATCACTTGCTCGCACTATGATATTGTATTCTCTGATTAATTCCATGAAGCGGTGATATTCTTTAACTTCAGAATTAATATATTCATTAAATCCACAAAGCGGTCCCGTATAAACATGAATTTCCATTTATTTCACTCCTGCAAGAATAACATCATACACTTGATATTTATCTTCTTTAGTTGCTTCTGATCTAATTCCCTTAAACTTTCCAATTCCACTAGGTTTGGCACCTTGATTTAGATCAAACTCTTTATCGTAATTTAGATTTTCTTTGCTTATTTCACCAACAAGTACTGAGTAGAGTGTTAAATTCATAAATTTTAAATCTTGTATTCTATAGTTATTTTTAAAAGATTCTATATTAAATCTAAAAACTCTGTTTTCATTCCCTCTTGTTCCTATTAATTCAAAATAGCCTTTAATACTTCTAATCGCTTCATTCATTTTTGAAACATCAAATGATAGCTCCTCCTCGTCTAGATGTTTAGATCCTTCAAACATACTTGCTATGGGGGTAATAGTCGCGAAATATGTCATCGTATCTTGTTGAATATTTAGTTTAAACCCCTCTGAAATATCAATAATAGTTTTTTTCTTTCTAAACTCTACTGTATCCAAAAAATCATATATTAATGTATTCTCTAAAATTGTTTTGGCTACTCGCTCTCCAGTTATATTTCCATTTATACCTGCACTAGCCGAAGCACTCGCTGACATCCCAAGTAAAGAATCAAAAATTTGTTTTACAGCGCTTTGCTTACCAAATTCCATGTTCACTTTAGATTCACCACTTGCACTACCTTTTTCATCATGCATCAACTGAACTGTTTTAGTAAGGTTACCTTTCTTCTCTATCTGTAATAAATCCATTGCTGATAGTTCATCAAAATAAATTATTTTTTTGATAGTATTTGTCAATATATCCTCTCCTTAATCTAATACTTCAAAATCTGGTAATTTATCTATTAATCCAAGAGTTTTCATACTTACAGTAATAACTGATAAAAGCAGATTTAAAATGTAATTCGGATCTTCACTAAATTCATTAGGATCATCTAATATTCCAGATTTCTTGTCGATGCTTACGTTGTACTGATCTATAATCCATTCAATAGCAGGCTTGCCATTCACAATATAATTATATACTTTATTTGGAATGTTAGTAACTGTAATATCGGTATTGTATATTACTGTATCCAACACGCCCTTTTTAGGGTGCTTCATTTTTCAACTTTATAATTCGGATTCATATTATTATAAATTATTTCTACACCATCCCAATTGAGTTGTTTTTCATAATTTAAATGTAATTCCACTAACTCCCTACCAATTTCAACAAATCCATATACATCCTTTAATATCGGTATTCGCGGAAAACCTTTACTCAAATCACTTGAATATTTGTTCACATAATATTTATGATGCAAAATTGCATATATATAATATACTATCTCTTCTGAATTAAGATTTATTTTCTTTTTAAAAGAATTAGAAATATTATCTACAAGCCTCAAACTATCTTTACCTTTGTATGTAGCAAAGCCTTTGCCATTACCAATAAATTGGAAATTAGGTAATATGTCCGTGATCATAGCCGAGAATTCTTTATTCATTCCCTGTCCTTGTATATAAATCACCTGTCCAGTATTCTCCATTATATTATAATATCTACTTGGCATTTCCATAATATTTTTGTCGTACACTATCCATTTTTTTGTAAATGGTCTATGCATAAATTTAACAATTCTCTCTGGATTAATTGAAATATTTTTTCCTTTAGAAAATTTTTGGGTAAGTCCTCGTGTCCAACTAATAAATGTTTCATCTTTGTTCACTAAATTTATACGTTCTCTTGAATCTAAGATATCAATTAATCTATCTATTTCAGAATTATAGTTATCTACAAGTAATTTTGCATTTACTAATGCTTTTTCATTCGAAAAATTTGTTACCCAATTATCTCTTGCTGAATTTACTCCATTAAATTGATCTAAATATATAGAATTTTCAATATCCTTGGAATCATACATTGGTAAATAATTCTCATAGTTTATGTCTCGTTGATTAATCCAATCATTGTTTTTATCGGGTAAAACATTCAAACTTTTCAAATTCACAATTGATTGATGTTTCATTAAAGTATCTAATTTTTGCTCTCTAGTTAAATATTCACCAATGTCATTATAATAGATATCGTGATTGTAACTTCCATCTTTAACTAAAATAGATATAGCTATCGGTGCTCTACTTCCTGATCCAAATATTTTTCCACCTTCTTTTCTTGATTTTTCACCCTGTGTTCGTTGGTCGCCTCTCAAATTAATTATGTACAGATAGTTAAATTCATCGTATAAAACTTTTCTAAATCCATCAGTGCTTTGACTATCAATAAATGATCCATTTGTTACAAATCCTATAATACCTTTTTTCCAACTCTATCAGTTGCCCATCGAAAAGCCTGTATATACGAATCATATAATGATTTTTTTAAATTTGCTGTTGAAAAATTTGCATAGGTATTTGCTATTTTTGCATTTAATTTTTCATATTCATTTTTTTATTATCATTATTTACACTAGATTGACCAGCAGAATACGGTGTATTTCCAATTATGACAGTAATATTTTCTTTTTGTTGTTTTTTTAACCTTTTATCGTTTAGAGTAAAGTATTCAAATCACTTCACTTCCAAAAAAATAACAGAATATCAACTATTTATTGTTCTCCACATTTCATGGTTCTTCATCTTTTATGGTGGGAAGGTAAAAATTCATTTATATTCTACACATTCCATATTCGCCGCAAAAACGCAAAAAAACACCTCGACATAATATCGAGGTGTTTTGTATATATCGTCCGACAATTAACGTTTTGAGAATTGAGGTGAACGACGAGCTGCTTTAAGACCTGGTTTTTTACGTTCTTTCATACGTGGGTCACGAGTAAGTAATCCAGCGCGTTTTAAAGAACCTCTGTATTCAGGATCTGCTTCTAATAATGCACGAGCGATTCCGTGACGGATAGCTTGAGCTTGTCCAGTGAAACCACCACCATGAACGTTAACTAAAACATCATAGTTACCTTTAGTTTCAGTTACATCAAATGGTTGGTTTAAGTCTAAAATTAATGATTCGAATGGTAAGTATTCGCGTACGTCACGGTTATTAACTGTGATGTTACCTTCACCTGGTACTAAACGTACACGTGCTACTGAGTTTTTACGACGGCCTGTGCCTCTATATTCAACTTGTGCCAAAGTCATTTCCTCCTTCTAATTAACCACGTAATTCGTAGTTTTCTGGTTGTTGTGCAGCGTGTGGATGTTCAGCGCCACCATATACAAATAATTTTTTACCTTGTTTTTCGCCTAAACGAGTGCTTGGTAACATACCTTTAATTGAGTTTTCAATTAAACGTTCTGGGTTAGTTCTTCTTAATTCACCAGCAGTGATTGATTTGATACCACCTGGGTGATTTGAGTGACGGTAGTAAACTTTGTCAGTTTCTTTGTTACCAGTAAATTCGATTTTTGATGCATTAATAACGATTACATAATCACCAGTATCAACGTGTGGTGTGTAAGTTACTTTATTTTTACCGCGTAAGATAGATGCTACTTCTGATGATAAACGACCTAATGTTTGGCCTTCAGCATCGATAACATACCATTTGCGCTCAATGTTTGATTCATTTGCCATAAATGTTTGACGCATAATAATTGTCCTCCTAAAAAATAAATGCTTCTATTCAAGCTATAAACAGTTTCATAACCTAATAGATGATTTCATTTGTTTCATTTTTAAAACGTTTAATTTCATTTATTTTGTTAACTGTTGTTCGTTTCTGCTTATATATCTTGTAACACAATAAGTTTCCGGGGCTTATCGTGGGGTGGATATAAAACAATACCGTTAATAATCTTATAATTTCACAAGCTTTTTGTCAATGGCAATCAGTCATTTTGTAATGATTTTTTACGATGTATTTTGATATCGTTACCAAAGTCTTTTAATAACTCATTTTCATCTAAATAAATTTTCTCTAAATATAATCCTTCAGCCGGTGCAGTGAAAGGTACATTCTTACGATTCTTTGATTCAAGAAGTTTTGGTACATCAGATACTTCATGTCGCCCTTTTCCAACTTCTATTAAAAATGCAACTAAGACACGCACCATGTTATATAAAAATCCAGATCCAGTGACAATATAATCAAAGCCATCATCTGTCTTTACGATTTCACTTTGGTATAATGTTCTAACTTTGCTTTCTACTTCAGTTTTTTGCGAACAAAATCCCGTAAAATCATGTGTACCTATGAATTGTTGCGCCGCTCTGTTCATTTTACCTAAATCCAACGTTTCAGGAATAAATGTTTTCAAACCACTTTGAAATGGATCGCGGTGTTGTGCTTGATATACTTTGTAGCGATAACGTTTACCTACACAATCATAACGACAATGAAAATCGTCATCGACTGTAACTACATTGTTGACATAAATATCATCAGGTAACGTTCGGTTCATTGCATATTGCCATTGTGACATAGGTATATTCAGCTCTGTGTCGAAATGAAAGTATTGCTGTATCGCATGTACACCTCTATCAGTCCTACTTGAAGGATGGATTCTCACATGTCTTTTATGCATGCGTTGTAATAGCTTTTCAAATTGTTGCTGTACCGTTCGACCATTTTGTTGAATTTGAAAACCTAGAAAATTATTTCCTTGATACGCAATTTCTACTAATATACGCATGAATTTACACTCCTGAATATTTTAATACGAATAAAATAATTGCAATTGGGATAATCATGGTTAAAGATATCGTATCTCTCAATTGCCATTTAAGCTGTCTGTAGCTCGTTCTCTTAACATTGGCATCATAACCCCTAACTTCCATTGCGACCGCTAATTCTTCGGCGCGTTGGAAAGCTGAGATGAATAGTGGCACTAGTAATGGAATAAATGATTTAATACGTGTTGCAATGTTCCCTGAACTTATTTCAGAACCACGCGACTTTTGCGCCAAAATGATTTTATCTAACTCATCCATTAACGTCGGGATGAATCGTAACGCAATGGACATTATCATACTTAATTGATGAACTGGTAATTTAAACATCTTTAGTGGTGCAAGTAATCTTTCAAACGCATCTGTTAAATCAATTGGACTTGTAGATAGTGTCATAATTGTTGCAATCATTACAATCCCAATTAAACGCAGTGATATATATAGCCCTTCTAAAATACCATTAGTTTCAATCGTGATGCCATGCCATTCAACTAATACATATCCACCTTTAGTTAAAAATATATGCATCATTAATGTGAAGATTAAAAAGAAAAATATTGGTGTTAAACCTTTGATTAGGAACCATAATTGAATTTTTGCTAATCTCATAATGAATAAGATAAGTGCAAACACCCAAAGATATGTTAATGGTGAATGACAGAAAAATATTAATATAATAAAAAGAAAAACAAACATTAACTTTGCTCTTGGATCAAGATGATGAACAAAAGAATTAATTGGTAAATATCGCCCTATAATCAATTTATTTTTCATGTTGCCACTCCTTATACAAGCTTACAAATGCTTCTTCAGTTAAGGCAATATCTTTTAATTTTGTTTGATATTTTTGTTCAAAGTCATATTGTAACTGAACAATTTCTGGCAAACCAATATGCCAATCCGCCAATTTTTTTTTATCTTTGAAGAGCTCTTTTGGTGATGTTTGCGACACTATACTACCTTCTTTCATAACGATGACTTCATCTGCATAACGCGCGACTTCATTCATATCATGTGAAATTAGGATAATTGCCTTATTTTCATCTGTTTGTAGTGACTTTAGTAATCTCATTACTTGTCGTTTACTTTGTGGATCAAGTCCTGCTGTAGGTTCATCAACCACGATAATATCAGGATTCATTGCCAATATCGATACAATCGCTATTTTACGCATTTGTCCACCTGACATTTGAAATGGTGATTGTGACATTACATCTCTTGAAAAGCCTAAATCCATCAACAGACGATGGGCATAGTTTTTGGCTTCATCTAAATTCATTTTAAAGTTTTTAGGTCCAAATATCATTTCACGCTCTACTGTGTCCTCAAATAATTGAGATTCGGGAAATTGAAATACCATTCCAATTCTTTTTCTTACAGGTCTAATATATTTATCTTTGGTCTTATGTGTAATAGTAATGTCATCAACTGTAACTGTCCCAGTAGTCGGCTTTAACAGCGCATTAATATTTTGTATCAACGTTGATTTACCACTACCCGTTTGTCCAACGATGGCGTAATATTTACCTTGTTCAAATTCTGTATTAACATCATGAATAGCTTGATGCTGATATGGTGTCCCTTTTTGATAGGTATAACTTACATTGTCAAACCGTATAGTCATAGTTGATCCACCAGCCCTTCATAAGTTAAGAATGATGTTTGGTGTCCCAGCATTTGATTTATTTTGATTGGGAATGGCAAATCTAGACCTATTCTTGTTAACTCTTCTGCATTGTCGAAAATTTCAGTCGCTGTGCCTTCTTTATAGACAGTCCCTTTATTCATAACGATAACATGATCTGCTTCCATCGCCTCAGATAAATCATGCGTAATAGAAATGATTGTAATATTATGTTCTGATTTAACTTTTCTCACTAAATCCAATAAATTTTGACGTGCATCAGGATCTAACATAGAAGTCGCCTCATCTAATATAATGACAGAGGGGTTAAGTGCTAATACACTTGCTATAGCCACACGCTGCTTCTGTCCCCCCGATAATGCATTAGGTTCATAATCTGCACGTTCTAACATATCAACTTGTTTAAGTGCTTCGCTGACTCTTCTATGCATTTCGTCATATGGAACCGCATGATTTTCGAGTCCAAATGCCACATCGTATTTTACAATTGAACCAACAAATTGATTATCCGGATTCTGAAATACAATTCCTATGTCTTTTCTTAACTTTTCAAAATTATCATCAGTTATAGCTTGATTATTATAAAAAATTTCTCCAGATTTAACTTTCTCTATGCCAATCATTAACTTGGCAATTGTAGATTTTCCAGAACCGTTATGACCAACAATAGATGTCCACTGACCTTTAGGTATATTAAAAGAAACATCTTTCAATGTGAAGGATGCATCACTTTGATATTGAAATGAAACATTTTTAAATACAATAACTGAATTCTTATCCTCCACTTGTCTCTCTCCTTTACGATTCGTGTATCTATCATATTTTACAATATTTATAAATCGCTGTATATGACATTGACTGGGTTCTCTATATATTACTAGTATTTTCTGACTCATTTCTAGTCTTTAAAGTGTTGTTTAACAACTAATGATAAGGACTTTTATTCCTCTCTAACAATTATGTATAAACGTTAATAAAATAAATGATTTACTAATATAGGGGTGGTCGCGTTTGATTCAACGATAATACTTTCACTTCATTCAGTTCTAGTGAAATTGATCAAACTAGCTTCATCATATTTTTAGATTCGCACTCAAAAAAGTAAATATAAAGAAATCGGACTTAAAAACATTTCTGTTCATAAGTCCGATATTTTATTCAATAAAAAAGCGCGCACCCCATCATAAGTTTGTTGAGTTCACGCTTTAAATCTTTATTTAGTTGATGGGGTACTCTGAGCTAGACAATATTTGTATGTGGCAAACATTATCGTTGCACTCATTTGCTTTATATAAAAGTAGTTAGTGTATTTATATAAATTCTTATACTAATTCGATAATTACTGATTCAGCACCGTCACCGCGACGAGGGCCTTGTTTAAGGATACGAGTGTAACCACCTTGACGTTCTGTGTAACGCTCTGCGATTTCACCAAATAATTTTTGAAGTGCAGTTTGTGTAGTTTCATCTTCGTTTAAGATTTCAACATTACGTAAAGTTTTAGCTGCATTACGACGAGAAGCTAAATCTCCTTTTTTACCTAAAGTGATTAATTTCTCAACAACACTGCGAACTTCTTTTGCACGAGCTTCTGTAGTTTCAATACGTTCACTAATAATAAGTGATGTAGCTAAGTCACGTAACATAGCTTTACGTTGATCAGAAGTACGACCTAATTTTCTGTAACCCATGAGTTAACCTCCTTTATCAATCTTCTTTTCTTAATCCTAATCCTAAATCTTCTAATTTGTATTTAACTTCTTCTAAAGATTTACGACCTAAATTACGCACTTTCATCATGTCAGCTTCAGATTTGTCAGCTAACTCTTGAACAGAATTGATTCCTGCGCGTTTTAAGCAGTTATATGAACGTACAGATAAGTCTAATTCTTCAATAGACATTTCTAATACTTTTTCTTTTTGATCTTCTTCTTTTTCAATCATGATTTCAGCGTTTTGCGCTTCATCAGTAAGACCAACGAAGATATTCAAGTGTTCAGTCATTATTTTTGCTGCTAATGAAACTGATTCTTGTGGTGTGATTGAACCATTAGTCCAAACATCCAATGTTAATTTATCAAAATCACTGCTTTGACCTACACGTGTATTTTCAACAGTATAGTTCACACGTTCAACAGGTGAATACAATGAATCAACAGGGATTACACCAATTGGTAAATCACTAGTATTATTTTGTTCTGCTAATGCGTAACCTCTACCCTTGTTAGCAACTAGACGAATTTTTAAGTGACCACCTTTAGATACTGTTGCAATTTTAAGCTCTGGGTTTAAAATTTCAACATCACTATCATGTGTAATGTCGCTTGCTGTTACTTCGCCTTCATCACGTACATCAATTTCTAAAGTTTTATCTTCTTCAGAGTAAATTTTCAATGCTAATTGTTTAATGTTCATAATAATTGTAGAAACATCTTCAACTACATTGTCTACTGCTGAGAATTCATGTAAAACTCCCTCAATTTCAATATACTTAACGGCTGCACCTGGTAATGAAGATAGTAGGATACGACGTAAGGAGTTTCCTAGTGTAGTACCGTAGCCACGTTCTAGTGGTTCAACAACGAACTTACCGAATTTAGCATCTTCACTAATTTCAATTGTCTCAATTCTAGGTTTTTCGATTTCTATCATTTAAATATCCTCCTTATATACGTCGACTTAATTTAAAATGTTTGCTCAGTGACCTGTAACAATACCATCATAAATTATACACGACGACGTTTTGGTGGACGACAACCGTTATGAGGTACTGGAGTAACGTCTCTGATCGCAGTTACTTCTAAACCTGCAGATTGTAATGCACGAATAGCTGATTCACGACCTGGACCAGGTCCTTTAACTGTTACTTCAACTGTTTTTAAACCATGCTCCATAGCTGATTTAGATGCAGTTTCAGAAGCCATTTGTGCTGCAAATGGTGTTGATTTTTTAGATCCTTTGAATCCTAATGCACCAGCTGATGACCATGATAAAGCATTACCGAACTCATCAGTGATAGTTACAATAGTGTTGTTGAATGTTGAACGGATGTGTGCTACACCATTTTCAATATTCTTTTTCACTCTACGTTTACGAGATACTTGTTTACGTGCCATTTAAAATTTGCCTCCTTTACCTATTATTTTTTCTTGTTAGCTACCGTTTTAACTGGTCCTTTACGAGTACGCGCGTTGTTTTTCGTTTTTTGACCACGAACTGGTAAACCACGACGGTGACGGATACCACGGTATGATGAAATTTCCATTAAACGTTTGATATTTAAGTTAGTTTCACGACGTAAGTCACCTTCGACTTTATAACCGTCTACAACTTCACGGATGCGACCTAATTCGTCATCAGTTAAATCTTTCACACGAGTATCAGCTGATACGTTAGCTTCTTCAAGAATTTTTTGAGCAGTTGACGTACCGATACCGTATATATAAGTTAATGAGATAACTACGCGTTTTTCACGTGGAATATCTACTCCTGCAATACGTGCCATATTAATTTACACCTCTCTTTTATTAACCTTGTCTTTGTTTGTGTTTTGGATTTTCACAAATTACCATTACTTTACCTTTACGTTTAATGACTTTACATTTTTCGCAAATAGGTTTTACTGATGGTCTTACTTTCATTTTTATACCTCCCTATATTATGGAGTGACGATTATTTATAACGATAAGTAATTCTTCCGCGTGTTAAATCGTACGGAGACATCTCAACAGTTACTTTGTCGCCAGGTAGAATACGAATGTAATTCATTCTGATTTTACCACTTACGTGAGCTAAAATCTCATGACCATTTTCTAATTCTACTTTAAACATTGCGTTCGGTAAAGTATCTAATACAGTACCTTCTAATTCAATTACATCTTGTTTAGCCATTGATTAACTTCCCCCTTTTTGCAATAGTAAGGTAATCGTCAATAGACAACTTTATTGTTACGAATCTATCAGTGATTAATTTTATAAGTTAAACAAAAATTACGGGAATTAATTATCGTTAATTGCCACTCTCATCTATCTAATATGATTAAATCATGCCTCACTTAAAATAGACCGCTAAAAGTTGATCTATTACAAATGATCTAAAATATCAATGACATCTTTGGTAACGTCGCTAATATCTTTTGAACCATCAATATTTTTCAATACACCTTTTTGATCATAGAAATCTAAAATAGGCTTAGATTGTTTAATATTAACACTCAAACGATTAGCTACCGTTTCAGGATTATCATCTTCTCGTTGATACAATTTACCACCATCGATATCACAAATACCTTCGACCTTCGGAGGATTAAATACAAGATGATACGTTGTACCACATGACTCACAGATTCGACGACCTGTAAGACGGTTCATTAATTCTTCTTCCGGAACTTCGATATTGATGACAGCATCAATGTTTCTGTCAAGCTCAGACATAATATTATTTAATGCCTCAGCTTGCTCGATTGTTCTTGGGAAGCCATCTAATAAAAAGCCTTTTTTTGCATCGTCTTCAGAAATTCTTTCCTTAACGATACCTACAGTCACTTCATCAGGAACTAATTCGCCACGGTCCATATAAGACTTAGCTTCTTTACCTAATTCAGTTTCTTCTTTTATAGCTTTTCTGAACATGTCACCAGTTGAAATGTGGGGTATTGGGAATTTCTTGACAATTTCACTTGCTTGAGTTCCTTTACCTGCGCCAGGTAAACCCATCAAAATGATATTCATAAGTGCCCTCCTAAAATTATCTACCACCAAAGCCTTTATATTCTTTTTGAGATACTTGAGCTTCTAAAGATTTCATTGTTTCAATCGCTACACCAATAACGATAAGTAAACTTGTACCACCAATCTGAATTGATTGTGGTAATCCCATAAACTTAGTTGCTAATATCGGTAGAATTGAAATAACGGCTAAGAAGATAGAACCTACAAAAGTTAAACGATATAAAACTTTAGTAATATATTTTTTGGTTTGTTCACCAGGTCTAATACCTGGAACATAGCTACCTTGTTTCTTAAGGTTATCAGCCATTTTTTCCGGATTAACTTGTACAAATGCATAGAAGTATGTGAATAGTATAATTAGTACAATATATACAACCATACCAACATTACTTGAAGGATTTGCAGCATTCGCAATGTTTTGTGCCCATTCTTTATCTGGATAGAACAACGTTAATGTTCTAGGCAGTAAGAAGAACGCCATTGCAAAGATTACAGGAATAACACCGGCTGAGTTCACTTTTAAAGGTAGATAAGTTGCCTGTGAACCTAATCTTTGAGCAGTTTGTTTCTTAGCATATTGAATCGGAATTTTACGAACGGCTTCAAGTACATAAATAGCACCTACAGTTAATAGTATCAGTGACACTAAAAGTCCTAATACTTTCAACCATGCTAATGATGTATCTTCTTGCCCAACGAACGCAGTTTGTCCAAATTGAATTAGACTGGCTGGCAACGTTGATAAAATACCCGCAAATATGATAATAGAAATACCATTACCAACACCGAACTGAGTGATTTGATCACCAAGCCATATTAAGAAAGCAGTTCCTGCTGTCAAAACTAGTGCTATTAATAAATAACTCATAATTGACTGATTGATAATCAGCGCACCTTTGAGATAATTATTAAATTGGAATGCCATACCTATAGATTGGATAAATGCTAAAGAAATTGCTAAATAACGAGTAACGTTATTTAACTTTCTTCTACCTACTTCACCTTGTTTTGCCCATTCTGAGAATTTAGGGACAATATCCATTTGTAATAATTGCATTACGATTGATGCAGTGATGTAGGGTACAATACCCATTGCAAAAATAGAAAATCGTTTCAAGGCTCCGCCACCAAAAGTATTTAATAACTCAGTGGCACCTTGAGAACCTTGGGGATTATCAAAAGCTGCAGGATTTACTCCTGGAGCTGGTATATAAGTCCCTATTTTAAAAATTACTAACATTGCTAGTGTGAAGAAAATCTTGTTACGAACCTCTTTTGTTCTAAAGAAGTTCACAAGGGTTTGAATCATTAGATCACCTCGTGTGCTCCACCTTTAGCATCAATAGCTTCTGCTGCTGAAGCTGAGAATTTATGAGCTTTCACTGTCAATTTCTTATCAAGTGAACCATTACCTAGTATTTTGATACCAGATTTTTCATTCTTAACAACACCAGATTCTACTAATAAAGCTGGAGTTACTTCAGTACCATCTTCAAATTTATTAAGTTGGTCTAAGTTAACAATAGCATATTCTTTACGATTTATGTTAGTAAAACCACGTTTTGGTAAACGACGGAATAATGGTAATTGACCACCTTCAAATCCTGGTCTTACACCACCGCCTGAACGAGCTTTTTGACCTTTGTGTCCGCGACCACTTGTTTTACCGTTACCTGTCGCAACACCACGTCCAACACGATTGCGTTCTTTACGTGAACCTTCTGCCGGTTTTAACTCATGTAATTTCATTTCGGCACCTCCTTGATTATTTTTCTTCTACTGTTACTAAGTGCTTAACTTTGTTGATTTGCCCACGAATAGCAGGGTTATCTTCAACAACTACTGAACTGTTAGTCTTTTTAAGACCTAAAGCTTCAACAGTTTTACGTTGTGTTTCAGGACGACCAATAACACTACGAGTGAGGGTAATTTGTAATTTAGCCATAACTAGTTTTCCCTCCTTAATTGTATAATTCTTCTACTGTTTTGCCACGTAATTTCGCAACATCTTCAGCATTTTTAAGGTTTTGTAAACCATCGATTGTAGCACGAACCATGTTGATTGGTGTGTTTGATCCTAATGATTTACTTAAGATATCAGTGATACCTGCTAATTCAAGTACGGCACGAACAGGACCACCAGCGATAACTCCTGTACCAGGTGCAGCCGGTTTCATAAATACGCTTCCTGAACCGTAACGGCCAGTAATTGTGTGTGGAGTTGTACCTTCAACACGTGGAACAACTACTAAATCTTTTTTAGCTGCTTCAACAGCTTTTTTGATTGCTTCTGGTACCTCTTGAGCTTTACCAGTACCGAAACCTACACGACCATTTTTGTCTCCAACTACAACTAATGCAGTGAAACGGAAACGACGACCACCTTTTACAACTTTTGCTACACGGTTGATTGTAACAACGCGTTCTTCAAATTCTTTCGTCTCTTCTTCTCTACGAGCCATGTATTTGTCCCTCCTTTAAATTAAAATTCTAATCCGCTTTCTCTTGCTGCTTCAGCTAATGCTTTAACACGTCCGTGATATAAATATCCTCCACGGTCAAATACGATTTCTTTAATGCCTTTGTCAGCAGCTTTTTTAGCAATTGCTTCACCGACTTTAGTTGCTAATTCAACTTTAGTTGCTGTAGTAGCAATGTCGCTGTCTTTTGAAGAAGCTTGAGCTAATGTTACGCCTTTATTATCATCAATAATTTGAGCGTAGATATGCTTGTTTGAACGATATACGTTTAAACGTGGCTTTTCAGCTGTACCTGATAAGTTAGTACGAACACGAGCATGTCTTTTTAAACGCACTTTATTTTTATCAATTTTACTGATCATTTCAATACTCCTTTCTTTAGAGTTTATCTATTATTTACCAGTTTTACCTTCTTTACGGCGAACGTATTCACCTTGGTAACGAATACCTTTACCTTTGTAAGGCTCTGGAGGTCTTACTGAACGGATGTTAGATGCTAATGCTCCAACTTGTTCTTTTGAAATACCTTCAACTTTAACGACTGTGTTTTTCTCAACTGAGAAAGTAATGTTTTCTTCAGCTTTAATTTCTACTGGGTGAGAATAACCAACGTTAAGGATTAAGTCTTTACCTTGCATTTGAGCACGGTAACCTACACCAACAAGTTCAAGTACTTTTACGTATCCTTGAGAAACACCTTGTACCATATTGTTTAATAAAGCACGAGTTGTACCATGGTTTGTTCTATCTTCTTTAGAATCAGATGGTCTTACAACTTCAATTGTGTTTTCTTCTTGTTTGAATGTCATTCTTTCATTTAAAGTTCTTGATAATTCACCTTTAGGACCTTTAACAGTTACATGATTTCCATCAAAAGTTACTGTTACGTCACTAGGGATGTCAATAATTTTCTTACCAACACGACTCATGTTATGGCACCTCCTTATTTTTTATTACCAAACGTATGCGATAATTTCTCCACCAACATTACGTTTTCTTGCTTCTTTGTCAGTGATTACACCTTCAGAAGTTGATACTAATGCAATACCTAAACCATTTAATACTTTAGGCATTTCGCTAGCTTTTGCATAAACACGTAAACCTGGTTTTGAAATACGTTTTAATCCTGTGATAACACGCTCATCGTTTTGACCATATTTTAAGAATAAACGAAGTACACCTTGTTTATCATCTTCTACGTATTCAACATTTTTAATGAAACCTTCACTCTTTAAGATTTCAGCAATTTCTTTTTTAATATTTGATGCAGGTAATTCTAACTTCTCGTGACGCACCATGTTTGCGTTTCTTACACGAGTAAGCATATCTGCGATTGGATCTGTCATTGTCATTGATTGTTGCCTCCTTTCAGACTCTTTTTTATTACCAGCTAGCTTTACGAACGCCAGGGATTTGGCCTTTGTAAGCTAATTCACGGAAACAAATACGGCATAATTTAAATTTACGATATACAGAATGTGGACGGCCACAACGTTCACAACGAGTGTATTCACGAACTGCATATTTTTGTTTTTTTTGTTGCTTAGCAACCATTGAAGTTTTAGCCACTTAATTAGCCTCCTTTAAATAATTATTTACGGAATGGCATACCGAAGTTAGCTAACAATTCACGAGCTTCTTCATCAGTGTTAGCAGTCGTTACGATAACAATATCCATTCCTCTAACTTTACTTACTTTATCATAGTCGATTTCTGGGAAAATTAATTGTTCTTTAACACCTAAAGTGTAGTTACCGCGTCCGTCAAATGCTTTTTTAGAAACACCTTGGAAGTCACGTACACGTGGTAATGATACTGAAATTAATTTGTCTAAGAATTCATACATTCTTTCACCGCGAAGTGTTACTTTCGCACCGATTGGCATACCTTCACGTAAACGGAAAGTCGCGATTGATTTTTTAGCTTTAGTTACTAATGGTTTTTGACCAGTGATCAATTCTAATTCTTCAACAGCATTGTCTAATACTTTAGAATTTTGTACTGCGTCACCTACACCCATGTTCACAACGATTTTATCTATTTTTGGTACTTCCATTACTGAACTATAATTGAATTTTTTCATTAAGTTTTCAGTAACTTCAGTGTTAAACTTTTCTTTTAAACGGTTCAAAGTGGGATCCTCCTTTCAACTTGTTATTAATTATTAGATTTAATTTCTTCGCCAGATTTTTTAGCGATACGAACTTTTTTACCATCAACAAATTTGTAACCTACACGAGTTGGTTCGTTTGTTTTAGGGTCCAATAATTGTACATTAGAAACATGGATTGCTGCCTCTGTTTCTAAGATTCCACCTTCAGGATTTAATTGAGTTGGTTTTTGGTGTTTTTTCATAATGTTAACACCTTCCACAACGACACGGTCTTTTTTAGGTAGAGTAGCAATTACTTTACCTTCTTTACCTTTGTCTTTACCTGCGATAACTTTAACGTTGTCACCTTTTTTGATATGCATGTGGGCACCTCCTTATTTGTATTGGTTGTTATTAATTAAAGTACTTCTGGTGCTAATGATACGATTTTCATGAAGTTACCTTCACGTAATTCACGAGCAACAGGTCCGAAGATACGAGTACCACGTGGGCCTTTGTCATCACGGATGATAACACATGCATTTTCATCAAATTTGATGTATGAACCGTCATTACGACGAACACCTGACTTAGTACGTACGATTACAGCTTTGACAACGTCACCTTTTTTAACAACGCCACCTGGTGTTGCATTTTTAACAGTACATACGATAACATCGCCGATGTTTGCTGTTTTACGACCAGATCCACCTAATACTTTGATTGTAAGAACTTCACGAGCACCAGAGTTGTCTGCTACTTTCAAGCGTGTTTCTTGTTGGATCATTAGTTAAACCTCCCTTATCTCTAAACTTGTATTAAATAATTACTGACTCTTCAACAATCTCTACTAAACGAAAACGTTTTGTTGCTGATAAAGGACGAGTTTCTTGAATTTTAACAATGTCTCCTAATTTAGCTGAATTGTTTTCATCATGAGTTTTGTATTTTTTAGAGTATTTTACTCGTTTACCGTATAATTTGTGTGTTTTGTAAGTTTCAACAAGTACTGTAATAGTCTTGTCCATTTTGTCTGAAACAACTTTACCTACATAAACTTTACGATCGTTTCTTTCGCTCACTTTTGTAACCTCCTCTTACTTAATTATTGATTAGCCTTACTTTGTTCAATTTCTCTTTCACGAGCAACAGTTTTTAGACGTGCAATCGTTTTTCTTACTGTACGAATACGTGCAGTTTCTTCTAATTGACCTGTAGCTAACTGAAAGCGTAGGTTAAAAAGCTCTTCTTTTGAAGATTTGATTTGTTCTTCGATTTCTGAAGTGGTTAAGTCTCTAATTTCCTTAGCTTTCATTTGTTTCACCACCCAATTCCTCACGTTTTACAAACTTAGTTTTTACTGGAAGTTTGTGACTTGCTAAACGTAGTGCTTCACGCGCAACTTCTTCAGAAACGCCAGCAACTTCGAATAAAATTCTACCTGGTTTAACAACTGCGATCCAGCCTTCAACCGCACCTTTACCAGCACCCATACGTACTTCTAAAGGTTTTTTAGTATATGGTGTATGTGGGAAGATTTTAATCCAAACTTTCCCGCCACGTTTCATGTAACGTGTCATTGCTATACGAGCAGATTCGATTTGACGAGATGTGATCCAAGACGTTGTTGTAGCTTGTAAACCAAACTCACCAAATGTTACGTAGTTACCGCCTTTAGAACGACCAGTTGTTTTAGGACGATGTTGACGACGATATTTTACACGTTTTGGTAGTAACATTATTATTTTCCTCCTCCACTAGTGTTCTTAGTAGGAAGAACTTCTCCACGATAAATCCATACTTTAACGCCTAATTTACCGTAAGTAGTGTCAGCTTCAGCGTGTGCATAATCGATGTCAGCACGTAACGTATGAAGTGGAACAGTTCCTTCTGAATATTGTTCAGCACGAGCGATGTCAGCTCCGCCTAAACGACCAGATACTTGAGTTTTGATACCTTTAGCACCAAGTTTCATAGCTCTAGTGATTGCTTGTTTTTGTACACGACGGAATGAAGCACGGTTTTCTAATTGACGTGCGATGTTTTCAGCTACTAAACGAGCGTCAAGATCAACTTTTTTGATTTCAATTACGTTGATGTGTACTTTTTTATCAGTTAACGCATTTAATTTGTTGCGTAATTTTTCGATTTCTGAACCGCCTTTACCAATTACCATACCAGGTTTACCAGTATGAATTGCAATGTTGATACGGTTTGCAGCACGTTCAATCTCTACGTGAGAAACTGATGCTTCTTTTAATTCATTATCAATAAATTTACGGATTTTTAAATCTTCGTGTAAAAGTGAAGCGAAGTCTTTTTCAGCATACCATTTAGCTTCCCAATCACGGATAATACCAACACGAAGTCCGATTGGATTAATTTTTTGACCCACAGTATTCCCTCCTTAAAAGTTAATTAAGCTTCTTTAGCTTCTTCTTTACCGTCACTTACGACGATTGTAATGTGGCTTGTACGTTTGTTAATCGCACTTGCACGACCTTGCGCACGTGGACGGAAACGTTTTAATGTTGGTCCTTCGTTAGCATATGCTTCTTTAACTACTAATTCATCTGTGTTCATGTCATAGTTATGTTCAGCATTAGCTAAAGCGGACATTAATACTTTTTCAATTACTGGTGATGAAGCTTTGTTTGTTAATTTTAAAATTGCAATAGCTTCAGCAGCATTTTTACCTCTGATTAAGTCAAGAACTAGTCTTACTTTACGAGGTGCGATTCTTATTGTTCTAGCAACCGCTTTTGCTTCCATTAGGATGTCCTCCTCTACTTAATAGATATTATCTTCTTGTTTTCTTGTCGTCTGCAACGTGTCCTTTGAATGTACGAGTAGGAGCAAACTCACCTAATTTATGACCTACCATATCTTCAGTTACATATACAGGTACGTGTTTACGTCCGTCGTATACTGCAAAAGTATGTCCGATGAAATTAGGGAAAATTGTAGAACGACGTGACCATGTTTTGATTACTTGTTTCTTTTCGCTTCCTTCTTGAGCTTCAACTTTTTTCATTAAATGCTCATCGACGAAAGGTCCTTTTTTAATACTACGAGCCATTTGGGCGCCTCCCTTCTTATTATGTGCGTGCAGCTTTAAGCCGCACACCCAAATAAGTTGATTATATTATTTTTTCTTACGTCCACGAACGATAAGTTTGTCTGATGATTTTTTACCACGACGAGTTTTCTTACCAAGCGTAGGTTTACCCCATGGTGACATTGGAGATGGTCTACCGATAGGAGCACGACCTTCACCACCACCGTGTGGGTGATCGTTAGGGTTCATTACAGAACCACGAACTGTTGGACGGATACCTTTCCATCTTGAACGTCCGGCTTTACCAACGTTAACTAATTCGTGTTGTAGGTTACCAACTTGACCGATTGTAGCACGGCAAGTAGATAAGATCATACGAACTTCACCAGATCTTAATCTGATTAATACGTATTTACCTTCTTTACCAAGTACTTGAGCACTTGCACCAGCTGAACGAGCGATTTGTCCACCTTTACCAGGTTTAAGCTCGATGTTGTGTACTACTGTACCAACTGGAATGTTTTGTAATGGTAATGCGTTACCAACTTTGATGTCAGCTTCAGCACCACTTTCAACGATTTGACCTACTTCTAATCCTTTAGGAGCAATGATATATCGTTTTTCACCGTCTGCATATACAACTAAAGCGATGTTTGCTGAGCGGTTTGGATCATATTGAATAGAATCAACTTTTGCATTGATACCATCTTTGTTACGTTTGAAATCGATAACACGGTATTGACGTTTGTGTCCACCACCATGGTGTCTTACAGTCAATTTACCTTGGTTGTTACGTCCCGCTTTTTTCGGTAGCGGTTTTAATAATGACTTTTCAGGTGTAGTTTTCGTGATTTCTGCGAAATCTAACGAAGTCATATTACGACGACCATTTGTTATTGGCTTATACTTTTTAATAGCCATTGTCGCTTACCTCCTTAATGGTAATTGTTTTATTAGTTAAATAAGTCGATTGATCCTTCTTTAAGAGTTACAATCGCTTTTCTTCTTTTGTTTGTATAGCCTTGGTAACGGCCCATACGTTTTTTCTTAGGTTTGTAATTCATGATATTAACACTTGCAACTTTTACGTTGAAGATTTCTTCAACTGCCATTTTTACTTGTGTTTTGTTAACACGAGTATCAACGTCGAAAGTGTATTTGTCTTCAGCCATTGCTTCAGAAGATTTCTCAGTGATTACGGGGCGCTTAAGAATATCTCTTGCTTCCATTATCCGAGCACCTCCTCAACTTTTTTAGCAGCAGCTTCAGTAATTACTAAGCTGTCAGCATTAGTGATATCTAAAACATTTAAACCTTGAGCAGTTGTCACTTGAACGCCAGGGATGTTGCGTGCTGATAATTCAACATTTACATCTTCGTTTTCAGTAACTACTAATACTTTTTTAGGTTGTTCTAATGTAGATAATACATTTTTGAATTCTTTAGTTTTTGGAGCTTCGAAGTTGAATGCGTCAACTACAGTTAAGCCATTCTCTTGAGCTTTGAAAGATAATGCTGAGCGTAAAGCTAAACGACGCATTTTCTTAGGCATTTTGTATGCATAACTTCTTGGAGTTGGTCCGAATACGATACCACCGCCACGCCATTGTGGAGCACGGATTGTACCTTGACGAGCACGACCTGTTCCTTTTTGCTTCCATGGTTTACGTCCGCCACCGCTTACTGCTGAACGATTCTTAACAGCATGCGTACCTTGACGTAATGAAGCACGTTGTAAATTAATAGCTTCGAATAAAACGCTATTATTTGGCTCAATACCGAATACTGCATCGCTTAATTCGATTGAACCTGATTTAGTTCCGTCTAATTTTAAAACATCATAATTAGCCATTATGCATTTCCTCCTTTCACTTCTTATTATTTATTACCTTTTTTAATTGAAGTTCTGATTTCTACTAAACCTTTTTTAGGTCCAGGTACGTTACCTTTTACTAAGATAACTTTGTTTTCTGTGTCAACTTGAACTACTTCTAAGTTTTGAACAGTTACAGTGTTTCCACCCATACGTCCTGGCATTTTTTGGCCTTTAAATACTCTAGAAGCATCTGAAGCCATACCTACAGAACCTGGTGCTCTGTGGAAATGAGAACCGTGTGACATAGGTCCACGAGATTGTCCGTGGCGTTTAATTGCACCTTGGAAACCTTTACCTTTTGATACGCCTGTTACGTCAATAACGTCGCCAGCTACAAAAGTATCTACTGAGACTTCTTGACCTACTTCGTAAGCATCCACGTCTACATTGCGGAATTCACGAATGAAGCGCTTAGGTGCTGCGTCAGCTTTTTTAGCGTGACCTTCAGCTGGTTTATTAGCATATTTATTAGATTTTGCATCTTTTTTGTATGCTTTTTTGTCTTCAAATCCAACTTGGATTGCGTTGTATCCATCAACTTCTACAGTTTTCTTTTGTAATACAACATTTTCTTTAGCTTCTACTACTGTTACAGGGATTAATTCACCGTTTTCTCCGAATACTTGTGTCATCCCAATTTTTCTTCCTAAGATTCCTTTGGTCATCGAAAGTCCACCTCCTAAAATTGTCTATTATAATTTGATTTCGATGTCTACACCAGATGGTAAGTTTAAGCCCATTAAAGCGTCAACTGTTTTTGGTGTTGGGTTTACAATATCGATTAAACGTTTGTGTGTACGTTGTTCGAATTGTTCACGTGAATCTTTATACTTATGCACGGCACGGATGATTGTGTAAACTGATTTCTCAGTTGGTAACGGAATTGGTCCAGAAACATCTGCACCAGAACGTTTCGCTGTTTCTACAATCTTCTCTGCTGATTGATCAATTACGCGGTGATCATAAGCTTTTAATCTGATTCTGATTTTTTGTTTTGCCATAATTTTCCCTCCTTATTCGTCTACATTTAGTGATAGACTTCTCCACGAAAACTATCTTACACAGCGCCATGGCAAAGCGGCCGGGTGTGTCAGTAACCTTTCGCTTCATCGCTTTTCTTAAAGTCCAACGTTAGTTATATTACACGAAAAACATCGATAAATCAAGGCTTTTCACATAATTTTTCTATCTGTCTAACACATACTTTTATATTTTACTTTATATACTTAGTCAGTTCAACTATTTTCGAGATATTTTTTATTTCCTTCTTTATTGTAAATTCGTACCTTGAATCATTTTATTATTATCATTGAAAATTATTCTATATAATTAGTCATAAGAACGGTGGTGAATGAATATGAAAAATGGACCAAAATTATCTTTAGCACTTATAGGTATCTTTTTAATACTTTGTGAGTTTTTCTATGGCATTCCTTTTTTAGGTGCAACGTTTATTTTAAGTTTTGGATGGCAGCCTTTACTCTTTAATGCATTACTTTATCTAATTCTTACTATTATATTATTAGTGAATAGACAAAATGCGATTAGACCTATAGCGATTATTCCAATATTTGGTATAGTAGGTAGTTTTTTAGCTATTATCCCCTTCTTAGGAATTTTGATTCATTGGATTTTATTTTTCCTAATGATTCTATTTGTCCTAGTTGTATTATCAGCGCCAACCTATATACCTAATAAAAATGCTCGTGTCATTTACACACAATACAAAGATGGACATAGAGAATAATTCTTAAAACCTTTTTAATTAGGTATATAATATAGAAGAAACACGTCCAACAATTTTAAAAGAAGTATATTTATATCGGATATTTAAAGACATTCATAATATCGCTTTATGTTATTTCGCTTCTTATTTTATCCTTACTTCAAAGAAAAAAACGACTACCAATCATTGGCAGTCGTTTTTTGTGTCTGGATTTAACCATGAACAAATATGAAGTACAGAATGAATAGTACCATTAATACATACATTATCGGATGTACTTCTTTATGTTTTTTAGAGATAAGCATTGTAATTGGATAGAAAATAAATCCACACGCAATACCAGTTGCAATTGAATATGATAAAGGCATCATAATGATTGTAATGAAGGCTGGCACTGCAACTTCAAAACTTTTCCAGTTTATCTCAGCAAAGTTTGCAGCCATTAATACACCTACCACCACTAAGGCTGGTGTCGTAACTGCACTTGTTACAACAGCGATTAACGGACTAAAGAACAGCGCTAATAGGAAACAACAACCTGTTACGATACTAGCAAATCCTGTTCTAGCACCTACAGCAACACCTGAAGTTGATTCGATATAAGAAGTTGTTGTAGTTGTTCCAAAAACTGATCCTACAATCGTAGCTAAAGAATCTGAGAACAATGCTCTACCAGCTCTTGGTAATTTATTATCTTTCATAATACCTGCTTGAGTAGCAACAGCTACTAATGTACCAGCTGTATCAAAGAAATCAATAAATAAGAACGTTAAAATAACAATTAAGAACTGTATCGTTAATAATTGACTTGGGTCTTTAAACGCTTCAAATGCAGCACCGAACGTTGGTTCAATACTTGGAATCTTACCCACAATACCAGATGGCATTTGAATCAATCCAGTGAACATACCAACGATTGCTGTGATGATCATACCGATAAAGATAGAACCCGGCAATTTAATTGCATATAAAATAACTGTAATAACGATACCGAATATCGCCAAAAGTACTGGTGGATCAGTTAAATGTCCCAATGTTACTAATGTAGATTCATTTTTAACTATAATACCCGAACTTTGTAAACCTACAAATGTAATGAATAATCCTATACCTGCTGAAACAGCCATCTTCATTTGATAAGGAATTGCATTAATAATAACTTCCCTAAACCCTGTGACGGTTAATATCGCAAAGAATATACCTGAGAATAAAACGCCTGTTAAACCAACTTGCCAAGGAATACCCATGGTTAACACAACAGTAAATGCAAAGAATGCATTTAATCCCATACCTGGTGCTAACGCAATTGGATATTTAGCTATTAGCCCCATGAATAGCGAGCCTACAAATGCTGCTAATGCAGTCGCTACAAAAATGGCACCTTGGTCCATTTTCATATCTTCTGATACGCCTTTAACACCTGCTAAACTTAAAACTTGCGGGTTAACTGCTAAAATATAGGCCATAGATAAGAAAGTTGTGATACCGCCTAAGATTTCTCTTTTAAAGTTTGTTCCATATTTATCGAACTGGAAATAGTTTTTCACGAATGGATGCTCCTTTTTTTAAAATACCTTAATAGTTTAATATCATTCTTAATAAAAAACAATACCAAAAGCGAACTTTTCGTTTTTCTGATTCAACTTTGTTCGATTTTATCTATAAATTCAAGTTCTTTAATGCATCTTTAAACGGATTATTGTCTAAACCTTCATTTTTATTCATATACTTTTTCATTTCTTTACGAGATACTTTACCAGAGGATTTAGACTTCATACGCTGATCCATATGTGCTTGCGTTTCAGAATGTCCACAAACACAACGATATACCGCTTCTTTCCCTTTACCAAACAACGTTAATTTCTTTTTACAGTTTGGACATCTTGCATTTGTTTTGCGCTGTACATTCTTTTTCGTCTTACAAGATGGATCTTGGCACACAAGCATCTGACCATTTTTAGTTTTAACTTTAATCATGAATTTACCACACGTTGGGCATTCTGTGGTTGTTAAATTATCGTGTTTATATTTACGATCACTATTTTTAATCCCATTTACAACATCTTTCGTAAAATCTTTCATTTCATTAATAAATGTTTTCGCCTGATATTTACCACGTTCAATTAAAAGTAATTTTTCTTCCCATTGTGCAGTTAAAAGTGGCGACGTTAATTCTTCTGGTGCTAATTCTAATATTTGTTTACCTTTTGACGTTACTTTAATTTTACCGTCTCTTGATTCAATGGCATTCATATTAAATAATTTATCGATAATGTCGGCCCTTGTTGCAACTGTGCCGATACCACCTGTTTGTTTTAAAGTTTGCGCATATTTTTTATCCTTCAATTGAATAAAGTTCTGAGGGTTCTCCATCGCTTTTAATAACGAACCTTCATTAAAATATTCTGGAGGTGTTGTTTCATGTTCTCTAATATTTGTTTTTGAAATCTTCACTTCATCGCCTTCTGAAAAAGGCTGTTGCATCTCTGTAATAGATTCACCTTGTCTAATAGATTTAAAACCTAAAACAGTTGTTACATTCTCTTTCAAAACAAATGTGTGCCCTGCAACCTCTAAAGTTACAGTTATCGCGTCATACTCGTGCGGAGGCATTAAAGCTTCTAAAAAACGCTCGACAATCATATCGTATAACTTTAATTCTCTATTACTTAAGTCTGACATGACAGGTCTCACTTCTGTAGGAATAATTGCATGGTGATCAGATACTTTTTGATTATTAAATATCGACATTTTTGATGAAAATGTTTTAGACATTAATGGGCGTGCTTGGTCTTTATATGTTGTTGCCATCGTCGCCTGAATACGTTCTTTCATAGTATCTACCATATCAGTTGTTAAATAGTTTGAATCTGTTCTTGGATAGGTTACGACTTTATGTCTCTCATATAAGCTTTGAAGTGTATTCAATGTTTCTTTAGGTCCAATTTTATAACGTCTATACATATCTTGTTGTAAATCTGTTAAATTGTACAGTGATTGCGGATACGACTTCTTATGTTTAGTAGCAACAGATTTAATCTTACCATCGACATTTTTCAAATTATTAACCATCTGTTCTAAAGTTTCTTTATTGGTATATCGCTGATTTGATTCTAGCTGAAAATCAAACCCTTTTACCGTTAATGATAATGTAAAGTATTGTTGTGGTTTGAACTGATTAATCTCTTGTTGTCGTGTATTTACTAATTGAATCGTTGGTGTCTGAACACGTCCCAGGGATAGCTGTGCATCATACTTTGTTGTTAGTGCACGCGTTGCATTAATCCCAACAATCCAATCTGCCTCACTTCTCGCTAACGCTGCATAATACAAATCGTTATATTGACGACCGTCTTTTAAATTTTTAAAACCTTGTTGAATAGCTTTTTTAGTAACTGAGCTAATCCATAATCGACGGATTGGCTTTTTGTTACCAACTTTATCCAAAATCAATCTTGCAACTAGTTCACCTTCTCGTCCAGCATCTGTTGCAATAATAATATCTTTCACTTTATTATCTAAAATTAACGCTTTTACTGTTTTAAATTGTTTGCTTGTTTTACCAATAACAACAGTTTTCATATATTTAGGTATAATTGGAAGGTCTTCTAATCGCCATTCCTTTAAATTTTTATCGTATTGTTCAGGTGTCGCATTTGTCACTAGATGACCTAACGCCCACGTGACAATATATTGGTTATTTTCAAAGTAACCATTACGCTTCTGATTTATTTGTAAAGCATCAGCAATATCTCTTGCGACTGATGGTTTTTCAGCTAATATTAAAGATTTCATAAATTATCCTTTCTCATACGTTCTTTTATTTCGAACGTGCTTCATCTATTCCACTAATCTTTGATTTAAATTCAATGATTGCAAATGATGTGTTAAATGTATTGTAACATGTTAATATCACTATTAACTTTCATTTCAGTTGAAATACTATATAATAAAAGTAACAAAAAGTACGGAGGTAATGACATGAGCATAGTTCAGTTATATGATATTACACAAATAAAATCGTTCATTGAACATTCGAATTATGAATCAGCATCATACTTATATAAACTTCCTCAACAGTACAATGAAATAGATGTATTAATAACCGATGCGATTGAATCACCTGGTGTATTTTCGATTAAAGAAAACGATTCAATCAAAGCAATCATATTGTCTTTTGCATACGATAAAAATAAATTCAAAGTCATAGGCCCTTTCGTGGCTGACAATTATGTATTATCTGTCGATACGTTTGAAACGCTATTTAAAGCAATGACTTCGAACCAACCTGACGATGCCGTCTTTAACTTTTCTTTTGAAGAAGGCATTCAACAATACAAACCATTAATGAAAGTTATTCAAGCAAGTTATAACTTCACTGACTATTACATAGAAGCCCGTACAAGATTAGAAGAAGATATGCACCAACCAAATATCATTCCTTATCACAAAGGGTTTTATCGTGCTTTCAGCAAATTACACACAACTACATTTAAATATCAGGCACAGTCACCACAAGATATCATTGATAGTTTAGACGACCATCATCATTTGTTTTTATTTGTTAGCGAAGGTTTACTTAAAGGTTATTTATACCTTGAAATTGATTCACAACAGTCAATCGCCGAGATTAAATACTTCAGTTCTCATGTAGATTACCGTTTGAAAGGTATCGCTTTCGAGTTGCTTGCGTATGCATTGCAATATGCTTTTGATAATTTTGATATTAGAAAAGTTTATTTTAAAATTCGTAATAAAAATAATAAACTCATCGAACGATTTAATGGTCTAGGTTTCCATATCAACTATGAGTACATTAAATTCAAATTCGAATCACGTAACGTAAAAGATCAAACAATCCCTGAATAAAACACCAAGCAAATACCCTACAGTACATCATTAGCATGTATTGTGGGTTTTTCTACTTTTTGTAAATATTGAAAATTATAAGTAGTTGTTTTTTACTATTAGGGCAGAATGCTTTACAATAACATGCAAGTGTCAATTAAGGGGAGCACTTGCATAAATAGTATAGGAGAGTGAGTAGTCTTGCAATTTCTTGATTTCTTAATCGCACTTTTACCTGCTTTATTCTGGGGAAGTGTCGTTCTTATTAATGTGTTCGTCGGCGGTGGACCTTACAACCAAATTCGTGGTACGACGCTAGGCGCACTCATTGTTGGATTAGGTTTACTTATTACTGGTTTCGCAAAATTCAATAATCCTACTGTAATTATTGTCGGTCTTATTTCTGGTGCATTATGGGCGTTTGGACAAGCGAATCAGCTTAAATCTATTAGTTTAATCGGTGTATCAAATACTATGCCAGTTTCTACAGGTATGCAATTAGTTGGTACAACATTATTCAGCGTTATCTTTTTAGGTGAATGGTCTTCAATGACTCAAATTATCTTTGGTTTAATCGCCATGATATTATTAGTTACTGGTGTAGCACTTACTTCACTTAAAGCTAAAAATGAACGTCAATCAGATAATCCTGAATTTAAAAAAGCAATGGGTATTTTAATTGTATCTACAGTTGGATATGTAGGTTTCGTTGTACTTGGTGACATCTTTGGTGTTGGTGGAACTGATGCATTGTTCTTCCAATCTGTCGGTATGGCAATTGGTGGCTTTATCCTATCCATGAATCATAAAACATCACTTAAATCAACAGCACTTAATCTATTGCCAGGTGTGATTTGGGGAATTGGTAACTTGTTCATGTTCTATTCTCAACCAAAAGTTGGTGTAGCTACAAGTTTCTCATTATCACAGTTACTTGTTATCGTTTCAACCTTAGGCGGTATTTTCATTTTAGGAGAAAGAAAAGATCGTCGTCAGATGACGGGTATTTGGGCAGGTATTATTATTATCGTGATAGCTGCTATAATTCTAGGTAATTTGAAATAGAAAGTTAAATACTCATGTAACGTAAAAATGTAATCACTTCTGAAAATAACCATTCACTTATAGAATGATTAAAATTAATTTTCGGGAATTTTACGTTGAATGTTCCTCTATATGTCCTAGGAAATACGTGGCTCTAAAAACAAAACGCAATAACACATCATGACATTAATCATGCGTTTTAAGACTTTAAAATTAGCGATACTTTTAAAATCTTGATGATATTCATATATCAAGTATGCGCCATACATATGAAGTGGATAGCTGCATAACGCACTGCATTATCAACTTGAATGTATGAGTTGAACAACTATGTCATAAATAAAAGCCCCCTTTTCACAATATACATTTACATATTGTGGTAAAGGGGGCTCTCATTTTCTACGAATACTAAAATGGATTTTATTTTCAAATGTGTAAACTAGACAAACACTGCCTGATACACGTACAAAATAATGATACTAATAATGATTGTCAAATTGGTCGTCATACCTATAAATGTCAGTGTTCGATATTTAAACTGAATACCATAAGAAATAATTGCAACACCTACCGGGAACATCCAAGTGACCAACAATGTCGTCTTAATCATATCATCTGATACTGGTAACAACACATATACTAACAATCCCGCAACTAATGCTAATCCATAATGCAAACATAAATATTTAATAGTAGCAGGTATATACTTTCTTTCCAGAGTAAAATTCAACATGACACCTAGCAAAATCATTGATAACGGCATATTTGCATGGGAAAGTATGCTAAAGAAATCGATTGCCACATGTGGTAAATGGATGTGACTTATATTCAATATAAACATTACAATGTATGTAACGAGTGGCACTGATTGTAATAATTTCTTACCTAAATATTTAAAATCGAATTGATCACTACCTTCACTAAAGTAGCTACCTACAAAGTAAGTAATTCCAAACATCACAAAGGCACCACCTATATCAGCCATAACAAAATAAATAAGTCCCGTTTTAGGCCATATCACTTCAATTAGTGGATATGCAAACAATCCAATATTCATAGCACCAGTCATCATACCTACTGATCCACGCATGTGATTATCATATTTTCTAAAAAACCAGACAGCAATCATTTTCGCCACAATACCATATATAATCATTAAAATTGGTAAAATGGAGAATGACAATTTTAATTCTGCACTGTTTAAATTCACAATAACTAAAGATGGGAGTGTGACATTAAGAACTAATGTAGCAATGACTTGACTATCTGTTGCTTTTATAAAATTAATGCGCTTCAAAAAGTAACCAAGCGCAATTAATAAAATAATCATAGTAAATTGTTCTGTCACTGTTATCCCTTCTTTCAATAATCTTCATAATTTATAACTTTAACATACTCCACAGATATTTTAGAAGTCTACTGTTTCATGCTATAATCTACATTAAATGCACTTAATTATATTTCAAAGGAGTGTTATAGTATGTCTTTAGAAAACCAACTAGCCGAACTTAAATATGATTATGTTCGTCTTCAAGGTGACATAGAAAAACGGGAATCTTTGAATTTAGATACTTCCGCACTTGTTCGTCAACTTAAAGATATTGAAAATGAAATTAGAAACGTTCGTGCTCAAATGCAAGATTAATAATCTATCATTCAAGCAATAAATGCTTTTTGTTACATAAATTTGACTAGCATTGCTCTGAATACGTTATATTGATGAATTGCTTCATTTTTCGCTCAATTACATCTAGAATCACAAGATGTTGTCGTGTTATGATTTAGTGTTTCATTAACAACATACACGCATATCTATCCCAACACTGCTATTTATGTTTTCTACGCTGCTGTACTACATGAACCCTTTGAAACGGAGAGGAAGTTATCATATGCAATTTTATCTGATTTTACTAGCAATACTTTATCTAATTGTTAGTTTTATTAGTATTTTTAAAATGGAAGTTGTATTTACTCGCATTTTGAGAATTATTATGGGTGTGTTGTTATTATTCGTCTTAGCATTAACGACGATGAGTTTTCCAAAAGAGAATTGGTGGGTATTTATCGTCTTATTACTCTTAGTCGGTAATGTCGAAGTGACAGGATTTAAAATGCTTAAAAAAGATCTAAAAGGCGTAAACATCTTGAATTTAATGTCATTATTTATCTTTGTCATATATTTCATCTTAACCATCGTATTATTCTAAGTAATAAACAAAATATGCAATAACATAATTGCAACCTTATTTTATTATCGGATTACATGTTGAATGCCAGTATTGTTTTATTAACACATCGATTAAATCGCACGTGAAATAAGGTCTAAAATTTCAAATTTTAAAAAGCCATAAAAGTAGTCAATATCATGACCGCTTTTATGGCTTTTATATTATCTATCGTTTAGTGAATCGTTTTTTTAAAGTAAAGAGAATTTCATATATTACTGGTACAACTACAAGTGTTAATAAAGTTGATGAAATTAAACCACCAATAACTGTAGCAGCTAATCCTTTCGAAATAAGAATCGAGCTATCTTGACCAAATAACAAAGGAACTAATGCACCAATTGTTGCAATCGCCGTCATTAATATCGGTCTAATTCTAGTACCGCCTGCTTCGATTAATGCTTCTTTCATCTCCATGCCCTGTTGCTCATTATTAATAACACGGTCTATTAACACAATGGCATTTGTTACTACGATTCCAATTAACATTAGCATACCAATTAAACTTGGTACTGATATTGTTTCTCCTGTGATTAATAGTGCAATAATTACACCGATAACTGTAAATGGTAAAGAGAATAAAATTGTAAATGGTGCTAGGCCACCTTTAAATGTAATAACTAGGATTAAATATACGATAATGATTGCAGCTAACATTGCAAAGGCTAATTGTGTCATTGCATTGTTAATATCATCTGATGCACCACCGATATTAACCTTTACATTATTCGGTTTGTCCAAATTATTTATTTTAGACATCACTTGTCGTGTTGTGCCACCCACATCTTTATTTGTTACTTTAGCAGATACCGTCGTTGCATAATCTCCTTGTTCTTGCGTCAATTTACTTGGTGTCGTTGTTTTAACTAACGTAGCGATATCTCCCAATTTAATCGTACCACCAGTCGGCTTTTTCAAAGTTATATTATTCAACTTATCTTCTGACCAGTCTGTTTGCTTATTTTGTTTGACTTTAACATCAACAGTTTTACCATTTTCTTTAACAGTCGTAACTGTTTTTTCTGGTAAGTTTTCATTCAAGTGCATTGCAAGTTGACTTGCAGAAATACCATTTTCTGCCGCTTTATTTTGATCGACTTTAATTTCATACTGATCATATGTTTGCGATAAATCAGATTTGACATTGGCTAGTCCTTTAACCTGTTTCATTTTCTGTTCAATATCTTTTACAGTTGATTTTATGGCATCCATTGATGGACCTTTTACAGTAACCTCTACAGATTTATTACCTGCACCTGTTCCTAAATCTTGATTTTTCCACTCTCCAGGATGTTTAAAGCCATCTGCATGTTTAATAACCTTATCCGCTTCTACATCAAAATTAGGCGTGTCATTATCATATTCAACCATGATTGCCATACTATTTGTACTACCCGTTGGATCTACTGGACTACTACCGCCAACTGAGTATTGAATTGTTTTTACATGCTTTTTCTGTTTTAAATATTTTTCAACATCTTTCGCATGATTCAACACTGCTTGCTCCGTTTCACCAGGCTTCGGTGTATAAGTAATAGCTAAAAATTTATCGTCACCTGCTGAAATAAAGCTAGTGCCTAGTCTCGGTCCTCCAAATACAATAGTTGCAACCAAAATTAATGTACTTAATATAATTACAATCCACTTATGATTTAATGACCAATGTAATACTTTTTTATAAGTTGTACTAACAACACCTAATCCTTCTTGATGTTGTTTATTACGACGTTTAACGCCTTTTTTAAATAGTGTAGCTGCCAACGCTGGAACGAGTGTAATTGACACTAATAACGATGCTAATAAACTAAATGCAATAGCCAATGCAAAAGGTCTAAACATTTCGCCTACTGAACCTGATACAAACACAAGTGGTAAGAAGACGATAATAGTAACTAGTGTCGATGACATTATTGGTTTAAATACTTCAGTTGTCGCACTGATAATTAAATTTTCACCTTTTAGTTGTTCTTCTGAATCTGTTAAGCGTCGATAAATATTTTCAACAACTACAATCGAATCGTCTATCACACGTCCAATCGCTACTGTTAATGCACCTAACGTTAGTATATTCAATGAAACATCACTCAATTTCAGAGCAATAAGCGCCATAAGAAGTGATAACGGAATCGATATAATAGAAATTGCCGTCGTACGAATGTTTCTTAAAAACAGCAAAATAACTATAATTGCCACGATTGTACCTAATGATGCTTTTTCAACCATCGTATAAAGTGATTTCTCAACAGGCTTTGCAGTATCCATTGTTTTTGTGACATTAAAATCTTTATTTTCATCAACGAATGTATCAATTTTACGTTGTACATCTTTGGCTACTTGAACTGTATTGGCATCTTGAGCTTTAGTTATTTGTAGATTAACCGCATCCTTTCCATTCGTTTTAGAAATAGAAGTACGCACATCACCAACTGTAATATCAGCTAAATCTCCTAGTTTCGCTGTCGGCATACCACTTATATTATTTGGTGCTGACGCTTTTGAATTTTGCTGTGGTGATGCCTGATTAACGTCTGACATGGCTGAATTTTGTTTATTGTCACTTTGGGATTGAGATTGCCCTTGTCCTCCTGCCAACGTTAATGGAATATTTATGTTTTTAAAAGCATCAACAGATTGATATTGACCATCAACAACAATTGATTTATCTTTATCACCAAATTGGAACAATCCAAGTGGCGTTGTTCTTGTTGCCGTTTTTAGATAGTTTTCTACATCATCAGCAGTCAACCCATATTTTTCAAGTTCATTTTGCTTAAATTTAAGGGTGATTTCACGGTTCGTCTGCCCATTTAATTGCGCATTTTGCACACCATCTACCGTTTGCAATTTTGGTATTAATTGTTCATTCAGTACTTTCGTTACTTTTTTCAAGTCATTCTCTTTATTTGAAAATGAATATGCTAAAACCGGAAAAGCATCCATCGAATTACGTCTTAATTCTGGTTGACCAACTTCATCTTTAAATTTAATTTTATCGATTTCTTTTTTAAGCTGTTCTTCTGCTTTATCCATATCTGTATTATTTTCATATTCAACTGTTACAATTGAAGCATTTTGTATGGATTGCGTTTTAACATTTTTCACATATGCCAATGATCTTACTTGATTGTCAATTTTACTACTTATTTCATCTTGGGTACTTTGTGGCGTTGCACCCGGCATTGTTGTTGTAACTGAAATAACTGGATTTTGTACATTTGGTAGTAATTCTAATTTCAATTTAGCACTCGCATATACACCGCCCAAGACAACTAAAACAACCATTAAAAAGATAGCAAACTTATTCCCTAAAGAAAATTGTAATAGCTTTTTTATCACAGTACTTCCCCCTCTTTCACTATATTCAAAAATATTTTACTCAACCATTCTATATTGTGTAAAAAAATCTGAACGCAAATGACAGTCTTATGAGCGTTCAGATTTCAGTCGTTAATCTATTTTCGTTTTAATTTACGAGATATTTTAATTTTAGCTTTTGTTAAACGCGGTTTAACTTGCTCAATTAATTGGTACAATGGCTGATTCAATACATAATCAAATTCACCAATCTTTTCACTTAAGTATGTTCCCCACACTTTTTTAAATGCCCATAATCCATAATGTTCTGAGTCTTTATCTGGATCATTATCTGTACCACCGAAATCGTAAGTTGTTGCACCATGTTCACGTGCATACTTCATCATCGTATACTGCATATGATGATTTGGTAAAAAATCTCTAAATTCATTAGAAGACGCACCATATAAGTAATATGATTTTGAGCCAGCAAACATTAATAGTGCACCAGAAAGATAAATACCTTCAGGATGTTCCTTTTCTAAAGCTTCTAGGTCTCGTTTTAAATCTTCATTTTTAGCAATTTTATTTTGCGCATCATTAATCATATTTTGCGCTTTTTTAGCTTGCTTTTCAGATGTTTTCATCTTCTGCTGCCATTTAGCAATTTCGGCATGAAGTTCATTCAATTCTTGATTTACTTTCGCTATATTTTCTTTTGGATCCAACTTTACTAAAAATAGTTCAGCATCTCCATCTTCATGCAACGCATCATAAATATTTTCAAAGTAACTAATATCACGCGTTAAGAAGCCATCGCGTTCCCCAGTGATTTTCATTAACTCAGCAAATGTTTTTAAACCTTCTCTATCAGATCGTTCTACTGTCGTACCTCGCTTTAAAGCCAAGCGCACTTTTGAACGATTTCGGCGTTCAAAACTATTTAATAACTCATCATCATTTTTATCAATTGGTGTAATCATAGTCATACGTGGTTGGATGTAGTCTTTTGATAAACCTTCTTTAAATCCTTTATGTTTAAAACCAAGCGCTTTCAAATTTTGCAAAGCATCTGTACCTTTATCAACTTCAACATCAGGATCGATTTTAATTGCATACGCTTTCTCAGCTTTAGCAATTTCTTTTGCACTGTCTAACAATGCATTTAACGCTTCTTTATTACTATAATCAACAACAAAACCACGCGAAATATAACATAGCGTATAAGGTAATTTAGGTACTTTTTTAAAAAGTAACTGCGCAACACCCTGAACTTCACCGTCACGACCTACAGCGATTCTTCGCGCGTACCATCCAGTTAATTTCTTTGTTTCTGCCCATTTCGTTAATTGTAATAAATCTCCATTTGGGTGGGATTTAACAAATGCGTCATGTTCCTGATTAGTGATATGCATCTTTTCCATGATTTATGATATCTCCTTCTATTTAACAATACCTTTAATTATACAGTTTGTATCTTATAGTGTCGATTCAGAGCTTGTGTAAGATTTGAACTCTTATTTTTGAAATGTCCATGCTCCAATTAATAGTTTAGCAAGTTCAAATTTACCCATTTTAATTGTGAATCATTTTATATCTATGTTTCGTGTTAAATTTAATGTTATCGTACAATTAATACTTTTCAACTAGTTACCTATACTTCAATATACTTTCATCATCTAACACGATATTCATTTCTAAAATGAACCAACTTGACTTCAATGAATAAATTTTTCCTCAAGCAACCACATTAATGTTCATATACAATTACCCCTGTTATAATGTCAATAATCTAACAATGAGGTGTTTGATATGAGAACAATTATTTTAAGTCTATTTATAATTATGAACATCGTTGCAATCATTATGACATTGAGTCAACCTCTCACCGTGAATTACTTTAGTTTACGGGTTATACTTATCTTTTTCACATTTATATTATCAATCTTTTTCATTTTAATTAAGTCATCACGATTAAATAATATATTAACGATTCTTTCCATTGTGCTTGTCATTATTCATATGGGCATTCTCGCTCATAGCACTTACGTATATTTATACTAATGGTTCAAAGCGATAAATAGCACCTCTGATAAAAATTGAATATGGTGAAGTTGCTTGTGCGTCTTTTATGATAACCGAATGATATTTTGAAACTTTACCATCTTCAATTCTAAAATAAATATCATCATTTTTTAAAATCAAATCTGTGTAATGGTCATTCTCTTCTACAATGTCCATATCAAACCATTTCAACCAATTCGATACTGTTTGTGATCGGTTTTTACTTTTCACAATAACAGTTTCAATTGAAAATTGTTTTTGAAAATATTTTTGCAATTTTTTAGTACGCATGGAATCACTTTCTTCCCATTGAATAAAAAATGGTGGCTTAATTTCATCATCATCCTGATTCATTATATAAAGCAATTGCCACTTTACCTTACCATCTTTATGTGTATCTCTTTCCATTTGAATCGGCCCTACTACTTCAACCTGCTCACTTTGTAGTTTATTTTTAACTGCCTCTATATCATTTGTACGCAAACAAATATTTTTAAAGCCTTGCTCATACTTCTCTTGAACAATTTGAGTAGCAAAAGCGACTCCGCCTTCTATCGTTTTTGCCATCTTTTTCAACTTTTCATTATTTTCTACATCTAGTAGCTCAATATAATTTTCATTGATATAACCTAATTTATTGAATGTTCCATATTTATGATGATACCCACCTGAATGTAATTTTATAACATCTCCTGGAAAACTAAACCGATCTAACTGATCTATATAATGAATGATGTGATCAAATTTCAATATCATTAGTATCCCCCTATTTACATGTAATTACGCTTATTTTAACAAAGTATAATTATTTTTGCTCTTAATAATTATATATTGATTTCTAATTGCTCCCGTTTTATAATTACTATTGTTGTAAAAAGGTTAGCTAAGCTAACTATTTTGTCTTAGGAGATGTCACTATGCTATCACAAGAATTTTTCAATAGTTTTATAACAATATATCGCCCCTATTTAAAATTAGCCGAGCCGATTTTAGAAAAACACAATATATATTATGGCCAATGGTTAATCTTACGCGATATCGCTAAACATCAGCCCACTACTCTCATTGAAATTTCACATAGACGTGCAATTGAAAAGCCTACTGCAAGAAAAACTTTAAAAGCTCTAATAGAAAATGACCTTATAACAGTAGAAAACAGTTTAGAGGATAAACGACAAAAGTTTTTAACTTTAACACCTAAAGGGCATGAATTATATGAGATTGTTTGTCTTGATGTACAAAAGCTCCAACAAGCAGTAGTTGCCAAAACAAACATTTCGCAAGATCAAATGCAAGAAACCATAAATGTGATGAATCAAATTCATGAAATATTATTAAGGGAGGCACACAATGACTAATCAAGGCTCATTAAATAAATCACCTATTTTCACCAAAAGTTTTACAATTAACTTTTTAGTCAACTTTATCGTATACCTATGCATGTATTTGTTACTTGTAGTTATTGCTGGCTATAGTAAGCAAGCTTTCGACGCTTCCGATTCATTAGCCGGATTAGTTGTAGGACTATTTATTGTCGGGTCTTTAATTGGTCGATTTGCTACAGGTAAATTTGTAAATCAAATCGGACCTAAACGATTATTATTTATTGGTTTAATTGCTTTAATTATCACGCAATTACTTTATTTTATTGATGGATCTTTAGCTTTTTTAATCTTTGTACGTCTCATAAACGGTATCGCAACTGCAGTTGTGACAACTGCAACAGGTACTATTGCGGCATACGTTACCCCTGTTAATAGAAAAAGTGAAGGCATCAGTTTATTTTCCTTAAGTTTAGTATTAGGTACAGCGATTGGCCCATTTCTAGGCATGTTACTTATTACAAAATACGCAATTGACTTACTGTTTATTATTTGTGTCATATTAGGCATACTCGGACTCATTATCTCATTATTTATAAAAGTTGATTTCGAAGTAACAAATAACAAAACTGAAACTAATGTCATTGATAAACCAAGATTTAGTATTCATCAATTTATTGCAAAAGAGGCCATTCCTGTTGCTGTAATTATGCTTTTAATTGGCGTTACCTATGCGTCCATCCTAACTTATTTACAAGCATTTGCTTTAGAGCGACACCTAGTCACTGCAGCAAGCTATTTCTTTATTTGCTATGCTATAGCATCGTTAATTACTAGACCTATTGCTGGTAGATTGATGGATGATAAAAATGAAAATATTATTGTCTACCCAGCATTTATCATGCTTTTCCTTTCATTTGTATGCTTAATTTCAAGCTATCAAAGCTGGTTAATATTACTTGCTGGTGCTTGCCTAGGTTTAGGGTATGGAAATTTATCATCTGCAATGCAATCTATTGCGATAAAAGTCTCACCCCCGATTAAATATGGTATCGCGACATCTACTTTTTACGTTGGTCTAGATGCAGGTGTCGGCTTCGGTCCATCATTCCTTGGGTTATTTACTCATATGTTTTCATATAGTGAAATCTTCGGCTTTATGGCCGCTTTAGCAATCATTACTATGCTTGTTTACTTCTTAATTCATGGACGTCATGTAACTAGAAATGCCATGAACTAAATATTTATATTCAAAAATAAAAAGCATGCCAATCTCTATTCATCATTTGTCTGTCCCCAAGACGCAATTATGATGTACTGATTGGCATGCTTTTTAAGTTTTTAGTTTGTAACGCTTAACACTTCTATTTCTTTAGTAATTTTATCTAACAATTTCTTTTGAGAAGTACTATAGAAATAGAATACTTGTCTTTCATCCGTTTCAGAACGCAATTTAGAAATAAGCTCTTTTTTATAGATTTTACGGATAATCACATCGATTTTACTTGTATCCCATAGCATTTCAAAATGTAATGTATCCCTCAATTCTTTACCGCTAATCTTTTCAGCTTCATACACTTTAAAAAGGACTACAAATTCTTCAATTGAAATCTTATGTGTTGTTTTTAACCAGTGCTTTAACTGACTTAACTCCCTTTCTGCTTCTATAAAACGTTGAACTTTATTACTCATAATATGATGCCTCCTATGTTTCTTCTTAGATGTTTGTAATTCATATTATTATACAATTACTTAAATTTATTATATATCAAACTTAGCATTTTATCTATTACAAATATTAAATTGCTGGCTATATCTTGTTTAGATTTATATCTTTTGGACAACTTGTTGTTTATTCGACAACATTTATACCTAAAAAAGATATATTACAACTCAATGGCATGGAGTGTGACATCAATGTTAAAGAACCACTAAAGATTTATTATGTAGTGATTCTTAAGAGTGGGATAGAAATGATATTCTCATAAAATTTATTTCGTTGATCCCCAACTTGCATTGTCTGTAGAATTTCTTTTGAAATTCTCTATGTTGGGGCCCCGCCAACTTGCACATTATTGTATGCTGACTTTTCGTCACCTTCTGTGTTGGGGCCCCGTTCCCCAACTTGCATTGTCTGTAGAATTTCTTTTTGAAATTCTCTATGTTGGGGCCCCGCCAACTTGCACATTATTGTAAGCTGACTTTCTGTCAGCTTCTGTGTTGGGGCCCCGCCAACTTGTAAAAACTTTAAAAACGATCATTTCTATTAAATCTGGCATAGATATGACCGTTTTTACTTTAATAAATAATATTGTATTTTAGGGAGTAAGACAGAAATATTAAAACATCTCTAATGATTTAATATGTAGTGGTCCCTACACATTAACCACCAATATAATTCATGTTTATCTTTTTACGTTGACGATTGGCAACTGTTTGAGCAGTTCTCTCATCTGAATATCGATCATCTCTTATTTGCCATAAAGCTTTAAATTGTTCTTTTAATTCTTCGTCGGTCACGCCAGAACGAATAAACGCTTTAACGTTAAATCCATCGACAGTTGCAAATAAACATCCGTAAAACTTCCCATCTGATGACAGCCTTGCGCGTGTACATGTAGAACAAAATGATTGTGAAACACTTGTAATCAAACCAAATTGAACACCATTATCCTTATGGCGATAATATTTTGCTACTTCCCCAAAATATTTTGGTTCTACAGGATCGATTTCAAAGTGCTGCTCTATCATTGTAAGCATTTCATCTTTAGTTACAACTTTACTGAAATCCCATCCATTATCATTACCAACATCCATAAATTCTATAAATCGAATCTCTATATGTTTATCTTTAAAATATTCAAGCATTGGTATGATTTGATCATCGTTAATACCTTTTTGTATAACAACATTTACTTTTACATTCAAACCAATAGACGTCGCGTAATCAATTTGTTCTAAAATCGTAGTCGCTTTAATATTACGATTATTGATTGATTGAAATAGCGTATCATCAATAGCATCCAAACTGACATTAATTCTGCGCAGCCCAGCATCATATAACTTTTGTCCATGCTTTTTTAATAACAAACCATTTGTAGTCAAACCAATATCTTCAATACCATCGATTTGATTTAATTTAGCTATAAGTACATCTAAATCCCGTCGCATCAATGGTTCTCCACCTGTAATGCGTATTTTTTTTACACCTAATTCTGCATATACCTTAGCGATTCTAGCCATTTCATCAAACGTTAAAAGTTCATTTTTAGGTAAAAATACGAAATCATCTCCAAATACCTCTTTAGGCATGCAATAATCACACCTAAAGTTACACCGATCTGTCACAGATAACCGTAAGTCACGGATGGGACGTCCTAGTTTATCTTTTATTTGTTCTACCATTTGTGGACCTCCTAACAGCTTACAATTTTTGAATTAAAGCGTCCAAATCATGCTGATAATTTATATTTTTGTACCAATATGAGGGCGCATCTACATCCCTTACATCCAAATAATCCGTTGATAATTCATGATATACATTTTTAAAACTGTAATTATCAGAATGTAGTGCTTTAGTTATAGCGCCTAATGCATTCGGACTATAAAATGCAATTGTTGGAATAAAACGTCCATCTTCTTTAAAAGCTGCGACATCTAAATGATTTTCAATAAGATGAGAAACTAAAAACTGATACAACGTGCTTACAGCTTTACCAGTAATCATTGGTGTATCAACAGAAACGACAAAAAACAATTCTTCTTCAGGATGTTGCTTCATGATTGTATAAATTCCTGCTAATGGACCTTTATCATTATGATTCTCATCATCTATAACAACATTTGGATATTTAAATTGCGTTGCCAATTGCGCATTTGTACTAATAATAATTTCATTGAACATATTTGTTGATTCTAATGTCTTAATTACTCTACTATAAAAGGTCTCACCGTTCACTTCCGCAAAAGCTTTGGGCTTACCAAATCGCACTGAATGACCACCTGCAAGAATTATTGCTTTCATGCTCCCTTAACCTCCACTAACCGGTGGAATTAATGCAACAGTATCATTAGGTTGAATGAAATCCGATTTTTGTACAAATTCCTCATTTACAGCAACTTGAAACTTTTTATTATTGATTTGCGGATAACGTTCAAACAATAAATCTTCAAATTGTTGTACAGTCAATGCTTGTTCAAGCACAATATCTTCCTGTGCTTTTTGTAATATATCTTTAATTTCTGCGAAGTAAAGTACCTTCATCTCTCTTATTCCTCCCTCTTCGCTTCTTCATAATTCCCTTTTTGATGCCCTTGCCATTTTGAACCATCTTCCCAAATTTCTTTTTTCCAAATCGGAACAATTTCTTTTATACGCTCAATTGCATATTCATTTGCTCGATAGGCATCTTTACGATGCGGTGAAGAAACCGCAATTAATACAGCGATATCTGAAATTTGTAATGGCCCTATTCTATGAACAATACTCGTTATCGTTCCAGGCCATTTTTCATTTATTTCATCTCCAATTTGTGCCAATTTCTTTTCAGCCATTGGAATATACGCTTCATATTCTAAATATTCCGTTTTGACGCCTTTAGTCCATTCGCGAACATGACCGGTAAAAACAACTACTGCACCTTGATATTCATTTATAGTGAATTCACGATATTGTTCTGTTTGTATCGGTTCTGTCACGATTTCAAATTGTTTCATTCATTTCAATCCTCTATGTTAATTGTGTATCACAATCATTTTTAATTTTATTTAATAACCATTGCTCAAATGCTGTAAAATCTTCATGCTCCCTTACATTAATGCTATAACAAACATTCGACAATTGTTGTAATACTTGCAACTCTTCTTCATTTCGATAGACTACGACTTTTTCAAAATCAGCATTTTTAAAGCCTTCAACTAATACGATATTGGTGTCAATTGTAACAGATTTTTCAATAATTTGAGTAAGATTTTGATTATCTACACGTGTTACAGTTTGCTGATATTGAAAACCTTGTACAATACTTTGATCTGCCCCCGCTTCAAAATGCTTCATGTGATCGACGTCTGAATCCTGTAATTGAATATCTTCCTTACCATGCCCATGATGTTTAATAGTAGCAACTGTATAACCATGTGACTTTAAGAAAGAGACAATATGCCTCATCAATGTTGTCTTACCAGACTTTTTGTAACCTACAATTTGTAAAATCATAAAAGAAGTTCCTCTTCAGCAGCGTCAGATTCAGTCAATATAATATCTACTGTATGCCCCGCTTTAAAACCACGTGACCCTCCTGGTAACATGACCATACAGTTAGCATGTGCAATCGCTACAACCGCACCTGATTTATTGAATCCTGAAGGTACTACAGTAGCTCCAGCACTTGTTAACGTTGCTTTAGCACGTATAAATCGTGTGAATGGGTTTGCCTTGGTAAAATCTTCCATTAATGTTGCTTTAATTATTTGCGGGAAGACTTCTAGTGCGCCACACATATGTTTAACAGCTGGTTTCACAAATAGTTCAAATCCTGTAAAACAAGCTGATGGATTTCCAGATAATCCAAACAAATACTTTCCATCTACAAATGCAACCGTTGTTACGCTACCAGGACGCATTGCTACTTTATTAAATAACACTTCCGCCTTTACAGCCTTATAAATCTCAGGTAAATAGTCAAAATCTCCAACAGAAACTCCGCCCGTTGTAATAACGATATCATGTTTTTCCATAGCTTCTTTAACGACTTGGATGCCACTATCTAAATCATCTTTTTGTGTTTTGTAAATACCAACTTCAAGACCTAATTTTTCTGCTAAGGCACGAATCATTGGGCCATTAGAGTTACGAATTTTTCCATCTTCTAATACATCATTAACATCTAATAATTCGCTTCCTGTTGCAATAACAGCGACACTCGGTTGCTTAATAACTTTAACCTCTGCATAGCCATATGTTGCAAGGACCGCGATAGCCCCTGGATTAATTACTTGTCCTTTTTTTAGAACAACATCGCCTGTCTTTGTTTCTTCACCTTTTAAAGATATATTTTCATTTTTTGAAAATGGTTTACGAATTGTAAATGTATCTTCTAGTTCAATCGTTTGTTCAAACATAACAACAGCATCTGCGCCATTAGGTATTTGTGCTCCAGTCATAATACGCACCGCTTCGTGATCCCCAACTAATTTATCAGAAACTGAACCTGCACCAATATGATCAATCACTTTAAACTCAATGCGATTCTGACCACTTGCCCCTTGTGAATCAACACTGCGAATTGCAAAACCATCATAAGGTGATTTATCAAACCTTGGTATATCATAAGTAGCTACAATATCTTCTGCTAAGATATGATTTAGACTTTTTTCAAGTGCTACCGTAATTGCCGGCATTGAACTCTGCTGATTAACGATACGTTGAATTGCTTCTTTAACTGGGATTGGGTTTCTTTTTTCTACTACCATTAAAAATCATCTCCAAAACTTTTATTTTTTCATGATATACTAGATGCACTAGGAGGGGTAAAATGACTGAGTTTACTCATATTAATCAACAAGGCCACGCCAAAATGGTCGATGTATCAGACAAACAAATTACAAAAAGAACTGCTGTCGCTCATTCAAGCATTACTGTAAATGAAACTATTTTTAAGCAGATTTCTAATAACACCAATACCAAAGGCAATGTATTGAACACTGCTCAAATCGCTGGTATTATGGCTGCCAAAAATACATCAACACTTATTCCGATGTGCCATCCATTACCATTGACTGGCATAGATGTTCACTTCAGCTGGGATGAAACAAATGCACCCCTTTATACTTTAAACATTCAAACAACTGTCTCTACAACTGGCAAAACCGGTGTTGAAATGGAAGCTTTAACCGCTGCATCAGCAACGGCTTTAACCATTTACGACATGACGAAAGCAGTTGATAAAGGTATGATTATTGGCGAAACCTACCTTGAAAGCAAGTCTGGCGGTAAATCTGGAGATTTTCAACGCCAATCAAATCAATAAATTATTTTGTAAGCTCATGAATCAGATGATTTAATTCTGGTTTAATGAGCTTTTCTAATGCTAATTTAACTGCGCCTGTTGATCCTGGAATCGAAAATATCAATTTATTATTAACTGTACCTGCTACAGCACGAGACAATAATGCACGCGTGCCAACATCTTCAACATAACTCAAATATCTAAACAATTCCCCAAAGCCATCTATCTCTTTAGTTAAAAGTGGTTTTACTGCTTCAATCGTCACATCACGTTGTGCAATACCTGTTCCACCAGTCGTAATGATGACATCAATATCTTCTTCTAACCACTTCTTCACCTGCGTCGTGATGGCTACTTTTTCATCTTTCACAATTGTATAATGTGCGTCACTCACTTCAACGTCATCTGCTTGTAATAGTTGGCGCACGCATTGACCACCTTTATCTGTATCAAAGTCTCTAGTATCTGATACCGTTAGTACGGCTGCTTTAACTGTACGATTCAATTTAACGTTTTGATGTTCGCCCATAATATTACACTCCTTTTGTCTTATCTTTTTTTATCCAAACAATAAATTCATTAGATGTGTGGCATCTGATGTGCGTGTCATGCCATGTATTAAAAACCTTCCACCTTTAAAAGCAACAATGCGGTGTCCTTTAAATTCAAACATAACCATATACGAATTACTGCGATAATTTAACTGATGTTGTTTTAAAAATTGAACAAGAATGTCGTGTGTAATTGATGCATTTTCATACTGTACAGTGTCTCTACCACACAATGTTGCATAACGTTGTTCATTCTTGTTTAAATACGGATAACTTGGTACATCTCCACAAGTTGTACAGTCTGAACGTTGCATTTTACTGAAACCAAATGAATAATGACTACCTTCCCAAATATCGCCATAAGTTATTTTTGTGTCAATTGGTTGTTCCGTTAATACTTTCATCGCATCTCTTAATTGTAAACTTGTTGCCATCGTCACGGCAGGTTGAATGACCCCTACTGTATCACATGTTAAATTTAATGCTGGCAATTGTGGTACCAAACAGTTAAAGCAAGGTGTTTTACCAGGTATAAATGCAGCTTCTGTATATGTACTCTGTACAACACCACCATAAATCCAAGGTATACGATATTTATATGCAAAATCATTAATCAGTTGTCGTGTTTCAAAGTTATCGGTTGCATCAATAATAACGTCAACGTCCTGTCCATGTGTTTCCAAAAAATAATAATCCACATGGGCAATATAATCATCAATATCAACATCACTACGTAACGCTAGCAAATGCTTTTTAGCTGCAACCACCTTAGGCATCATTTTCAAAGCATCTTCTTCAGTAAACAATGTTTGTCTTTGTAAATTACTAAATTCAATATAATCTCTATCAACAATGATTAGTTTGGCAATGCCTGCTCTAACAAGTCCTTCGGCCACATGTGTACCTAATGCGCCCATACCAATAATCAACGCACATTTTTGATTTATTTTGCTTTGACCTATTTCACCTATTTGTTTAAATAAAATTTGCCTTGAATAACGTTCTTGACTCACATTAAGTTATCCTTTCTTTTTATCATTACTTTCATTATATGACGCGCGTCAATGTCTCTCAAAAAAACTGCCCCTAAAAAAGAGTTTAAAACATCATTAAAATGCTGATAGAAGCATTCACTTCTACAATTTTAAATACGTTCTAAACTCTTTAATGGCAAATAAATGATTACCCAATTGTAATAATTTCATGAGCCATTTGTTCTGCTTCATAGTTTGAATGTGTCACAAATATGATTGGTATTTGCCATTCGTTGAAAATACGTTTAACTAATGTAATACTCTCATCTTTTGTAGTATCATCCAAACTAGAAAAAGGTTCATCTAATAAAATTAAATCTGGTTTCGTGCTAAGTGCACGTGCAAGTGCTACACGTTGTGCCTCTCCACCTGACAATGTCATAGGATATTGTTTCATCAAATGATCAATGTTTAAAGTTTGAATTAATTGATCGATGTGTTCAGATGGTTCAGCCATAAAAGTAATATTTTTATAGACCGTCATATTAGGAAACAATTGGTAGTCTTGAAACAGATATCCAATACGTCGTTGTTGAATTTTAACATTCACGTTTTTTGCCGTATCAGTAAGTAATTGCCCATTCACTTCGATAATAGCTTCATCTGCTTTACGTAATCCGGCAATCATATTTAAAACAGTAGTTTTACCAATGCCAGATGGACCACGAACTGCATAAATTTTTGGTTCAGTATCATCTATATTGATGCGAATTAAAGTGTTCTTTAATTGATATTTCACATTGATTTTAAGCATCTAGTCGACCTCCTTATATTTATCTTTATTCAATAAATTAATTGTAGATATAACCACAATAGAGAATGCGACTAGCACTAATACCCATAACCACGCTTCATTTTCTCTACCTTGTTCCACTAAGAAGTATATTTCTAAAGGTAGTGTATTCGTTTTATTTGGAATATATCCTGCAACCATTAATGTAGCACCAAACTCACCTAATGCACGAGCAAAACTCATCATTATACCTGCTAAAATAGAGCGTTTAGCTAATGGTAAAATTAATTTGAGGAAAATTTTCGTTTCACTTGCTCCCATCGTTCTAGCTGTATTAATCATTTTCGTGTCTATACCTCTGAAGCCTTGCACAGTATGTTGATACATTAGTGGAAAACTAACAATGACAGATGCTATCACAGCACCTGTCAAAGTGAACACTACAGGTAAATGTAGTACATTCGCAAAGAATTGACCGATTGGTCCTCTTGGCGAGAAGATGATTAATAGAATAAAACCTAATACCGTTGGCGGCAAAACAATAGGTAATATCAATAAACTTTCCAATAATTTAACCCACGAACCCTTACGACGATACAACCATTTAGATATAAAAATACCTAAAACCGTTACAATAATCGTACTGATTACAGCAACTCGTATTGATATCCAAAAAGGTGTTAAGTCAGGCATGGATTACAACTCCTTATGCTGCAAAGTGGTATTCTTTTAGTATTTCTTTAGCTTTATCTGATTTTAAGAATTCCATCCACTCTTTTGCTAATTTACTATCTGATGTAGCACCAGCTTCGTATGTGATTGGCTTCTTAAGTTCTACTTCTTTAATTACTTTTACAGTATCAATTTTTTTATTTTGTTTATATAAGTCAGTTTTATACACAAAACCTTGTTTCGCATTACCCTTTTCAACATAATTTAATACTTGTTTTACATCTTTAGCATAAACGATTTTACTTTCGACTTCTTTAAATAAGTTATTGTTATCTAAATACTGTTTCGCATATTTTCCTGCTGGTACAGTTTTCACTTCACCTAATGCTAATTTATCATTGTCTTTTAAGTCTTTTACTGAAGTGTAATTTGAATCTTTATCACCAATTAATACTAGACTATTTTTCGCATATTTATATGTATCATGCGCTTTATTCTTGTCTTTTAATGCATCTACATCTTTAGTATTTGCAGACATAAATACGTCAACAGGTGCGCCTGATTCAATTTGTTTTCTTAATGCCCCTGATCCACCATAGTTAAATTTAATATCAGCATTTTTATGCTCTTTTTTAAATTCTGAAGCTAATTTCTTGGTTACATCTGTTAAACTTGCTGCCGCTGCAACTTGAATCTCTTGTTTCTTACCATTGTCTGCGTCATCTTTTTTACTTTCATTATTATCGTTAGAATTAGAGCAACCAGCTAATACTAAAAGCATTGCAATCACAACAGCAAATAAACGTTTCAATTTCATTGAGTGAACCCCCATTTTTAATAATATTTACATTTTCATTATACACTTACTATTATATTTGAAAAGAACCGTTGCCTGTTTATATATTGATTCAAACAATTGTCAAATTTGCATAAGATTGATATTTATTAATTGATGCCCTAGTATGTATATTCTCGAATTCAATTTAAATCAAACAGATTGCTCGCTATTAATTTTTATCAATCAAATTTCAAACTTAAGCAAATATGTTAAAATTTTAAGCAAATTGCTTTAAAATAAAGTTTAAGCTAATTAAAGGGGTTAGATAATGAACAAAGATGTATCTTTAGGTCAACCAATTGTTAGATATGAAGATGGAAAATTATTCAATACAACAGATCAATATGTGACAGAATTTCCACTTACAATTATGGTGAATGGTGAAGAATTTGCGACTGTTATATGCAGTCCAACAAACCTTGAGGAGTTAGTCATTGGATTTCTGGCTTCGGAAGGTGCCATTTTAAAGCGAGATGAATTAAAATCTGTACTGATTGATGATAGTAAAGGTTTTGCCCATGTTGAACTTAATAAAGATTTAGGCGATCGCTTTCAATATTCCACAAAACGAATGATTGCATCTTGTTGCGGAAAGAGTCGTGAGTTTTATTTTCAAAATGATGCTGCTATCGCTAAAACATCTATGTCTAAAATCACTTTAACTCCAATGCAAATTATTAACATGATGACTCGATTACAAAGTGCAAGTCATATTTACCAAGAAACAGGTGGCTTACATAATGCTGCTATAAGCGATGGTTTGACATTTTTTGTACATCGACAAGACATTGGTAGACATAACGCTCTAGATAAATTATATGGATTTTGTATTCAGCGACATATTACTGTCCGAGATAAAGTATTAATTTTTAGTGGACGTATTTCATCAGAAATTTTAATTAAAGCCGCAAAAATTGGTGTTGGCGTCATTTTATCTAAATCAGCTCCGACAACGCTTGCTGTAACCTTAGCTAATGACCTAAATATTACGGCAGTTGGATTTATTCGAAATGGTGGCTTTAATATATACAGTCATCCAGAACGTATCATTGATTCTGAACAATAACATATTCATTATAGTGTGTCATAATGAACGATATTCTACATGAATCAACAATTTAAACGCACTATTTTTATAAGTATAAGTAGCTCAAAACAATTTAAAAAGCAGTAAGTTGATTTCTACTCGAAACCAGCTTACTGCTTTTTTATTCTAATACAAACCTATCATCAATCGTTAATTTCCAATATCTTCTTTTAATATTTGATAACAAAACGATTGATAGACATAACCTTGCTTTGCATACATATCTTTTGCTGTATCTTCACCATCTGCAACTAATATGATTGGTTTGTGATTTTTTGATATGGCGTATTCACCTATCAACGATTGAATTGTAGATCCAATTCCTTGGTGCCGAAATTGTTCTAATACACCAAATCCATCTAATTCAATGTAATTTTCACTTTCAATGACATCTACAACGCCAATAGGTTCATTATTTAAATAAGCTACTAAGCGTTTAATCACATCTTTTTGATAATGTTCCCTTACCATTTCTTCATGTGCATCTGCATAGTCTTTTCCAAATGGCAAACTAAACTGATATGCAACTTTTAAATAGGCATCTATATGCGACTCGTCAACGATGGCAATTTCAACGTCAGAGTTACGCGGCAAATTGGCAAGCGCATCACTTTCTATGGCATACAATTCCATAATACCTAGTTCAAAATTCATATCTTTAAACATAGCCATCCAATGATTATCAAGTTGTTCATTTTCCGGGAAACTAAACGCATAATGATTTGAACCTTGATTTGTATGTAATTGATGTTGACGTTCTAAGTCTTTCAGCCATCGCTCTTGGGTAGGCGTCTTTTTATATATCCATGTGTTACTTGTGTATCGTTGTGGAAAAGAAGGCGTTAAATAAATCAACTGCTCGTCGTCATTTTCAAATATAGTGCCGTTACAATATATATCTGACATACTTATACTAGCCATTGACACCTACTCCTTTCACTTTTATAAATTTCAAAGCAACTTATTCAATTACTTTACTATCTTAAATATGATTATTTTATTCCCATAATTTGACGAAACTGCGAGTGATTAAGTAAAGCTGTACCAATCAAACTTGCTACAATTGCTTTTAATATATCACCAGGCAAATAAGCTAATGAAATTGAAATAGCTTTCGTAAATGGTATGTTAATAATCATGCCCATAATCAATGTACCAATAACATCTAATGCTATAACACCAAAAACTAAAATACCAACGAATAAAATCCAGAAATTAATTTCATTGATGAATCTATCTCGAATCGCCCCAATCATGAATGCTACAACTGGATATAATAGTAAAAACCCTGCTGAAGGACCTGCGAATACACCGATGCCACCGCGACCACCTGATAACAATGGCAAGCCAGCAACTACTAATAATAAAAAGACGATAACACTTAATGTGCCATATTTACGTCCTAAAATCACACCTGCTAAGAAAATACCAATGTTTTGAAGTACAATTGGTACTGAAGAAAATGGTAGTGGAATTACCGGTACCAATCCTAAAATAGCGATAATCGCTGTCATTAAAGCTGTATATACTAACTGTTTTGTTGTCATTTTTTACTTCCTTTCGTATTTCATGACCATTATTATAGCACCATTGTAAACTTTAAGAAATGAAAAGTTTACAATAAGTTGTTCTATATAAATTAAAACCTTAATTATTCTACACAGCTGTTAATTTACTTTTTTAGCAAGTGCAGTTATATAATCAAAAAATGCGTTGTTATCTACATGATTTATGACATTAATTTTGCGCCCATCTTTACACTCAAATGTCTTACCTTGACTTGGTCCATAACTTATTACATCGACTTTTTTCTCAATTGAATGAACCAAGTCCTTGTTACCAATATAAGCAGTCGTTAAAACATCCCATAAAAAGTAAGTAGAATTTGTTATAAAGTGTGTTAATGGTGGTACCGCTGCATAACTTACTCCTAAAAAATCAATGCCCGTATATTGGCGTTCATTCGCCCATCTTTGTCTAACATCTAACGTTAGCGGTACTTGATTCGTACTTTCTAAAGCAACCATATCAATCTCTATATCGCTATCAAAAACAATTTTAACCGCTTCTGGATCCCAATATGCATTCCATTCTGCAGAACCATCATGCTCAGGTTCTTCAACATTTCCTTTTGGTAAAAAGGTGCCACCCATCCAAACTAATTTTTCTATATACTGAACGATAGATGAATCTTTTTGTAGTGCTTTTGCTAAATCTGTAAGCGGGCCTGTAAATAATAATGTTACTTTTTCTGATTGTCTCTTTAAAGTTTGAATAATGTCTTCAAAGGCTTCTTTGTCGCTCACATTTGAAGCAACATGTTTGACTGGCTCATTTAAAATTGGCAATGCGTCCATAAAAAAGGCATGCATACGCCATTCTTTAGGAAATGGATTTTTTCCTCGTTCATATGATGGCGCAACTTGAATATCTTCATTTGAAAAACGATTAATAATTTTTACTGATGCGCTCAAAGATGGCTCTAAATAACAATCAGCACCAATTGTACTGACCCCTATCAATTGAACGTTTTCCATTTGTAATAATAAAAATAGAGATACTAAATCATCTACACCACCATCGTGGTTAAAATAAACTTTCTTAGTCACTCGAAATCCCCCTTACATTTCATTTTCCATTAACAATATTATGTTTTTATAAAACGTTGTTATATATCTTTCTACAAAATCATAACATTCTGTTGTAATCCTTTTAAACCTCTTCTTTAATTGAAAGCCATTCCCTGATATCCCTTCCATAAAGTATGCACTAAAATAATTATGATATAACTTATTAATAAAGAGATACATTGAGCTATTTTCTCAGGTATACTACTTTAGCTATAATAATACTAATCTATCATTAATTAAATTGAACGATAACAACGGCACTTATTATTTAAAAAAATACAAATATCTAACTTTCTAGCTATAAAAATAAGAGCCTAATACAATATCAAAAGATTGATATGTTTCAGACTCTCATTTCACTAACTTATATAGCTGAATTATTTTGCAGCTTTAATTAATTTTTCTTTTAAATCTTTACGCATGAAATCTAATGTATAAGGATCGTTGTACCAGTATGTACCAGCATCAACTTTAACAATATGTCCTTCTTTAGTAGCTTTCAAATTCTTCCACATGTTTGTTGATTCGTATCCTGGTGTAGGTTTACCTTCACTTGTACTCACAATGTAATCACCAGCATATTTTTCAATTTCTTCTTGTTTCACTTCAGCCCAACCTGCTTTTGCAGTTAACTTTTGTTGTTCTGGTTGCATTTTCAAACCAAATGCTTGATATAATACTTCTCCACCACGACCCCAGTTATCGCCGTAAGTGTATAATTTTTTATCAAATTCATCAAACAATGACACTGTTGCATCTTGTCCAATTGCTTTTTTAATTTCTTTACCGTCTTTAGCAGTTGTTTCTTCCCAATCTTTCTTCCAAGCTTTTACTTTATCTTCTTTACCAACAATTTTCCCTAACATTTCTTGTTGTTCTAAATATTTATGCTTATTATAGTCAACAACTACTGTTGGTGCTACTTTTTGATATTTTTTAATATCTTTGTCAGTAGAGTATACAATAATTAAATCTGGCTTTTCTTTAGCAACTTTTTCTACATCGCCATCACCAATTTTTGTAACACCTTTAAATTTATCTTTTAATACTTTGCTTTGATCGACTTGTTGATTTACAGCTACAATGTTTGCACCTAATTTTTTAAGTCCACCAGCATATGTTGGCGCAACTACTGCAATGCGTTTAGGGTCTTTCGGAATATCTACCGTTTTGCCATCGTCCATTTTATAAGATTTAGTTTCAGCTTTGTTATTTTTTTCACCTTGGTTCCCACACGCAGCTAACACTAATAACATAATTATTAATGGTAATAATAGTTTTTTCATAATTTCCTCCTATTGAAAATGATTATCAATCATTCAAAAATTATACAAGATTGCATATACATTTACAATAGCTAGTGTTATTTATTTTTTATTTTCGCAAAAAATTTAACAAAATATCTTAACATCCCTATAAATCCCCACAAAAAAAGGGTAAATCCGAACGTCAAATTTCATCTCTTTATGCCAATCAACGATCGATTTACCTTTTAAAATTTAAAATGTATCTGTAATACTCTTAGCAATATTTGTATATGCTGCATCTTCCATAGGTGGATTGTGTAATCCTGCACGCATGTCACGATAGTAACGTTGTAATGGTCGATTCATTTCTAAGCTTTTAGCACCAACTATTCTCATCGCTAAATCAATCACTTCAAGCCCTTGATTCATTACCATCACTTTACTCGCACTTGTTGGATTTCTTATCTGACTGTCATCTTTATATTGTTGATACCCTTTTGCTGTACTCCATAAAAATTGTCTCGCACATAACAATAGCGTTTCCATTTTCCCTAAATTTTGTTGCACAGTTGGCAATGTTGCAATCGTTCCTTCAATACTATTAGGGCTATGTTGGATTGCAAAGTCTACAGCATAATTTCTAGCAGCTTGTGCTATACCTAAATAACAGCTTGGTATATGCAATATCCAACCATTTGGCGCTTTACTTTTCTCTGTTTCCACTAAATGTTTTAATGGTACTTTTACATCATTTAATATTAAATCATGACTTTCTGTCGCTCGCATACCTAATACGTCCCAATTATCGGCAATTTCAACACCAGGCAAATTCCTGTCTACTAAGAAAAAACCAACACTTTCTAATTCTTCTATATAAGCAGCAACAATAATATGTGTTAGTGCTTTACTCATTGATGTATATGTCTTCACACCATTTAAAATATACCCATCATCAGCTTTAACAGCATGTGTACTTGGTCTTCCCCCTCTTGTTGGACTACCCATTTCAGCTTCACTAACTGCTCTATTAACTAATGCACCATTATTAATTTCAACAGCAAATTGCTCCAACATATCTTGAGACCATAATTTCTGTTCATAAATTTGTCCTACGACACTCACATGCCAACCAATAGATAATGCTGTGGCACCATCAAGTTCGCCTAAAAATGATTGCAAAATAACCATGTCTTCTATGGTCGCACCTTCACCACCATATGCTTTTGGTAACGTTAATTTTCCATAACCTTCTTTAATTAACCATTCAATATTTTTATATGGAAATTGGCTATGTTGATCATTATATTCAGCTTTAGCCTTAAATGTATCTCTAATTACTTTGAATTTTTCAATCCATTTTCTTTGAATTTCCGTTGTTATTAAAAAGGAATTATCCATATCATTCATATTAGTCACCCCACACAACACACAATATAAATTATTTATTCCTAGTTTAACACTCGACTTTAAAAATAAAAAGGAACGTGCTGTGAACAATTAAAAGAAAACTGATAATTCGATTAAGTATGCACTTAATTTTATCCATAAAAATACACCTTAAACTATACAATTCGCTGTATAGTTTAAGGTGATATTCAAACAATATTAGGTTTGATTTAACTATCAAGCATCTACTTTGTCATGTTTAATACCAGCAAATAATAAAATCCATGTCACGATAATAAATGGCAATGTTAATGCAGGTAAGCCAAACGGTTCAAGCAATGTTGTTGTACCTAGTTGCACCACTACTGTTAATAACACACCTAAAAAAGTCGAAATATAAGGGTTAATCGCTGTTTTAAATGTATATCCTAGTGCGATTGCCATTAATACAAAGTTATAACCGAATAATCCCTGATTAATATCATCATAATTACCACCTAATAGAGCTACAATGATAAAGCTTAACAAACTAGCTATAACAGCTAAGAGTGTTGCTTTTCTTGATGCTATCAATATGCCGATTAAAATACATACGCCACCAATTACACTCGCTTCGATAAATACTTGACTGAATCCTTCAAATAATGACTGAATGAAATGTATTCTATCATTGTTGCTAAAATTAACCGTTTCAATGTTTTGAGGCATTAACTTTAACGATGTATCTACAAATTTAACCTGTCCTGAAAGTAAAATTGTAAACCAAGTCACAATGACAAAAGGCATCGTCAGCATCGGAACTTTATATGGTCTTAAAACTTCTCTCACTGCAGCAGCAACTGGTAACGTTAATAAAGTTGCTATCATTGTTATAACAATATCTAATCCTGACTTATCTAAAAAGATTGTTAACGCAATGGCAGTTAGCACTGGATTAAATCCAGCTAACCCATCATTAATCTCTGCCTCACTATAATTTATAAAACGCGCAAAAGTATAGGCGATGATGCTACCTACAATAGCCGCTAATCCAATTGTCCAATCGGCTACAAATAATCCTATTAAGATAAATAATCCTGTCCATTTATTACTAATTAACACAACCTGAGATATATTTTTCAAAAGCACATCTATTATCTTCAAATCTTTCACCTTTCCTTTGAATCATTACTCATTAATATACTACTATTCTATGAAAAGTTATATTAAAAACTATTTTGGTTTTTACATAAATATATTCCACTATTTGTTTTCGATTAGATTGTTTGCTTCAATATCGGATATGCTAAAAATATAATTTTCTAATTACACATTGAACTTTGTATATTACTTGTTTATCACAACAATTAGGATTAATATAAATTTTGTAAATTGTATCTAATATGAAATTGGGGGTTTTAATTTGCATTTTACACAACGAGAGCAAGACAAATTAATGATTGTAGTGGCGGCGGAAGTTGCACGTCGTCGTAAAGCACGTGGTTTGAAACTAAATCATCCTGAGGCATTAGCTTTAATCAGCGATGAATTATTAGAAGGTGCACGCGATGGTAAGACCGTTGCAGAGTTAATGAGTTATGGTAGACAAATTCTAAACAAAGAAGATGTCATGGATGGTGTCGAACACATGATTACAGATATCGAAATCGAGGCTACGTTCCCCGATGGTACTAAGTTAATCACAGTACATCACCCTATTGTTTAAAGGAGGCAGTCAAATGATACCAGGAGAAATTATTACAAAAAGTACAGAGGTTGAAATTAATAACCATCATCCTGAAACAGTTATCGAAGTTGAAAATACAGGAGATCGACCAATTCAAGTGGGCTCACATTTTCATTTTTATGAAGCAAATGCAGCATTAGATTTCGAACGTGAAATGGCATATGGAAAACATTTAGATATTCCAGCTGGAGCAGCTGTTCGATTTGAACCTGGGGATAAAAAAGAAGTTCAATTAGTTGAATATGCTGGCAAACGTAAAATTTTTGGTTTTCGTGGTATGGTCAATGGTCCTATCGATGAGTCACGTGTCTATCGCCCAACTGATGAAAATGATGAATATGCAGGTGTATTCGGAGATAACGGTGCTGAAAACGTGAATAAAAAAGGAGGAAAAAGATCATGAGCTTTAAAATGACGCAAAATCAATATACGAGCTTATACGGTCCAACTGTTGGAGATTCCATTCGTTTAGGTGATACGAATCTATTTGCTCAAATAGAAAAAGACTATGCGGTTTATGGTGAAGAAGCTACTTTTGGTGGTGGTAAATCTATTAGAGACGGTATGGCGCAAAATCCTCGTGTAACACGTGATGACGTGAACGTTGCAGACCTTGTCATTTCTAATGCCGTTATTATCGATTACGATAAAGTGGTTAAAGCTGATATAGGCATTAAAAATGGTTATATTTTCGCCATAGGTAATGCCGGCAACCCAGATATAATGGATAATGTCGACATTATTATAGGTTCAACAACAGATATCATTGCCGCTGAAGGTAAAATCGTCACTGCTGGTGGTATTGATACTCATGTTCATTTTATTAATCCTGAACAAGCAGAGGTCGCATTAGAAAGTGGTATTACGACTCATATTGGTGGTGGTACTGGTGCTTCAGAAGGTTCTAAAGCAACAACTGTAACTCCAGGTCCATGGCATATTCATAGAATGTTAGAAGCTGCCGAAGGTTTACCGATTAATGTCGGTTTTACAGGTAAAGGACAAGCAACAAATCCAACTGCACTCATTGAACAAATCAATGCCGGAGCAATTGGATTAAAAGTACATGAAGACTGGGGTGCAACACCATCTGCTTTGAGTCATGCATTAGATGTTGCTGATGAATTTGATGTTCAAATTGCATTACATGCAGATACTTTAAATGAAGCAGGATTTATGGAAGACACAATGGCTGCTGTTAAAGACCGTGTACTTCATATGTACCATACTGAAGGTGCTGGTGGCGGTCATGCGCCTGATTTAATTAAATCCGCTGCATTTTCAAATATTTTACCTTCATCTACAAATCCAACTTTGCCTTATACACATAATACTGTAGATGAACATTTAGATATGGTAATGATTACTCACCATTTAAATGCGGCTATTCCTGAAGATATCGCATTCGCAGATTCACGTATTCGTAAAGAAACGATTGCAGCAGAAGATGTTCTGCAAGATATGGGTGTATTCAGTATGATTAGTTCCGATTCACAAGCAATGGGCCGTGTAGGTGAAGTAATTACACGAACATGGCAAGTAGCACATCGCATGAAAGAACAACGTGGTCCTTTAGATGGTGATTTTGAACATAATGATAATAATCGCATCAAACGTTATATCGCTAAATATACAATTAACCCAGCAATTACACATGGTATTTCTGAATATGTAGGATCTATCGAGCCGGGCAAACTAGCTGACATTGTCTTATGGGACCCAATTTTCTTTGGGGTTAAACCTGAATTAGTTGTAAAGGGCGGATTAATTAACTCTGCCGTAAATGGCGATGCAAATGGTTCTATACCTACATCTGAACCGATGAAGTACCGTAAAATGTATGGTCAATACGGCGGAAACCTTACAAGTACGTCAATGACATTCGTGTCTAAAACTGCTTATGAAAATGGTATCAATCGTGCATTAAATTTAAAACGCATGGTGCGTCCAGTTAAAAATATTAGACAATTATCTAAAGCAGATATGAAAAATAACAGTGCAACACCTAAATTAGACGTTGATCCACAAACATATGAAGTATATGTAGATGGAGAAAAAATTACAAGTAATGCAGCAACTGAGTTACCATTAACTCAAAGATACTTCTTATTCTAGGAGGAACATAGAATGATTGTTGAAGAAATCCAAGGCAATATTGCCAATTTGTCAAATTCAGAAAAACAAAAGCACGTCGAAAAAGTATACCTTGAAAATTCAGATCTTGTTAAACGTATTCAAAGAGTCGTTACAGACCATGGCACTGAAATAGGCATTCGTTTAAAACAACCTATTGACTTACAATATGGAGATATTTTATACGCAGATGACCATAATATGATTATTGTGGATGTTAATTCAGAAGATCTTTTAGTGATTCAACCAAGAACATTGCAAGAAATGGGAGATATAGCCCATCAATTAGGAAATCGTCATTTGCCAGCACAATTTACAGAGACTGAAATGCTAGTACAATATGATTATTTAGTTGAAGATTTATTAAAAAGTTTAGGCATCCCATATGTTCGAGAAGACCGTAAAGTTAATAAGGCTTTCAGACATATAGGGCATTCTCATGATTGATCATACACACTTAAGATTATTTCAGTTCTGTGATTCACAGTTTCCAACAGGTGCTTTCAGTCATTCATTTGGTCTTGAAACATATATTCAACGAAATATAATTCATGACGATCATACTTTTATTGCTTGGTTAAAAATGTTTTTACAAGAGCAACTTACCTATTCTGATGGTTTAGCCATGCGTTTAGTTTATGATGCATTGGAAAATGATGATACACAAAAAGTATTACACATAGATAAACTGATGTTTGTTCAAAACTTACCTAAAGAAACACGTGTTGGTGCAAAACAAATGGGGACTCGCATGGTTAAATTGGCTTTAGAACTTTATAATAGCCCATGGATTGCTTGGTATCATCAACAAATGCAAGATAAGAAAGCAAAGTTAAATCCAGCTATTTGTTTTACTATGCTAGGCCATCATTTAGGTGTAGATATTGAAACGATTATTGATTACTATTTATATCAAAATGTTTCAAGTTTAACTCAAAATGCTGTTCGTGCTATTCCACTTGGACAAACTGCTGGTCAAAAGATAGTTACTCACATGATTCCTTATATAGAAGGAACAAGAAAGCAGATTTTCGAATTAAAAGAAGCAGATTTTGGCATGACAGCGCCTGGTTTAGAACTAAATCAAATGGCGCATGAGAACGTCAATGTTAGAATTTTCATATCATAGGAGGTTATAATTGTGGCAAATCCGATTAAAATTGGTATTGGTGGTCCTGTAGGTGCAGGTAAAACACAATTAATTGAAAAAGTTGTAAAACGTCTTTCAAAAGAAATGAGTATCGGCGTTATTACAAATGATATATATACAAAAGAAGACGAAAAGATATTAGTAAATTCAGGAGTTCTACCTGAAAGTCGTATCATTGGTGTTGAAACTGGTGGATGTCCTCATACTGCGATTCGTGAAGATGCATCTATGAACTTTGCAGCAATAGACGAATTATTAGAACGTCATGACGATATAGAACTAATTTTCATAGAATCTGGTGGCGATAACTTAGCAGCAACATTTAGTCCAGAACTTGTTGACTTTTCAATATATATTATCGATGTTGCTCAAGGTGAAAAGATTCCACGTAAAGGTGGTCAAGGTATGATTAAGTCAGATTTCTTTGTAATTAACAAAACTGATTTAGCTCCCTATGTAGGTGCATCATTAGAACAAATGGCTGAAGATACTAAAGTATTTCGTGGTAAACGTCCATTTACTTTTACTAACTTAAAAACCGACGAAGGTTTGGATGAAGTTATCGATTGGATTGAACGCGACACTTTACTCAAAGGATTATCATAATGGATGAACAACAATGGACTGGGCAACTTGATTTAACAGTGTTTTTCGATGGCAATCGATCAGTATCAAGAGATATTTTCTTTGAAAAAGCACTTAAAGTGATACGTCCAGTTTATCTAAATCAATCTACCATTCCTACATTTTATATAGTAAATGTAGGTGGTGGCTATTTAGATGGAGATCGTTACCGTATGAATGTGAATGTCGAAGATAACGCTAAAGTGACATTGACATCTCAAGGTGCAACAAAAATATACAAGACACCTTCCAATCATGTTGAGCAGTATCAAACTTTTAATTTGAAAGATAACGCATATTTAGAATATGTCGCTGATCCAATCATCGCATATGAAAATGCTAAATTTTATCAACACAATACGTTCAATCTCAATAATTCTAGTTCATTATTTTATACTGATATTTTAACTCCTGGTTATTCAAAAACTGGCGAAGCCTTCAAGTATCAATATATGCATTTAATAAATGAAATTTATATTGAAGATGAGTTAGTCACATATGATAATTTATTATTGAATCCTAATAAACAATCGATCAATGAAATAGGTTATATGGAACATTACTCTCATTATGGCTCTGCTTACTTCATACACGAAGATGTTAACCAAAAACTAATCGATTCAGTTTATGAAACCATTAGTTCTTATAGCAATACATTCGATTGTCGTGTTGCTATTTCTCAATTGCCTACACATGGTTTTGCAGTTAGAATTTTTGCTTATCGCACACAAATTATAGAGAAAATACTTGGAACCATCCAAAGCTATATCGCAGAAAATATTTATGATCGTAAACTTGATTTTCTAAGAAAATATTAAAATAAAAAGACTAGTGTACCTTGTTTCAAGCTTAATAAGCTGAAATAAGGTATGGCTAGTCTTTAACTTTAATTAAAGCATCTTCAATATTTAAATTTTAAGTTAATTTTATGTCCCAATGCTGAATAAATAACTTCGTTTTAATAAATTGTTATCGTTCAATGTTATTAAACGCAATTAACCTTGATTTAATTTTTAATGTATTCTTCTAATTCTGAAATCAGTTTTTGAATATTTGCTTTTTGTGTATCTGTAACATAAACAATAACTGTTCTTTCGTCTTGTAAACTTCTTTTCTTTGATAACAATTTTAAATCTTTTAGCTTTTGTAAAGCTTTAGTTAAATAGTAAGGTTTGAACTCTGAGCACTTAGCAATCTCTTTAGATGAGATTTCGTTAGACTCACTTCTTAAAATATGATTTAAAATATAAATTTCTTCATAGTTCAAATTGAACTTCTTTTTTGTATCTCTGAAAAACTTCTTAACTTGAAATGTTGCGTTGACTAAATCATTAATGTCATTAATTTTACTCATTATTAAACCACTCCTCTGATGCACATCTTGTTGTAGCAAGGTTCACATGTAATTTATTAAATCGAAACTCTATCCAACTATGTTATAAAGTTCATTCTAAACAAATAAGTATAAAAATTCAATATTTTTATTACTAGAATATGGTTAAATACATTTATTTCTTATAATAATTTGATGTTTAAGATATTTTGCCAAATTGAAAATTATTAGTCTGAATATTTTGTATCTTAACTGATATGTAAACTTTTAAAATTTTAATCTATATCAACGTGTTTGATTTGATATTTTTTATATTAATTGGATGGCTTGCTCACAAAATTTATAAAATATAAAAAAAGAAGAGCTTTAAATCATAACGCATGCCATTTATCTTTAAATGCAATGAGTTATCATTCAAACTCTTCTTATCAACCTACATACATTGACATTATACTATCATATGTTGTTTTACATATTCAACAAACATTTCAACGTTAGCACTTTTAATATCATGCATTGGGACATTACCAATATTAAATTTGAACATTATAGTTTGACCATCATAATCTATCTTCTCTATTTCATTATAACTAATACTTCTATAATAAAATTGGCCATTCATATCTACATTCATAATTAATCTTTCATTTGTTGCTATAAATGCCCCTTCAAATTCATTCTCACCTTGAACTTGATACTCAATTATTCCTAGCACTGACGGACCCTTTTTTTCAGTTGGAAATAAATCATTTGGATTCACATTATCTAAAATCATAATATCCCTCCCACTTAAAACTATAAACTATTCTTCATAGGTATATGAAATACAAGTGATTAACTATTTATTATTAAGATTAACTTGTATTCCCTTTTCAAGATAATTATAACATGCTTGAATAAGCATAGTGACTTTAGAAAACTTTTCTCGCTTGATTGTTACAATAACACGCCTTTCATCTAATTCACATCTCTCTTTTTTAACTAATCCCTTCAAAATTAAACACTTTAAAATCGGGCTAACCGCAAATATCGGGTGATGGAATTCACCCTGTAATTCTTTAACCGTCAATTGACCTTTATGCAGATTTAATATTCCTAAAACGTATAACTCTTCTAATGATAATTGACACATATTTAAATAACACTTTAGATTCCGCAATAATTCTTGTGACGACAATAAATACGATACATAGTCACAACTAAAATCAAATGTATATTGACCAAAATAACGTTCAATATAGTCACTAAGCTCATTATTCATATATTCTATTTTATCTATATGCATTTTATTAATCGAAATAGTCAATTTACGTTGATCCCTTTGATCTCTTCCTTTCAATAGCCATTGATGATTGTTTAAATAACTTAACATTTGAAGAAGGGCCATCTTAGATTGGATTTCTTTCATTTTTAATAAACTATCTATTGAAGCGCTATTGGAATCAGAATTATCATATTTAACTAATAGATTTAATAGTTTCACTTGAGTCAAAGTGAGATGAAATGAATATTTCAACATATCATTAATGACTTTCAACATTAGTATGTGTGCAGTTAAACGCTTAACTTTAAATTTAGACATCTTTAAAACCTCTCTTAAACCATGCCTATATCTCAAGATGATATTTCAAATGAACAATACTATTGCTTGAGACCATTAATGAATGATCATAAATATTTCTTTCTATAAAATTAGCTTTCCAATAACTGTGTTGTTGCATAATATCATTCACAAGTACACCATTTTCGGAAGTATGATTATCTTTATCTATACTTAAAACAATTTGTTTAGTTTTAGCATGGCTAAATTGTTGAAGACCCTTACACGATAAACGTATAGCGTCTGAATTCTCATTTAACAATGCGGCTGGCAAACAAATGACACATTGTACTTCATGTTTGAACTTCGTTACAATCATCGTGTCATTTTGATAAATAACAATCCCTCGTAATTGATTAAGTATATTTATGATAAAAATGAATATTGATAATCTAGTTAAATTTATTTCTTTGCTCGATTCACTTATAATTGACATGTGCATAATAAGTCCTCGAAATTTTGTATAATTTGTCAAAAGTTCAGAAACCTTATTAATATCAGACATTGTGATTTTTTCTTTTAAGTCATTATTCTCATTAATCAAATCTACATCACATATAATTTTAGAACGTGCAATAGACACCTGTTCTATTTGTCTTAGCGGTAAGATAAAATAGTCTATTAGATGATCAATTTCTTTATCATAGCGCGTATTCAACTCTTTTGGTTCCAGATGATATATTAATTCAAATACTCCTATATAATTATCTATTAAACGTTTCAGTTTTTGAATTGCAGTAGTATTTAAGTCGTTAATTAAAAATGCAATCTTACATCTATTACTCTCAAAAGTCATATTAAAAATTGTAGCTACTAGCTTTTCTATCTTGCCTCTTTCAGCACTCGTTAACAATTCCTTATATTCATGTTTAATACGAAACACTACATTTACATTGTAATTCACTATCTTTTGAAGTAATAAAGTGATTTGTTCAATCGATAGCTCATTGCTTGTGTCGATTGTAACAATTATATGCAAGTTTTCAGGATTAACACCTAATCTTTGAATGATTTGTTTAATAGTATAATAATCCATCCAATAAAAATTACTTCCTTTAATATAAATGTTTTTAGGTTGATACATTTGACTCCTTTTTGTAGGCTCAAAAGGTATATCAATCTCGCGCATACTTGAAGAACTTTGATTAGTATCATCAAATAATTCAATTATATTTTTATCAATTTCAACTAATTGGGAATGGTTAATTGAATGAGATGTTGGACTATATCTTTTTCTAATTAATTTAGGAGTGTTACCATACGTTTCTTTAAAGAGGTGTATAAAACGAGAATAATGATTAAAACCATGACTACTTGCGATTTCTTCAATAGGCTTCTTAGAAGTTAAAATATCAATTAAGCAATGCTCCAGTCTAATATGATTTAAATATTGAATAAAATTACTATAAGGTGTCGCTTTAAACATGTCACTTAAAGCTTTGTTTGTAATACTAACTTGATTAATGACATCTTTCCTATTTATCTTTTTATGGTGGTTGTTTGTTAAATAATCGTGCACTTCTTCGGCTACTAAATGACGACTACCATCGTATGTATTTAATGACATTAATTCAACACACATGTAATTAATAATCTTATCATTAGCATTATAAGACTGTTGTTTAATTTTGCTGTAGATTAAATACTTAATCAAGATTCTAAAAGTGCTAGCAACCTCATTTGTTAATATCTTGCCACGCATCATATAGTTTGCATTCATAAACTTCAAAAATGTCTTTGCACTTACTTCAACAACACAACATACACTATCATCATTACCATCAATTTGATACAAATCATTCAACATAATAATGGTGACATAATTTCTTTTTAGATCATATTGTTGTAGATTGATTGAAACTACACCTGTACCTTGTAACCAATATATAATTTTTAAGTTCGCTTCCTTCACACTACTCATTTTCATACTTTTATAAATATGTAGTGAATAATTATCTGTCATCTTACATCCTCACATATACAAATATATTGATTTACTCCTGTTTGTCTTTCTCAAATCAATTGTCAACATCTAATATTCACTACCAATTATATCGCCACATGTTTTTTAGCAGTAACAAAACATAAATCGATTATATCAAATAATACTTTTATTAAAACATTTTTTTATGCTAAATTAGGATATTTTATCCATTAAATATACATTTTCATCCAAATACCAAAGCTTTCATAATCATAGAAACTTGATCGTTCGTGTCGAATTTTTATGCATTTTCTGATTAAAAGTCCTATATTATGCACAAAATATACATTTAGAATTTTCAGTAATATTACAAATTTGTAACAGACTTATTTTCGAAACATTCAGTTTTCACAAAGAATGCCGTAGTTATAAGTTTTGCAAAATGCAAATTTCTATACTTTTAAAATTCTATTGTGTCAAGATATTAGCAAAAAATTACAAAACGTTAACAAAGCACACAAGGACGCTAATTTCTGTTATAGTCTTTCTTGTCGTTTAATTACGAGAGATAACTTATAACATTAATTTTGTCACACGGACATTACGAAAATATTTTAGATTTAAAATTTTTAGGAGGATATTTTTAAAATGAAGAAAATCGCTACAGCTACTATCGCAACTGCAGGATTCGCTACAATCGCAATTGCATCAGGAAATCAAGCTCATGCTTCTGAGCAAGATAACTACGGTTATAATCCAAACGACCCAACATCATATAGCTATACTTACACTATTGATGCACAAGGTAACTACCATTACACATGGAAAGGTAACTGGCATCCAAGTCAATTAAACCAAGATAATGGCTACTACAGCTATTACTACTACAATGGTTACAATAACTATAACAATTACAACAACGGTTATAGCTACAATAACTACAGCCGTTACAACAACTACTCAAATAATAATCAATCATATAACTACAATAACTATAATAGTTACAACACAAACAGCTACCGTACTGGTGGTTTAGGTGCAAGCTACAGCACTTCAAGCAACAATGTTCAAGTAACTACAACTATGGCTCCATCATCAAATGGCCGTTCAATCTCAAGTGGTTATACTTCAGGACGTAACTTATACACTTCTGGTCAATGTACATACTACGTATTTGATCGTGTAGGTGGTAAAATCGGTTCAACTTGGGGCAATGCAAGTAACTGGGCTAACGCAGCTGCAAGAGCTGGTTACACAGTGAACAATACACCAAAAGCTGGTGCAATTATGCAAACAACTCAAGGTGCATACGGTCACGTTGCATACGTTGAAAGTGTTAACAGCAATGGTTCAGTAAGAGTTTCAGAAATGAACTATGGTTATGGCCCAGGTGTTGTAACTTCACGTACAATCTCAGCTAGCCAAGCTGCTGGTTATAACTTCATTCACTAATTAGTGATGGCTATGTTTACGCCAACAAGGTTTCAAGAGCCTTGTTGGCTTTTTTAATTTCTATGAAAAAAATCGAATTGGTAAAAATCTCAAAATTTCGATTTTCACCAATCCGATTCACTCTGTAATAAAGAATAAACAACATACAGCCATTGACACACCCAAATTTAGGCATGTCAAATCGGCTATACATTGATAAATTTTTAGTTAAAGTACTTACAAATATACTTGCCTTCAAATTCTCAATTAATTTAGTCATTACAAATCATGACATAAAACTTACATTACATATATCAACATGTTCCGCTACAAAACATATTCAGTATATGTATAGAGGATATTTATTCTAAGTTAAAACCTTTTCAAATTATAACCGCTACAATTATAAATGATTAAAGTGTTTCAACATATTATATATATTCCACGCTCACATTAAGTTAAACGTGAATTCGATGACTTTTTAATACCTATCCCTGTAAAACCATAGATAATTGCTATAATTGCGCATAAATAACATGGTACTGTCCATATGAAAAATTCTTCAACAGAGACATGAAGTTGATTCGTATAGTAAATACCTGATGTTCCCCATGGTATTAAAGGTAAGACCATCGTACTTGAGTCTTCAAGTGTTCTTGATAAAACGGAACGAGAGACTTGGTATTTTTCGAACAAATCTTTCATTAACACACCGACCATAATAATTACAATCGAAGCAACACCTGCAGCGAATACAAGCGCAATACAACAAATAACAGTAATACATATTAAACTTCCTACAGAATGGATGCCTTTAGAAATAGTAGTTAATAAGACTTCTAAACATCCTGCTTTTTCTACAATACCTGCAAATGCATATCCGCAAAATATCGTTACTAATATTTGGGTCATACTCATCATACCACCCTGTTCTAACAAGCTTTTCACACTGGATGAAATATGAGACTGATGTATCATTGATTCGTTAAAACCACTAAATGTTGCTTTGAAACCATCTGTCATTTTGAAATGATGATTAAAAGTCCCCACTATAATGGCAGAAAAGCTTGATATTAGCATAGCTGGCACTGTAGCCATTTTAAATAGCAAACAAACAATGATCACAATTAAGGGAACCCAGACCCATATGTTAATTTGATAAATCTGTGCAAGCTCTGATAACAAAGTTTGAATCTGTTTATCATTTGAATGCCCTTTAAATTGAAATCCAGCAATAAACCATACTAATAAACCTATGATTGATGCAGGTATCGTCGTCCACATCATCGAATGTATATGTTTAAATATATTAACTTTAGTAACAAGCGCCGCTAAATTAGTTGTATCTGATAATGGTGACATTTTATCGCCAAACACAGCCCCTGCTATAATAGCACCCGCTGCCATCCCTGGAGGAATCCCCAATTGATTACCAATAGAAATAAGTGCAATCCCTGCAGTTGATGCAGAGCCCCATGCTGTACCAGTTGCTACAGATGTAACAGCACTTATAAAAAAGGCTGATATTAAAAAATAGCTTGGATTCAATAAATCTAAGCCATAATAAATCAAGGCTGGCACTGTGCCAGAAAACATCCAACTGCCTACTATAATTCCTACCGCTAGTATAATTAAAATTGCAGGCATTGCAGTATTTAAACGTTCTGCAATGCCTTTTTCTAAATCTTGCCATGTTAAGCCTACACGTTTTGCAATCCATGTGGCATATGCTGAGGCAATAATTAATAATACTTGAATTGGAATATCAAAAAACACAAAGCCTGTTACAACAACAATAACCATTACAATCATTGTCGAAATTGATTCTAAAAAGGTGGGTTTTCTTTTCATCATCTATCGTCCCCTTCGCTTATTGATGAGAAACCTCTTTTCTTCAATTTATTGCTTTTGCATAATGCTATATCCTTTTCTATCTTCAAGCCATCATTTATTTTAAATATTTTTCTAAATCAAGCTTATCTAAACCAATTTCTTCAACTGTTAAGCCTTCCTCAAAGAAGTCTCTCTCTAAAATGGTTGATGCAATTACAATTACTGCATCTATATTTGGTGTCGGTACATCAATAACACGACCTAAGCTTGACCATAGTACTAAACCATATGCAATATCTTCAGTTAAATATCTGCTTTCTACATGATTTGGTCCTGGAATTTGTGAAAATACTGGGCTTGTATTAAACAAACGATTTAATGGTTCATCTTCTTTATCACGTTCTAAATAACCACGTTCAATACGTGATTCTTTAGCTGTTGATAATTCAAAACCTAATCTACGGCCTAAATTCAAACGTTCTAATTCGATTGCATGAAGTAATCTAACTGTATGTTTAGTAATTCCTTCTTTATATAAAGCGAACTCGCCAGCATAATCAATGCGACCGACATTCAATAATGTTGGTCCTGGATGCACTTCAGGATTACCATTTTCAAGATTTGTTTTAATTAAGCTTTCCTCTTTTACTAAATGATCATAAATACTTGAAACTTTGTCATAACAATCATTTAGACAGCTTCTATCATATGTTGAAAAGAAGATACGACGTACATTTAGAGATAAATCAACTGCTGCATTTTCAAAATCGACACGCGTACCATACGTCAACGTATTAGCTTCCGCTAGTTGTGGTTTTGTTTCAATATGTCTATCTTCTAAAACATTCATAAAACGAATTGACCCCATTGCTGCAGCCATGTTGAAGAATATCAACTGATTATCAGTTACATGCTCTGCCATTACATCAGCATAATACTCTATGTATGAAGATGGAATAATCACTTGAACAATTTCAGCATCTTTTAAAACATATTCCATATCATCACTAATATCAGTGAATTTTACGAAACGTTCATCACCTTCATTATTAAAATCAAATCCGCCCTTTTCGATTGCGTTTTGAAACTTACTTATAGATTGATTACGACAATATAATTTAACATCGTGGCCTTTGCTCACCATATCTACTGCTGCCGTAACTGCGCCATTTCCTGATCCTACAATTGCTATTTTCATAAACAACCCTCTTTCTATCTTTGGTTAAAATTAAAAACAAATTATACGTAAGACAATATAAAAATGATGCGAATTCATTACGCATCATTATAAATGTTAAGTATATATAACCTTAAATTAACCTATTTAAACGCCGACGTCCACCAATTATTTTTATTTTTAATAATTGTTTAATAAACATGTTTATTTTTGATTATATTTTGTTATAGTTAAAGATAATATTACAATTTTCAAAGGAGTGTCTAATATGACAACTGAAATGAACGACGTAACAAATCATCAACCGAATCGCAAATCCAATGATGAGAACATTATGGCGATGCTTATCTATTTATTAAGTTTATTCACATCTATTATTGGTCCACTGATAATATGGTTATTGAAAAAAGATGAATCGAAACTAGTTGATCGTGCTGGAAAAAATTATCTTAACTATACGATTTCTTATATTATTTGGTCTATCGTTTTAGTCGTTATCACTTTAATAGGCGTTTTCCTAATTGCTACAGATATTGATTTCATTATTATTATAGGTTTCATCATTACGTTTATCGGTATTTTATCCATATTCGCTTTCTCAATATTATCTTTTGTATTCACAATTATTGCGTGTGTCAAATATTATAATGGCCAAGAATATATAATACCTTTAACAATTCGATTTATTTAAACATATTACAAATAAATATTTCCTATTAATTATCTGTTAATCTCATTGTAACTTTGACTAATTTTTATTACAAAATTAGTCAAAGTTTTTTTATTCTTTTACAAATCAATAACATTCCCCACAAGAAGCATTAATTTTGTTAAAGTAACTATTGTCATCAATTCGAGATGTGAGAATAAAACAGTCGCTACGTTTTATTTATAAAAAAAGATATAGAACTTTGGAGGACTTTATTCATGAAAAAATTAGTAACAGCAACTACGTTAACAGCAGGAATCGGCACAGCATTAGTAGGTCAAGCACATCATGCAGATGCTGCTGAAAATTATACAAATTACAACAACTATAACTACAACACGACTCAAACTACAACGACTACGACAACTACGACAACTACATCATCAATTTCACATTCTGGTAACTTATACACTGCAGGACAATGTACTTGGTATGTATATGATAAAGTTGGCGGAGAAATCGGTTCTACTTGGGGAAATGCTAATAATTGGGCTGCTGCTGCACAAGGTGCTGGATTCACAGTAAATCATACACCTTCTAAAGGCGCTATCCTACAATCTTCTGAAGGACCATTTGGTCACGTTGCATATGTAGAAAGTGTAAACAGTGATGGTTCAGTTACAATTTCAGAAATGAATTATAGTGGCGGACCTTTCTCAGTAAGTTCTAGAACTATTTCTGCAAGTGAAGCAGGTAACTACAACTACATCCATATTTAATATAAACACGATGATACATATTGTCTTGAAACTTAATTCTAGTACATATGTCATCAAAAAACTTTGAGCTTTCCTTTATAGGAGAAGCTCTTTTTTTGCTATTTTTCGTTGCCACCTACTTATTTATATTTCCTCCCATATTCAAAATATTAATTTTTTCTAATACTATTAACTTTAAAACTACGTTATCTAATTTAATTGATCCAGTTTTTCCACATTACAATATTCATAGTTCTACAGTGCCTAAGTTATATCACCTCCATCAAAAGTACGCGCTTACATCATTGATACACAAGACATCATGACATAGTTGTATACTGTCTAATCTTCTACTATACTAAGATAAAAGGAGTGATCTTTTATGGAAAAAGTTTATGTTGCTGGTGCAATACCAGAAGTAGGTTTAAAACTTTTACAAGAACATTTTGAAGTTGAAATGTATGAAGGTAAAGGATTAGTCGATAAAGACACTTTAATTAAAGGTGTTAAAAACGCGACTGCCTTAATTAGTTTATTATCTACAAACGTTGATAAAGATGTTATCGATGCTGGTAAAGACTTAAAAATCATTGCCAACTATGGCGCTGGTTTTAATAATATTGATATCGAGTATGCCCGAGAAAAAAGTATAGATGTTACAAACACACCTAAAGCATCAACAAACGCGACTGCTGATTTAACAATTGGATTAGTACTTGCAGTAGCGCGTCGTATTGTTGAAGGGGACCAATTATCACGTACAACTGGATTTGATGGATGGGCACCTTTATTTTTCAGAGGTAGAGAAGTATCTGGGAAAACAATCGGCATTATCGGTTTAGGTGAAATTGGTAGTGCAGTAGCTCGTCGTGCAAGAGCATTTGACATGGATGTGCTATACACTGGACCTAATCGCAAAGAAGAAAAAGAACGAGAAATCGGTGCAAAATATGTAGATTTAGATACACTATTAAAGAATGCAGATTTTATCACTATCAACGCTGCTTATAATCCTAAAATGCATCATTTAATTGATACAGAACAATTTAAAATGATGAAATCTACGGCGTATTTAATCAATGCCTCTCGTGGTCCAATCGTGCACGAACAAGCACTAGTGCAAGCATTGAAAGATAATGAAATTGAAGGTGCTGCACTTGATGTATATGAATTTGAACCAGATATTACCGATGACTTAAAATCACTTAATAATGTAGTATTAACACCGCATATTGGTAATGCTACATTTGAAGCACGTGACATGATGTCTAAAATTGTTGCTAATGCTGCAATTAGTGCCGTTCAAGGTGAGAAACCACAATTTGTCGTTAACTAATAATTGAATTTATTATAATAACATTATAAAAACAAGAACCCCCATATGTTGAGCTCTCGTTTCAACATACGGGGGTTTTCATATTGTTGTATTATTTTTCTTTCGATTTATATAAGAATTTAGTTTGTCCAGCTGCTAATGCATTTGGCATCATTTTCATAATACGATTTCTAACTGCAACAAATAAACGACTACGATATTGGGCAATTTTACCGATTTTTCTAGAACGCTTAATTACTTTTGCAGTATGTTTGACACGTATTTTATCATAACGCTGTAATGCTTTTTCAAAGTCGTATGCGTTAAAACAATTTACTAATACGATAGCATCTTCCATTGCTTGTCCAGCACCTTGCCCCATATTAGGCGTTGTCGCATGTGCTGCATCTCCTAGTAAAATAGTACGACCATAAACAAAAGATTTGAGTGGTTTCAAATCATAAATATTATGCAATAAGATACCTGTTTCACTTTGTTTGTCTAAGATCTCTCTAACTTCATTTGGATAGTGATTAAAGTATGCTTGCAAATGAGGTTTACCAAACGAACTATATTTATGATTGTTTTCCTTCGAGTTAATTGTAATGAACCAATATGCTTGATTATTTAATAACGGAACAATACCTACTCTTCCTTTTCTTCCCCAGTATTCTTTTGCACAATCTGGATGCTTTAAATCAATATCATCAATTAAACCTCTAAAGCATGTATACCCTTGATATAATACTTTACTGTCAGCATTTACAGATTGTCTCACTTTAGAATGAATTCCATCAGCACCAATACATAAATCAAATGCTTCACTTTCTTGTTCCGCGAAATGTATGGTAACTTTATCTGTCTCATTATCTATATGCGTGACTTCATGATTTGTAAATATTGCGTCATCTTTTACATAAGATTTAATAATGTCAATTAATGTTTGGCGTGGTAACGTCACATTCAATGTATTACTTTTTAATTTAACAGTAGTTAACAGGCGATCTTTGTCATCTAACACTGTCATTGTAGATAAGATTTGCCCAGCATTTTTAATACCTTTAGCTAAGTCATGATTACCTAGTTTTTTAAGCACATTATCTCCGATACCAATCCCAGCGCCAATTTCTTTAACTGACTCATTTTTTTCAAAGACTTTAATAGTATGACCTTGTTCTTGTAATAATGCAGCAGCTGTTAATCCACCGATGCCTGCACCTATAATTGCTATCTTCATATTGTCACCTCTATATTTTTCATTCTTTTCTATTTTATCACATGCACTATTGTTTAAAAATGACTCTTGGAACTAACGTTTCATTTTTAAGGACTTAAGTGTATTATCTGCACCATTGTATATTACATGCACATTTAGACAGCAATATTCATTTACATCATGTACATTTGTAACAATGATGTGGGATATAGCATATTTGATGCTATATAGCGTTTTTTGTTAGGTTAAAATCCATTTAACTAACACACTCAGAATGCGCTAAAGGAGCTCGAAACAATAAATTGTTCCAGCTCCTTTAAGCACCGATGTCTTATTTATAATATGTTTGTCTAATATCATCTTTCTTTATACCAAACTGCTTATAGGATTTATCCATTAATTTGGCAATTTTATCTGCCCAGCGAATGTCACTCGCATATTGATGTTGCGCAGGATTTTCTGGATTCCATCGCATTTGATATAAATTCAGTTGATTGTTTTCAAAATATTCATTACGAATGAACTTTGCACCACCAATAATCGCCTTATCTGGTGATGTCCATTGTTCCTTTTCAGCATAACTTTTCCCACTACGAACAGCACTACTATCGAATGCTCCTATACCAAAAAAGTTGTAATAGCGTTTTTTCCCATCTTTAATGCCTTTTGCTAATTCTGATTTGCCGTTACCTGTTTCTACTAATGCATGGCTAACAAGATAAATGACATTAACCTCATATTTTTCTTGAGCTTCTAGAAAAACTTTCCCTCGATTTTCTAAAATCCCCTTACCTTTTAGCAATTGGTTAACTTCAGATTCCGACATTGGCACTTTTTCTGTGATATCCATATACTTCATATCATTGTCTTTATGTGAAATAGTCATTGCTTTAGCAATTTCATTATTATTTGCTTCAACAAATTTACCATCCTCTTCTTTTGTCTGTACAATACCTTTCCCTTGTTGCATTGAAACAGCCTCATCAAAAGAGTAATTCACATCATTTTTAAACAATTTAGTTTCATTCACGATGAGTAATACAGCAAAAACAACTAAAATAACTATCAATAGTAGCGTTGAAATGCGTAACTTGAAATTCTTCTTCATATAGACAAAACCTCATTTTTCTTACTTAGACAATAAAAAATATGCCACTACAATCGCTAATATTACGATTAAAAAAGAAGCGTTAACGATTACTTTCATCGTTGTTCTATCTCTGAACATCATATTAAAGACAACTAGACTAATTGATAATGAAACAGCAAAAAAAGTAATAGCTAACACTAATTTCATCATAAATAGACAGACTAAACCTATGACTAATAATGTATTAGAAATTACAGCTGACGTTTTTAACATTCTCGAATTAATATGCACTCACCCTTTTTATTTAAATAACTTACATAATCATAATAATACATGATGTTTCATAGGCCTGTCGATGATTGATTCACAATAGCACGTGATTTTTTTGTTTTTCAATATTATTCATTTATTCCATCAAAAACACCCTTTTTAATTTTTACAAAAATTAAAAAAAGTGCTCCTACACTGCTTGCATGTAGAAACACTTTTTCATTGTAATGTTATTCTTCTCGAGACATACCTTTTAGCATATTAAGCATGTATGTTAAACTACGGTTCATGTCGTCATCTTTCAATACGCCCAATAGACTTCTTATAGTTGTCTTAGCATTTGGACTCGCTTGATTGGCAACGTGTAATCCTTTATTAACTTTATTTAGGAAGTCGCTTAAATCTGATACATTGAGTTCACCTAATAAAAATACCATTGAAGCCATATTAGATAATAGCCCTGTATAAATATCTTTATTAAGTTCAACTGCAAATTTATTTATGATGACTTGACGTCCTCGAATTGCACCATTTAAAGCATCTAATAGTTTTGCATCATCTAATGTTTTAATAAGCTTGATTGCTTTTAATATACTATCTTTATTCGCTGCAATTGCCTCTGTAACTTCATTTAAACTTTCTAACTTAATTTGTTCTTCTGATTTTTCTAAGCGTCTAATTTTAGAAGATATTCTCTCAGCCATTATTTATCCACCTGATTTCCCGGGAAAACATAATCTGAACGTTCCCATTTTTTCTGTACTTGAACACTGTACTGCGGTTGACGTTTTTTATTGACACGGAAATTATTAGGGTTCAACGGTGACTTACCACGTTTCGTAATTACCTCCAAACGACAGCTAGTACGTTTATAAGATGGTGTATCCGTGTATTGATCAACATCACTATTAGTTAATAAGTTAATTGCACCTAGATCTCCATTTTCCATCGCATCATTATTTAATGGAATATAGATTTCTTTACCTTTAACACGATCTGTCACGTGAACTTGTAATACCGCTTCTCCTGTTTCAGAAATCAGCTTAACTTCTGCACCTTCATGAATGCCTCTATCTTCAGCAAGCTCTGGAGAAATTTCAACAAATGCACGTGGCACTTTGTATTTAATCATTGGTGTTTGATAAGTCATATTACCTTCATGGAAGTGCTCTAACAATCGACCATTGTTTACATGAATATCATAAATTTCATCTTGCTTAAAGTAATTATCAAATGATAATGGGAATAATTTTGCTTTACCATTATCAAAATTGAATCCTTCTAAGTATAGAATAGGCTCATCAGTACCATCAGGTTGTACTGGCCATTGTAAACTATTGAATCCTTCTAAACGATCATAACTTACCCCAGCATATAGAGGTGTTAAGCGTGCTACTTCATCCATAATTTCACTAGGATGCTTGTAATTCCAATCAAATCCTAATCTATTAGCAATTGCTTGGAAAATTTTCCAGTCAGGTTTTGAATCACCAAGAGGTTCTAATGCTTGGTATAAACGTTGAATACGACGTTCGGTATTTGTAAAAGTACCGTCTTTTTCAAGTGAAGGACTTGCTGGCAATACAACATCTGCGTATGTTGCTGTGAATGTTAAAAATTCATCTTGGACTACCATGAAATCTAATTTTTCAAACGCAGCTTGTACAAAATTAATATTTGAATCCACAATACCCGTATCTTCACCATATAAGTACAATGAGTGTACTTCTCCGTCATGTATACCTTCTACCATTTCATGATTATCTTTACCAGCTTTTGGATTCAATTTAACGCCATATTCTTTTTCAAATTTAGCGCGAATATCATCCGCTTCAATACTTTGATAACCAGTAATCTTATCAGGCATACTTCCCATATCACTACATCCTTGAACATTATTATGTCCACGTAATGGATACGCACCAGTACCAGGACGACGATAATTACCTGTTACTAATAATAAGTTTGAAATCGCTGTACTTGAGTCACTACCAATGTCTTGTTGTGTAATACCCATTGCCCAACAAATTACAACAGATTCAGCTTTAGCACATTCTTCAGCAAATTTAATCAATTCTGATTCAGGAATACCTGTTGCTTCTTCAGCAAAAGCCATTGTAAATGTTTCTAATGATTTGTAATATTCATCAAAATCATCTACCCACTCATCAATAAATGCTTTATCGTGTAAATCATGATCAATAATATACTTAGTCACTGCACTTAACCACGCTAAATCCGTACCTGGTTTAGGTTGATAAAAACGATCCGCACGTTCTGCCATTTCATGTTTTCTAATATCAAATACATGTATTTTTTGACCAAATAATTTTTGTGCACGTTTCATGCGTGATGCGATAACTGGATGAGCTTCGGCTGTATTAGTACCTATCAATACAGACATTGCCGCTTTTTCTAAATCTTCAATACTACCTGAGTCACCGCCGTGTCCAACCGTTCTAAATAAGCCTTTTGTTGCAGGTGCTTGGCAATATCTTGAACAGTTATCAACGTTATTTGTGCCAATAACTTGTCTTGCTAATTTTTGCATTAAATACGATTCTTCATTCGTCGCTTTAGAAGAAGAAATGAATGATAGTGCATCTGGGCCATGCTTTTCTTTAATAGCTGTAAAATTATCTGCAATGACGTTTAAAGCTTCATCCCATTCTACTTCATGGAACTCACCATTTTTCCTTACTAGTGGTTTAGTTAATCGTTGATCTGAATTAATATGTCCCCATGAAAACTTACCTTTAACACAAGTCGCAATTTTATTTGCTGGAGAATCATGTGATGGTTGTACTTTTAAAATTTCTCTATCTTTAGTCCAAACTTCAAATGAACAACCCACACCACAATAAGTACACACTGTTTTAGTTTTCTTAATACGCTCTTTACGCATTTCTGCTTCTGAATCTGAGATTGCAAATAGTGGACCATAACCAGGTTCTGCTTTTTTAGTTAAATCAATCATTGCTGCTAATGAACCAGGTTCCGTATCAGTCATATAACCCGCATTACCTTCCATATTCACTTCCATCATGGCATTACATGGACATACCGTCGCACATTGACCACAAGATACACATGAAGACTCATTAATCGGTACATCATTATCCCAAATAACACGTGGATGTTCACGATCCCAATCAATTCTAATAGTTTCATTCACTTCGATATCTTGACATGCTTCTACACAACGCCCACATAAGATACATTGATTTGGATCATAACGATAAAATGGGCCGTAATCTTTTTCGTATGGCTTCTCTTTATATTCATACGTTTGATGCTGAAGCCCCCATGCATCCATCGTATTATGAATTTCACAATCACCATTATTATAATCACATACTGTACAATACAGCATATGCTTTTCTAAAATTCGATCAAGCGCTTCTTTTTGAGCATCTTTCACATCATTGTTCACAGTATTTACAGTCATTGGACGATCAATCACCGTACTACATGAACGTTCAATTTTACCGTCAATCTCAACAGTACATGTATCACATGTTTGAATTGGTCCCATCGACTCGTTATAACAAATTGAAGGTACAAAAGTATCTTGTGATTTAATAAATTCAAGTAAATTCGTACCTGGTTCTACAAGATAATCTTTTCCATCAAGTGTAACCACCAAATGTTCTTGCATATTACTCACCCCGTCTATATATATTTTCCGTAAATGACTTTTAATAAATTGCTCATATCCACCTAAAATAACGATGCCCCACACATCTTTCAGATAGAATTAATTTAATTGTATTACTTTATGTACTAGTTGTTAAGTAAAATTTTGTATTTTGCCTTTTTACAATCATTTTTATTTGAAATATTTTGCGCGAAATTAAATCATCTTTTTGTTTAATTGAAAATAATTATCATTATTAGTTTTCCAATTATCTGTTTCACGCTTTTTGCCATATCTTTCACAACCTTATTAATGACAATATTTAATAATCACCTCACCTAAAAATCGTTATACTATTTATAAATACCCTTTTTCTGAAAATTAATAACCCAAGTTTGATAAATATCTACTATCATTTAGAAGGTAATATTTATCTTTAAATTAAATTTGTAATGGATTAATTTATAAAAATCAAATCAGGCATTAAATAAAATAGCCCATAAATACAAAGTGTTATCACCTTCTATTTACGGGCTATTAGTTCTATTCGTTATTCTATTTACAGATCATTCTATCTAATTAATTTGTGTACAATTTTGATAACTTATTTTCCCTTAGTTTACTACTCTAGATTATCTTTTAATAACTTAGTACTTTCAGCTTTTGACTGCTCACTAGGAATGAAGTAGTACAATCCGTCACTTTGAATGCCGCCTTGACCACTCAATTGATGTTTATTAATCGTGTCATTAGCATCTTTATAATTGCTTCTAATCGTATTCAAATCACCTAATGTTAAATCTGTTTTAACATTATTTTGAATTTCATTCATTAGACTATTAAAATGTGTAATCGATGATGGGCTTGCAATCTTATTGGCCATCGCTTCAAGCACAATTTGCTGACGTTGTTGTCGACCAAAGTCACCACCAGCACCTTCTTCTTTACGACTTCTAATAAACTTCAATGCTTGATCACCATTTACATGTGTCTGCTGTCCTTTTGTAAAACGAACACCATCAACAGTGAATGTATCATTACTTACTACATCAACACCGCCGATGCTATCTATCATATTATGCAAACCATCCATATCGATTGTCGCATAATGATCAATTGGCACATTCATTAATTTTTCAAGTGATTTAACAGCCATATTTGGTCCACCATATGCATAGGCATGTGCAATTTTTTCAGTAGTACCACGGCCAACAATTTCCGCTCTTGTATCACGCGGTATACTTACTATTTCAGTTTTCTTCGTTTTAGGGTTGATAGATAAAATCATAATACTATCACTACGCTCTCCGCCACCCTTTTTCTTACGATCAGCATCTGAATCGACACCAAATAAAGCGATTGTGAATGGATCACCATCGTTTAAACTCACTTTTTTATCTCTTAATTCTGAATGATTGCGATCTAACGGATTGTGTATCTTATTACCAGTAATAAAAATTTTAGCAGCTACATACACAACAGCTACAATCGCTAAGATTACTAAAATACCGAATACCCATAAAAATATTTTTTTCGGTAGGCTCATTTTACTTTTAGACGAACGTTTCAATCCCACCACTCCTTTACTATTCCTTACATACTTTGTCTGTTTTCTCTATTTATTATATAGTAAAATAATTTTTTTACTATACTTCTGTAGACGTATAACTATTTTTTATCATTTTTTATCTCTAGAGAATATCTATCTGTATTTTTGATAACCACCATTTGCATTTAAAATTTTAAGTACCGTTTCATGACATGCTTTATTACTTATAATAAAAGGTGCACCCTTTAAATGATCAATTGCCTTACCATCTAAAGTCGTCATTTTTAGATTCAATAGTTCTGCAAATAAAAACTGTGCAGCAATGTCCCAAGGTTTAGGATTTGTATTAATATGTGCCCCAAATTGACCTTTTGCCACTCGCATAGAATCTAATCCGCAAGCACCAACTAAACGATAACTAAATGAGGCGTCAAATAAATCTTGCACCGTATCTAGATTCATCACTTGTGCATTAAACGATATAATAGCGTCTTCCAATTTTAACGATGGTGGTTCTTCCATCTTAATTCCATTACAAAAAGCACCTTCTCCTCGTATTGCTTTATAAAGCTTTTTATGCGGATAATCATATACGTACGATAACATTGGTTTACCTTCATAAAAATACGCCAATATAATACAATAATCTTCTTGCTGTTTTACTAAATTGGCAGTTCCATCAATGGGATCCATAATCCATAAATGATTAATTTCATTCGTAATCATTTCATTACTTTTTTCTTCCGCTAATAGTTGGTGTTCCGGAAAATGTGTTGCTAAAAATTGTTGGAATTGTTGTTGAATCTGTTTATCTACATTTGTAACTAAATCAAATCGATGACGCTTAGTTTCTGTAGTCATTTCCATAATTAATTGCGGAATAACATTGTCTATTTGTTTCAACCACGAACATATTAACTTATCTATTTGCTGTAATGTTTTATCTGTCATTTCGTCCACCACTTCTCATATCATTATCATTTTATTATTACCCTATATTAAAAGAATCAACAATACAACTGAAGACTTCTTCATTTTATGCATAAAAAAATCGGCTAGTCACGTGCTAGCCGACAAATAGAAAGGAAAGTAAGTAATAAATATTGAAGATGTTGTGATGTAACTTGAACGATTAAAAGCTATCTGTTATATAGCTCTACCCCTTTGTTTAATCGCTCCCCCTGTTACAAGTAATATCATAGCACAATCTTTTTTAAAATGTAAGCGTTTTCCACAAAATTTTTACGATTTTTTTTAAAAGATATTGAAAATGTCCTCATTGTCACTCTTATGTTATACTTTGTGTAATATATCATCTTTTAGGAGGTGGCTGTCATGAATAAAGCTGAAAGGCAAAATTTAATAATTACTGCAATTCAACAAAATAAAAAAATGACCGCTTTAGAATTAGCTAAATATTGCAACGTATCCAAACGCACAATTTTAAGAGATATTGATGATTTAGAAAATCAAGGTGTTAAAATTTATGCGCATTATGGGAAAAATGGTGGTTACCAAATACAACAAGCACAATCTAAAATTGCATTAAACTTATCTGAAACACAATTATCAGCCTTATTTTTAGTGCTTAATGAAAGTCAGTCGTACTCGACATTACCATATAAAAGCGAAATCAACGCAATTATAAAACAATGTTTAAGTCTTCCACAAACACGCTTAAGAAAATTGCTTAAACGCATGGACTTTTATATTAAATTTGATGACACACAACATATGACACTCCCAATGCTGTTTTCCGACATTTTAATTTATTGTACAGAACGAAATGTGATGTTAGTAGATCATAGGGTTGATGATAATATTAAAGCTGAAAACGTTATATTTATTGGCCTTTTGTGTAAACATGGACATTGGCATGCAGTCATTTATGACATTGCTCAAGACAAAACTGCCGAACTCGAAATTGAAAATATTATAGATATTTCGTATTCATTCGGTAAGACGATTCAAACCAGAGACATATCCATTGATAACTATCATCAATTTTTAAACCCCATCGATTCCTAAAAAACAGCAGTAAGATGATTTTCAATTAGAAAATATCTTGCTGCTGTTCTCTATTTATACAATACTTCGTATTGAATGGCTTCGCTTTCCTAGGGTGCCGTCTCAGCCTCGGTCTTCGACTGGCACTGCTCCCTCAGGAGTCTCGCCATTAATACTACGTATTAACATGTAATTTTACTTTGAAATACTTAAAAAAATAAAACACTTTGCCCAACTTACACTACCAATAGAAACTGCTGTTAGAATTCCTCAAAATGATATTTCGCGATATGTTAATGAAATTGTTAAAAAGATAGCTGATAGCGAATTCGATGAATTCAGACATCATCGTGGCGCAACATCCTATCATCTAAAAATGATGTTAAAAATCACCTCATATTCATATACTCAATCTGAATTTTCTGGCCGTAGAATAGAAAAATTACTTCATAACAGTATTCGAATGATGTGGTTAGCTCAAGATCAAACACCTTCTTATAAAACTATTAATCTTTTTAGAGTGAATCCTAATACTGATGCGCTAATTGAATCTTTATTTATTCAGTTTCATAATAAAATGCATATCAAAAAAGCTGATTTCTATCAAATAATTAATAGAAATCAGCTTTTTTCATTGCCTAAAAACTTAATGTCCCGACCTCTTTATCTACGCATAAATACTTATTACTGATATAACGAAAGAAACAAAATTATTTGCTATATGTAATGCAATTGTTGAACCTAGGTTTCTTCCAGATTTTAAATAAGTGAAAACTAATATGATGGATAGTATGAGATATGGACCAAACTCAAACGGCGACTTTGCATCAGTCACATGAATAAATGCAAATAAGAACACCGAAACAATACTCATAGCTATAAAATTAAACTTCTTACCTAATTCTCCAATTAAAATATGTCTAAATACGATTTCTTCAACTATTGGACCTACAATCACAATTAATAAGAATGCTACAGGTAAAAATGCAGGCACTTCAAACATTTTATTTAGCTCAAGTTCATTGGCTGTTTCACTATATTGCAAATGTTTAGGTAGAAACTGTGTCATATATTCATATGTATAAATTAAGATGAGAGCAATAATATACGTTATTGACAATCTAAGCCAATATTTTTTGATATACGCAAAACCAGCTCGAAGCCTTGATGGCATCACTTTTAAATGAAATAAATAAAATGCGCCAATCCCAATCGTATATGCTAAAGCTTGTGTGATAGTCGCTACAAATATCAGATTACTATCGATTTCATAATAACCAAACAAAATTGGTCCTATGTAAGCTGCAATTGTGAGTGCATAAAATATAACACCTATAATTGGAATTATAAGCAAATCTCTCCATGCTATATCTTTAAACGTGTATTTCTTTTTTTCATTTTCCACTGTTATATCCTTTCCTGTTTAATAATTGATTTTTGGAGGTACTTCTACATGATAAACGAAACTAAGTATATGAGACAACAAATTACTAATTTGATTCAAATCATTGATACGATTAAATATAATACTTTAATGACAGATTGGAACATTCAAACGCATATTTATAAATTTAACCAAATAGTTACTAATGAATTGAATAAGTTCAAAGGCTTTGAAACATCATATATAATAAACGAAAATCAAGTTTCCTATTATGAAATTATAACACTACTTAATAAACGTCCCCTCCGACAAGTCGACTATGGTAACAAAATTCAATATCTTAATTTTTATCATACAGAACTATCTAACGCATTATTTGCAATTAAATTTGCCCATTAACCTATTTTTCATAAAATGTCATTTAAACAAGTTATTTATTAAAATTCACTTTATTACATAAATTATACAATTAAAAAGTTTCTTCAAATTGTAAAGATGCATTAATCGAGTTATAATCATAATGATTAAGATGGTAGATTTAGTCTTATATAACTACATTTACTAAGATTTAAATAGATGAGTACATAATGTATAAATTGGGAATATACAGTATGACTTACGGTAATATATCAATATATTGATATATTATTTGCACATGGGAGTATGCTATTTTTTATCTATACATCTTAAAAAAATTTACAGTTTTACAATTCAATATCATTAAACAAACAACATATTCAGCTTATTTTTCATTCTCTTACGTTACAAGTTGTAAATACCATCGCGTTAAACAACAATAGCCAACGCTAATAAAATATATTGCGTTAAAGTGGAGTGATTAATATGTCAAACGTACTAACAGAAATAGATAGTCAATATCCATATATGACTAAAAATGAAAAAAAGATAGCTAAATTTATACTAAATTCACCTCAAAAGGTGATTAAAATGAGGTCTCAAGACTTAGCAAGCTTATTAGATATTAGTACATCATCAGTCATTCGATTCAGCAAGAAAATTACTGATGGCGGTTTTCACGACTTGAAAATAAATATATCTAAATATGTTCCTAAAGCATCATCAATTTACAATGTTGAATTAATGAATAACGAAAGCACAGAATCTTTAAGAACTAAACTCCATACACGTACTACACGCGCACTTAATCATGCAAATAACGAATTAAATGATAAAACTATTGATCAAATATGTCATTGTTTAAAACGTTCTGAGACGATTTTTATATATGGTTTTGGCGCATCTTTTGTAGTTGCTACCGACTTATACCAAAAGTTATCAAGAATAGGTCTTAATATTCAACTTGTTCAAGAAACACATATTTTTGCTACATTATTAGCAACTCACAATTCGAACGACAGTGTTATTCTTATTACTAACAATGGTACGCAAAGTGAAATGCAATCAATGGTTAAAGTTATTGATGACTACCATATACCTATAATTACAATTACTAGTACAAGGGATAATCCCGTAGCACAGGCATCAAATATTGTTTTAACTTATGGGAAAACTGATGAAAATGAGATGCATATGGGAGCAACAACTTCATTATTTGCTCAAATGTTCACTATTGATATTTTATATTATCGTTATGTTGCATTAAATTATCACGCATCATTAGATTTCATAACACAATCTAAAATGGCTTTAGATAACTATCGTAAACATTTATCAAATATTAACTTTAAACATTAACAGTCTTATATAAATTCTTTAATCATGTCATATAATAATTTATGCATCATTTTCAAAGCTTACATGTCTTTTATCTTGTATAACATACGCATATGACCAATGATTTGATAAGGCCATTCAATTTCTTATATTAAAAACAAACGCAGTTGATTAACGGATTCATTCCATATATCAATTGCGTTTGTTATTTTAATAATGCTATTTTTTATTTTAAAGCCCACAGTAAAAACTAACGATAATATTGCCACTTATAAGTTTTTCACACTACAACTTCGATTTAAGCTATATTTATAAAAAAATGCGCCTACTCATAACATTCTTTGGCTATTTAACTTTAATAAGCTAGGGCCAAGTTTGTCATAAGATAAGCGCACATTATAATCATACTATTTTGCTTTTACATTATTTTTATTATATCTAATAAAATAATAAATCGTTACAATCGTTAAGAAGATGACACCAATAAGCACTGATATTCTAGTTTCAACATTAAATACCATACCAACCAATACTAATATTAAGAATAAGATTGTTAAATAGTTAGTTACTGCGCCACCAGGCATTTTGAATGGGTGACCTTCCAATTCTTCAGGGTGTAATTTTCTAAAACGTAAATGACTGAATAAAATCATAAACCAAGGAATCATACCTGGTAAAATAGACGCACTATAAACGTATACGAAAATACTCTTCGCTCCATCGATATATAAAGGTAAAATTACGTTTAATAAAGCACCAATTAAAATACCAAGAGATACTGCTACAACAGTGTACAATGGTACACCATTTCTCATGATTTTAGTAAATATTTTCGGCATTTCACCTTTATGAGCAAGTGTATAAATCATACGACTCGCACTGAAAATACCTGAGTTACATCCTGACATTGCTGCAGTTAATACAACAAAGTTAATTAATCCAGCTGCAAATGTAATACCGATTTTAGCAAATGTTGCAACAAACGGACTTCCAATGTCTCCTAATTGATTCCAAGGATACACTGAAACAATAACAAAAATAGCGCCTAAATAGAAAATTAAAATTCTCCAGATAACACCATTCACTGCTTTAACGATATTTTTCTGAGGATCTTTAGTTTCACCTGCCGTAATACCTATCAGTTCCACACCTTGGTATGAACCAATTACAATTGATAATGCAAAGAAGAAACCAACAATACCATTTGGCATAAATCCGCCATTTGTCCATAGATTAGAAATACCTACCGCATGGCCACCATTTCCAAAACCAAAGAAAATAAGACCAAAACCAGCAATAATCATTAAAATAATTGTTACAACTTTAATTAAAGCAAACCAAAATTCAAATTCTCCAAACGCTTTTACCGAGAATAAATTCGCTGCCATTAATAATAAAATAGCAATAACACCAGGAATCCAAGTTGGCAATTCCGGGAACCAAAACTTCATATATTCTCCTACTGCGATGACCTCACTCATACCAACTACAATCCATTGGAATATATTACTCCATGCTGTCATATAACCTGCTGCAGGATGTATATAATCACTTGCAAATGTTGCAAATGATCCTGTTGTAGGGTTTAAATAAATCATTTCCCCCATTGCTCTCATGATTAAAAATAAAAAGATACCCGCAATTAAATATGCAAGGATAACTGATGGGCCTGTCCATTTAATTGTACTTGTCGCACCCATGAAAAGCCCCACGCCAATCGTACCACCAAGTGCAATCATTTGAATTTGACGGGCACTCAATCCCCTTTGTAGTTCATTGTTCTCCATAACTTCTTACCCCATCTCTGATTGATACTAAATAAATCCATAAAAAAACTTATTGCCGTAATTATACTATAAATTATCGATTTTGGTACATTAATATTTGCATACCATGCAATCGTTTACAGAACTACTATAGCAGGCTTTTGCAACTTTGCAAACAATTATTTTGTGATTTTTCTAAAAAATTAAAAAAGTTGCTCAAGTACCGTTGAGTCACATACAACTTCAGCTATTCTTGGTAATTATGATATAATTTTAATAATATTAAAAAGGAGTATATCAATGTTAAAACAAATACTGCTACGTGCTACAAAAATATCGGTACTCTTTGCTGTAGCATTTTTCATCATAAATTATATCGGTATGGAAAAACCTGACATCCTATATTTAGTTGGAAGAACTATTATTGCAACACTTGCTTTCATACTCATTTGTCTTACAGTATTTACTATTATTAATTCTCCAGAGCGCAAGATTAAACTCGGTACGACTTTACCGATTGCATTAATTATTGGTATCATTTTCGGCGCCATATTTTTAACGGTACAAATCGGTGTCATCACTGGGTTAATCATCGGTGTGATTGCTACGTTTATTTGGGAATTGATTGAAAAAAATAAAGGAGGTCGTTCATCATGACAACAGCATTAATTGGTGTAATTGTATTAATCTTACTAATTATTAGCTTTGTGCCAAACTACCGTGCTATGAAATCAGCAAAAGAACAAGGAAGTAATGCAACAAGAGCTACAATTATGGTAGGCATAGATATTATCTTAATTGTACTTATCATCGTGACGTTATTATTAAAATATATGTAACTATTTAAACCACCCTATCTCATACATAAACATGAACGTTCTACCATTTCACATACATATGGTCGTCCATTTAATGAGGTAAGGTGGTTTTCTCGTTAAAGTTTACCTTGTAATAGTAAAAAATAGCCAATTGTTGCGAGTATTAAGTAAATCATTGAACCAACAACAAAAGATCTTACTTGCACGCGAAATGGTGTCTGTTTGTTAAATATAGGACCAATCACCAAATTTCCAACGCCTAAAATTACTGGACCAGCTAGAAAAAACAATATAATGTAACCCATCATGATACGCCTCCTATTTCGTAAAGAAACGCGCTACAATTTGATCGTAATCAATATCTTTTGCTACATAATCTACATTAGAAAAGTCCTGTGCGCTTGTCATTTTATTCGTATTAACAATAACATCTAATCCAGCTGCAATCGCGGCTGTTGCACCATTTACAGAATCTTCAATAGCCAAACATTGTGTCGGCATATAATTTAATTGTTGTACTGCAGATAAATATAATTCAGGGTCAGGTTTAACTTGTTCAACATCTTCTCTACCAACAACTACCTCTATATAATCGTCTAGACCTAATGCTTTAAAGGTGGGCATTATTTCCGCTTTCACACTACTTGTGGCAATTGCCATAGGAATGTGACGTTGCTTTAAAAATGCCATCAATGATTTAATCGTATCAATCATCGGTAATGTTGTACTAGTAAGATGATGTTCTTCATAAAGTTTATCTTTATTTTCCGAACCAATCGCTTTAATTAAATGGTCATGCAAATCTGTAGCTGCTCCTCCAATAGAAGAACGATAAAAATCAATGCTTATAGGATCGGCATTATGCATCTCTAAATGTTTATTAATAACATTAAATAAATGTTGTTCCGTATCTATTATTGTTCCATCGAAATCAAATATAACTGCTCTATACATATATTTACTCCTCTATTTTTTCTCTTTATCAAAGCTTAACATAGTCCGATGACCACTTCATTCTATTAGTGCAATTATAACTTTTTTGACCAATACTTTGCTAAAATAGGCCCTGTTATATTATGAATGAAACTAAACACTGCGCCTGGTACTGCTGCAATTGGATTAAAATGCAATGCTGCTAATGACACAGCTAAACCAGAGTTCTGCATTCCAACTTCAATACTGACTGCTTTTTGATCTTGTCGATCTAATTTTAAAAGACGAGCTAACCAATATCCAATCGTATACCCTAATACGTTATGTAAAATAACTACTAAAAATATTAATAATCCTGTAGTTAAGATTTGGTGCTTACTGCCACCTACAACTATTGCTAAAATTAATGAAATAGCAACAACTGATATAATTGGCAAAGCTGTAGAAGCTTTTTCAGCAATTTTACGATTAATAATTTGCAAAACAATACCTAAAGCAATTGGAATTAATACAACTTGAACAACTGACCACAACATACTCACGAAAGATACTTCCAACCATTCATTTGCAAATAGATATATTAACGCAGGTGTAACGAATGGCGCTAGCAACGTAGAGACCGTCGTAATAGAAACAGAAAGTGCTACGTTAGCTTTGGCTAAATAACTCATTACATTACTTGATGTCCCACCCGGACAACATCCGACTAATATTACGCCAACAGCAATATCAGGTGGTAAATGAAAAGACTTTGCAATTATAAATGCTAATGTGGGCATAATACTGAATTGTAGACAGACACCAATAATTACTGCTCTAGGTGCTTTAAAGACCATTTTGAAATCATTAGGTGTAATTGTTAATCCCATACCTAACATAACAATACCAAGTAAATAAGGTACCCATTTACCTAATGTCGCAACATGTTGTGGGAAAATAAATCCAATAACAGCTGCTACTAACATCCATACCAAAAAACTCTTCGTGGCAAATATACTCAATTTTTGAAACATTGTTAACACATCCTCGTCGATAATATTGAAAAATATTACCATAAGACCAGTAAGGTTACAATTACTTTTCTGAAAATTAAGATTATTTAGTCATTCTCTTCTTATTGCAAATATTTTATCACTGATAAACAATTATTTTAAACTTCATTCAAAAGTCTTAGTGAATAAAGAAAAAAAGCGTGGTAAAATCAACTTGAACAAAATTAAGTCACCTTTATAAATATTAAACGTGTATTTAATGCCATGTATTCCTCGGGAGGTCCTCACATGTTAATTGATAAATTCGAAACATACATCATCAACATCGCCGGTTTAAATGACCGTACTACTAGAAAAAAATTAAGTAAGTTATGCAAAAGTGTACAATTTTGTGATGCGTTGCAATTCTCAATAAACAAACAGTTTAATCAGTATGTATTAGAAATTAGCTTACCAAAGCAACAACTTCCATACTTCATTTCATTTTTAAGTTTTCATCAGTATAGTATTTTCCAAGTACTTTCACCAAAGAAAATAAATGAATTACTTGATTCTGATAATTTATATCAATCTGCAAAGCGTTTCGATATCAATATTGATGGCTTGCAAGATGCTTTCATTAAAGACAAAGTCATCGATATTATGAATATGTTCCAAAATCACACTGATATCACTTATACGTTGAATAAGTCTCATGCACATATTATATGTACGCCAGAAATATTTGCTAAATTGTTACATACGATTGCAACTAGAAATATCGACATTCTATCTGCCAATTATAGATCGTCATCTATGAGCAAAGCTCGTATATCATAATAAAAGACACATCTATACGATGATCATTTACAATGATTGCGTATAGTGATGTGTCTTTTTTTGTATTATTTATCTTCGGACGATTGATCCTCAACCATTTGTTCAAATGCTTCACGAACTTGTGGTACTGTCATACCTACTACAACTTGGATACTCTTACCACTCTTTACTAATCCGTGTGCCATTTGTTGATGCGTGAAATATTCCGTATCTGCAACTTTACTTTCATCATAAACAGTTAAGCGTAATCTTGTTGTACAGTTAGTAACATCTTTGATATTTTCTTTGCCGCCTAAACCGTCGAGGTAATATGCAGCTTTGTCTTCGTATTCATTACCAGATGAAGCACGTTTAGAATCTACGCTATCACCTTTTTTATTTTTGTAATCTTGCTTAGAAAATAATTTAACTTCCTCTTCTGTTTTCTTACGTCCAGGTAATGGAATATCAAATTTCAAAATTAAGAATCTGAATAAGAAGAAGTAAATCGCTACAAATATCAGACCGATAATAACTTGTGCAACATAAGTACCCCAATGTTCTTTACCTAATGGCAACCAGTTTGTTGAAATAAAGTCTAACAAGCCACCACCCATGTTACCTACAACACCAAATGCGTACATTAAAGTATCCATTGATGCTGCTAAAACTGCGTGTAAAACAAATAAGTATGGTGCGATGAATAAGAATGTAAACTCTAATGGCTCAGTAATACCTACAACGACTGCTGTTAATGTGGCAGGAATAAGTAGTGCCGCCACCTTTTTACGATTTTCTTTAGGTGTCGTAGCATACATTGCTAAAGCAATACCTAAACATCCAAATACTTTCCCATTTCCTTGAAGCATAAAGCCATAAGGGAATTGCTCTTTTAATGGCTTAGTACTCTTAGCAAACTCATTTAAATGTTGTAACCATTCAGCTTTCAAGCCGTGATTGACTACTACTGGTCCAACTTCAATTGGTGCATAAATAAAGTGATGTAATCCTGTTGGTATTAATACACGTTCTAAGAAGTGATACAACCATACACCGATATAGCCTGAAGCAATGATAAAGTGTTGCATTGAACCAATACCGTGCTGAACAGTTGGCCAAATAACACAAGTAATTGCTGCTAATGGTAACATCACAAAAAATGAAATCGTAACTACAAATGTTAAACCTTGGAATACACCAACCATTTCTGGTAATCGTTTACTATAGTATCTATTGTGAATCCAAGTAATAATAGCTGAAATAATAATACCACCTAGAATATTCGTATCCAATGTGGCAATACCTGCAATTGATTTTAAACCAGGTACATTTTCAACGCCTTTTTCTAAATTAGCGCCAAACGTATGTGGCCATTGTGTTAAAATGGCATTTATAAATGTATTAAACATTAAGTAACCCATCAATGCTGCAAGTGCTGCATGACCTGGTGCTTTTTTAGCTAAAGAAAGTGGTAGACCTACAACAAATACAACTTCCATATGCGTAAAAATAACCCAGCCACCAGATTCTATTACTGACCAAAATTTAAACCAAAACGTATGTTGATCTGCTAAACTCCCCATGATTGTAGGATTTTTAAATAATGTCGCAAAGCCAAGCACTATCCCAAAGAAAGCGAACATTAATACCGGTACAATCATTGCACTACCGAAACGCTTTATCGCATTCATCTTCTATTCCCTCCATATCATCTTTCCTAACAATACATCTAATTAGATTCATTTATAAATAGATGTCTTACTATTTAAATATAATATATAGTAAACGCTTACACACCTACAACGACATTGACGTATTTTGAAAGTATTTTGTATAATCAGATTATCTTTTCATATAGTGAAAATTTTTTCACGACCTTATATATGACATCGTTGTATTTGTAATACATTCGTTTTAAACGCATAATCAAACCTATATCAATACACAAATATATATAATGACATACAAGATTTTAATGTAATAACGATCTATTACACATTTATTTTCAAGGAGGTTGAATATGTTTTTAGATGAACACATTAATCGAAACTTTGATAAACTTAATGATAATGATTTACATATCGCTCACTTTATCAATACACATATAGATGAATGTAAAAATATGAAAATACAAGATTTAGCGCAATTCACACATGCCTCGAATGCAACCATTCACAGATTTACACGCAAATTAGGTTTTGACGGTTATAGTGATTTTAAATCGTACCTTAAATTTGAAAGTAATAAGACACACCAATTACCTTCTAACTCTATCGATAGTTTCAAACAAGAAATCGATAGTACATTCAGTTATTTAGAACGCGTTGATTACCAGCTTCTTACTAAAAAAATGCATACAGCTTCAACAATATATTTGTATGGTACAGGGCGTGCACAGTTAAACGTTGCTTCAGAGGCACAGCGTATATTGTTAACGTTACATAATCATGTCATTGTACTTCATGATGAACATGAACTTAAAATGATTTTGAACAAGAGTGAACCTAATGATTTATTCTTTATTATTTCATTATCAGGTGAAACACATGAATTATTAGAAGTAACAAACTTGCTTCAACTTAGACAAAAATACTTTATTTCTGTTACTACAATGAAAGATAATACCCTTGCTCAAAAAGCAAATTACAACGTCTATGTATCCAGTAACACATTCTACTTAACTGATGGTACAGACTATTCTAGCTTCATCAGTTATCATATATTCTTTGAAACACTTGTAAGAAAATATAATGAGTATTTACTACATAATGATATTTCAAATTAGAAAAAAGGAAGTTATGATTTAATGGCCTTGAGCCTATCATAACTTCCTTTTATCATTTTATTGTTGTGTTGATGTTTCGATAACGTGGTACATCTTATCAAACATCAATTCGAAACCATGCACCATGGCATCATGATATTCTTTTTTCTTTTGCTTGTATTCTAAATTAGTAAATCGTCTTTCTTTTTCAACTAATGAACGATAATAAAATAGCATTTGGGTGCCACCTGTTTCACGTTCAAAAAATTCTACCTCAATGACATCTTGCGTTTCACTTAGTCCAGGCATACCGATAGTCATCTTAACGTATTCATCCATAACTAAAGATTCATAAATGCCTTCAATCACATTTACTTTGCCATTACGTTGTTGATCTACAATACGATATTTACCGCCTTCTTTAACGTCCGCTTCAATCTCTTTATTCGTTCTGGCTGATGTCATAAACCATTGTTTCAACAAATCTTTCTTTGTCCAAGCTTCGTATACTAACTCTGGAGAAAATTTATAAAGCTTTTCAATTTCAACTTCGACATGTTCATTCTCTACATTAAATTTTGCCACTGTTGTCCACCCACTTTCGCTCTTACTTTTATTTTAACGTATTTTTGCTCAGTTCCAAACATAGATGATCATCATTTTTAAAAGATTAGCGTTATACGGTGAGTACAACATGATCTGTTAATATAACAAGCCACCTTACTTGGCTACATCGATATATTGTTAAGCATTAATGTTTCATTTCTTGACTAGTGTTCTTTTTTAGCTTTGGAAAATTAAATAAAATCGCAATAAGTCCGCATACACCTAATAATATAGGATAAATGCTGTATGGGAATAACATTAACGGTGAAATACCAGCTACACCAGCCGCTGAAATGACTTGCGGGCTATATGGTAATAAACCTTGGAAGCAGCCTCCAAATATATCAAGAATACTTGCTGATTTCCTTGAATCTACATCATATTCATCTGCAATATTTTTAGCTAAAGGACCTGACATAATAATAGAGATGGTGTTGTTTGCCGTGGCAATATCTGCGACACTTACCAAACTAGCAATTCCTAATTCTGCGCCACGCTTTGATTTCACTTTAGAGCGAACAAATTGCAACAACCATTCAATACCACCATTGTGTTGAATAATACCGACTAAACCACCAATTAGCAACGCAATCATAGCAATATCTTCCATGCTTATAATACCTTTGGACACTGCATCTAGTAGCCCCATCCAACCGAATGAACCATCTATGAGACCAATGATTCCGGCTAATAATGTTCCGCCAATCAATACGATAATGACATTTACACCTAATAATGCTAATACCAATACTAAGATATACGGTACAACTTTAATTAGATTATAATCATAGTTTTTAGCATGATTTAAAGAAATGCCATTCGTTAAGAAATACAGAATAATAATCGTTAAAATAGCACCTGGCAATACAATTTTAAAGTTTACTCTGAATTTATCTTTCATTTTCGTATGTTGTGTTCTAACCGCAGCAATTGTTGTATCTGAAATCATTGATAGATTATCGCCGAACATTGCACCTCCAACAACTGTAGCCATTGCTAGCGCAGTTGGTACATCTGTCGCTTGTGCAAATCCGTAACCAACAGGTGCTATTGCAGCAACAGTTCCTACAGACGTCCCCATAGATATAGAAACAAACATACAAATCACAAACAATCCTACAATAATTAAATTTTCTGGGATTAATGATAGTCCTAAATTAACTGTCGACTTTACGCCACCCATTTTTTCAGCTGTATTTGAAAATGCACCTGCTAAAATAAAAATCAACATCATTAAAACAATGTTTGAATGGCCTGCACCTTTCGTGAAGACCTCAACTTTTTTAGCAAATGATTCTTTTCGATTCATTAATAACGCCACAATTACCGTTATCGTAATTGCAACATTTAATGGCATTGAAGTAAAATCACCTGTGATAATACCTACGCCTAAAAACAACGCCACAAATAATAACAAGGGGAATAATGCCCAAGCATTGCTCTTTTTATGTACTTCCATCCTTTTTACCTGCTTTCCAATTAAAAATACCTCTTTCTCACAAACGATGAAGAAAGAGGTTTTCATGTGCTTTACCTGCTTATCTTCAAACCATTACGGTTACTGGAATTGGCACATTCGAGATGTTGCCGAGGCTTCATAGGGCCAGTCCCTCCACCTCTCTAGATAAGTGATGCTTATTTACGTTTACGTTACAAGATAATCCTTAGTACGTCAATCATAAATTAATCAGGAGTCGTATAATATTTTTCATAAACAATCATTGCTACTGTAATAATAATCAAAACAATAATGCTAATAACAAGTAAAAGCCACCATTTAAGCATTAATGCAATAAAAATGAACACGATAGACACACTTACTAATATTAATGATATGACTTTAAATTGCTGAACACGTTGCTTGGAGATGACTTTCAACTGTTTGTTTGATAGACGCGTATTTTTTATACTGATTCCCAGTATATTTTCTAATATTTGAACCAATACGATACTTATTGCAAATATAATAATTGGTAAAACATCATAGCTCCCTATAGTTAATGTATAAATTACAAATCCAATGTAAAGTAACCCTGAGACAAAGGATAAAAAGTATGCGACGTATTTGTTAAACTTAATGATATGCTTTTTAACGTTTTGATGTGTAAACCATACATTCGAAACGATCGCAACTGCTACAAATAATGTGAATACTATATATAATGGTAATTTTTGTTCAGGAAAAACAGTCGCTATTCCAAAAGCTAATGCTAAAATCAAAAATAATATAGCTCTAGATACTATTAATGCCATAATAACAACCCCTTTGTTTAATATCGAGTTTGCAAATTTACGTTTATCAGCGTTTCTATGATCAGTACTTCTACGGGTAGCGTTTCTATGTAATTTACATCATCTTAACATATAAATACTTCGCTATTTAATTGAAAACATATCCTATTATTCTTTGTCCGTTCTGACGTTTAATATCTAGCCTTAGGCATTTCACTTGTTAATGAATTTAACTTTCTTCCACTAACCGTCCCTAAACCCAATCCCGCAACAGTTTTTAACTTTTTCGTTGTTGTCCTGACATCCTCATTAAGAAAGTTTATTCTGCTTAAAACTTATAATCCACACCCTGAGCAAACGCTCCTTATGACAGAGTATTAAAATAAGCCGATAAAGATACACACCTTTACCGACTATTTAAAATACACTTCACCAATTCATTTTAATTTAATGGATTGAAGTAACTAAATTAATATTATGTTGTTCAATTAAAAGCTTCATACAAACCTAATCTATTTGCACTCCACCGCTAACACCGAACACTTGTCCGGTTGTATAACTTGATTCTTCTGACGCTAATAGCACATAAGTTCCACATAACTCAACAGGTTGACCTGCACGACCTAAAGGTGTTTTTTGACCAAATGTTGGGATTTTACTTTGAGGTTGTCCACCAGAAATTTGTAATGGTGACCAGAATGGACCAGGCGCTACACAGTTCACTCTAATTCCTTTTGGTCCTAATTCTTCTGAAAAACTTTTAGTTAATGAAATAATTGCTGCTTTTGAAGCGGCATAATCATGAAGAATAGGACTAGGATTATAACCTTGTACAGATGATGTCGTTGTAATTGACGCACCCGGTTTTAAATATTCCAATGCTTTTTGAACTGTCCAAAATAGCGGATAGACATTCGTTTCAAATGTTTCTGTAAATGCCTCAGTTGTAAATCCATGAATATCATCATGATACTGTTGATGTCCAGCAACTAAAGTAACATTATCTAAGCCACCTAATTGTTGATATGCTTGTTCAACAAGGTCATAGTTGAACTGTTCATCTCTTATATCACCAGGAATTAACACTGCCTTTTGACCACTTTCTTCAATCACTTGGCGTACTTCTTGTGCATCTTGTTCTTCACTCGGAAGATAGTTAATCGCTACATCTGCACCTTCTTTAGCATACGCAATTGCTGCTGCACGCCCTATTGCTGAGTCACCACCTGTGACTAATATTTTATAGCCTTGTAAGCGTTGATGACCTTGGTAAGACGTTTCGCCACAATCGGGTGCTGGCGTCATTTCAGATTGTAAACCCGGTACCTCTTGTTCTTGTTTTTCATAATCCGTTGTTTTAAATTTTGTTCTAGGATCTTGAGCTGCCATTTTTTTACATCTCCTTATTCGCTTAATGGTTATTATTTACCCAATCTTCCTAGGAACTTAATCATGATTACACTAAAAATTACTTTCTTCTTTATAAAAACAAGCTCGAATTATTCATGCAATAGTCTCTTTACAAATTCAACAAAATACTCAGGTACTTTTTCCAGAATCCTTTCATCCGGTTTATATTGAGGATGATGTAAATCATATTCACTATGAGAACCAATTAACGCAAATACACTTGGAAAATGTTGACTATAACCTGAAAAATCTTCTCCAATCGTAAGCGGCTGTTCCATCATTTCCACCTTATATCCAACATGTTGGGCTACTGCAATTGCTTTATGCGTCAATGCCTCATCATTCATCACAGCGCCAGGTAAATGCGTATAATTTAAATTGATTTTCATATTATATGCTTGAGCCAATCCGTCCGCAATATCTTGTAATCGTGTTTCTACAAGCTTTCGTACCACAGGATCAAAACTACGCACTGTGCCTTGTACATACGCATGATCAGCAATGACATTCCAAGTATTACCACATGATATTTGTCCAATTGTTACTACCGCTTCATCAAACGCAGATAGATTTCTACTAACTATGGATTGAATACTATTAATCAATTGCGCCAACACAATAACTGGATCGTTGCATTGTTCTGGCTTTGCAGCATGACCACCCACGCCTTTAATATGAAACTCAAAACGATCTACTGCTGATGTAATTGCCCCTGTTTTGATTGCAAATGTACCTACCGAACGCGATGGGTCATTATGAAAACCCAATACTGCTTGTACATCTTTTAATGCATGTGTTTCAATAATTTTAAAAGCGCCATGTCCTAGTTCTTCTGCTGATTGAAAAATGAATTTAACACGCCCAGTAAGAGTGCCCTCAATTTCTTTTAATTTTACAGCTGTAGCCAAAATACTAGCCATGTGAATATCATGACCACACGCATGCATAACACCTTCATTTTCAGATTTAAAATCCTGTTCAACAAGCTCTTGAATCGGTAAAGCATCAATGTCAGCCCGAACAGCTATACAACTCAGACCTTGTCCCACTTCAGCAACAAGCCCAGTCGCAAGTGGTAAGTCTAATATTCTAATATGATGTTCTGTTAAAATATCTTTAATTTTTTGTGTAGTCTTAAATTCTTTATCGGATAGTTCTGGAAATTGATGAAAATACCTTCTCCAGGTAACAGCTTGATCTTTTAATCCCATCGGTCATTCCCCTTCCTTAAGTCAATGATATGTTGTCTACCCTACGATGATCATCTTTGACTATTAAACGATGATTTCACAACAATGTACTCTTGTTAATTGCTTTCGTTAATGATAGACAGTTGTTTAATAATATCGTAACACTGTTGTCAAACTATTCTAACTTTTATAATTGAGACTCTATACAAAAACGTGTTCTCGAATATACTTGTTTTTACAAACCACAAAAAGCTCTAAACATTAGTTTAAACCAATGCTTAGAGCTTTCTAATTATTTTATGCTTTAAAAGATACTGTGTTATCTACGATGACCTTACCGTCTTTAATAACTTTTTCTGCGTGATTGATACCAAAATGATATGGAATATATTCATGATTTGGTGCATCCCAAATTACTAAATTAGCCTTATCACCTGTGTTAATTGTACCCGCGTTAATGTCTATTGCTTTAGCAGCATTGACCGTAACAGCATTCCAAACTTCATTAGGTGATAGCTTTAATTTCAAGGCTGCAATCGCCATAACAAGTTGTAAGTTGTTTGTGACACTACTACCAGGGTTATAATCAGTTGCTAATGCAATCGCACCGTTATTGTCAAGCATGCCTCTTGCATCTGCATAATCTTCTTTACCTAAATAGAACGTCGTTGCAGGTAAGAGGACAGCTACAGTATCACTATTTCGCAACTTTTCTTTTCCTTTATCACTAGAAGCTACTAAGTGGTCTGCTGATATTGCTTGTTCATCAATTGCTAATTCCAGTCCGCCTAACGGATCAATTTCATCCGCATGTATTTTCACTTTAAAACCTGCTTCTTTGGCTTTTTGCATATAATGTTGCGATTGTTCTATTGTAAATACACCTGTTTCACAGAAAATATCCGCAAAGTCTGCATATTGTTTTACTTCCGGAAGTAACGCAATCATTTCTTCTAAAAATGCCTCATTTGAACTTGCCTCTTTAGGTACAGCATGAGGCCCTAGGAAAGTATGTTTCATGTCTAAATCATATTTCTCAGCTAAACGATTAGACACTTTCAATTGCTTCAGTTCATTTTCTCTATCTAATCCATAACCACTCTTACTTTCAACTGCAAGCACGCCGTGTTTAATCATAGTAAGCAAATCATGCTCTGCTTTTTTAAACAAGTCATCTTCGGATGTTTCTCTAGTAGCATTAACGGTAGATAATATGCCACCACCCATTTCTAATATTTCAAGGTAAGACTTACCTTGACGTTTTAATGACATCTCATGTTCTCGAGATCCACCAAATGTTAAATGGGTATGTGCATCTACTAATGCTGGGGACACTACCTTCCCACTAGCATCAATCGTCTCAGTCGCATCGTAGTCATCTGTATGTGTTCCAGCATATACAATTTTGCCATCTTTAATGACAACTGTACCATTTTTCACAACATTTAATTCATCTAATTCCTTACCCTTCAAAGGTTTATCTGTTGATCTCGGTAAAATTAATTCTGCTATATGATTAATTATTAAATCATTCATTACTTATCACCTGCTTTATCAATCATTGGAATATGAATACCTTTTTCTTTAGCTGTTTGAATAGCGATGTCATAGCCAGCATCAACATGTCGGGCAACACCCATACCTGGGTCAGTCGTCAATACACGTTCCAATCTTCTTTCAGCACGCTCTGATCCATCTGCTACAACAACCATACCCGCATGAAGTGAATATCCCATGCCAACACCGCCACCGTGATGGAATGAAATCCATGAACCACCTGCAGCTGTGTTAATGAGTGCATTCAATACAGCCCAATCACCAACCGCGTCACTACCATCTTTCATACTTTCTGTTTCACGGTTAGGACTAGCAACTGAACCAGCATCTAAATGGTCTCGTCCAATAACAATTGGTGCTGAAATTTCACCGTCACGTACAAGACGATTTAAAGCTAAGCCCATTTTCGCTCTTTCTCCATAGCCTAACCAAGCAATACGTGATGGTAGTCCTTGATATGAAATTTTTTCTTCAGCTAAATCAAGCCATCTTAATAACTTTTCATTTTCTGGGAAAAGTTTGCGCATTTCTTCATCCGCACGCTCGATATCTTTTGGATCACCACTCAACGCAGCAAAGCGGAATGGCCCTTTACCTTCACAGAATAATGGTCTAATGTAAGCTGGTACAAAGCCTGGGAAGTCAAAAGCATTTTTCACTCCGTTATTGAAGGCTACTTGACGAATATTGTTACCATAATCAAATGCTACAGCGCCACGTTTTTGGAATTCAAGCATTAATTCAACATGCTTTGCCATTGAAGCTTGTGACAGTTCAACATATTTTTTCGGATCTTTTTCACGCAATACTTTCGCTTCTTCTACAGAGTATCCTTGTGGCACATATCCATTTAGCGGATCATGTGCACTTGTTTGGTCAGTAATAATGTCAATTTTAAATCCTTTTTCTAGAATCGCTTGATGGATGTCTACAGCATTTCCAACTAACCCGATTGATAATCCTTCTCCACGTTCTTTCGCCTCTTCTGCTAATTTTAATGCTTCATCTAAATCAGCTGTTTTAACATCACAGTATTTCGTATCAATTCGCTTATCAACACGTGTTTCATCAACATCCACGCAAATTGCTACCCCATGATTCATAGTAATTGCTAACGGTTGCGCACCACCCATACCACCTAAACCTGCTGTCAGTGTAACAGTGCCTGCTAAATCTCCATTAAAGTGTTGATTACCTAGCTCGGCAAATGTCTCATAAGTACCTTGCACAATACCTTGAGAACCAATATATATCCAACTACCGGCTGTCATCTGTCCATACATGATTAAACCTTTTTTATCTAATTCATTAAAATGATCCCAGTTTGCCCATTCAGGCACTAATACTGAATTTGAAATTAATACACGTGGCGCTTCTTCATGTGTTTTAAATACAGCAACTGGCTTTCCTGATTGTACTAACATTGTCTCATCTGATTCTAATTCTCGTAACGTTTTCTCTATTGCTTCAAAAGCTTCCCAATTACGTGCTGCTTTTCCAATACCACCATAAACAACTAAATCTTCTGGTCTTTCAGCAACTTCTGGGTCTAAATTGTTGTATAACATTCTAAGTACTGCTTCTTGTTCCCAACCTTTACACTCAATACTCAAACCTTTTTTTGCTTGAATTTTTCTCATAAAATTCGCTCCTGTTCTTTTAAGAAGTTAATTCCACTAAATTTAAAACGCTTACATTATTATCTTCAATATTCATTATAGTATGTTAAAATATAGCCAACAAATATAAATAAACTAATTATCCATAGCTTGAATCTATAAATAAAAGGAGCAAAACACATGAAAATTATTCAGTTAGAATACTTCTTGGCTATCGTGAAATATAATAGTTTTACTAAAGCTGCACAATTTTTACATATTAGCCAGCCATCTTTAACTGCTACGATTAAAAAAATGGAAGCAGATTTAGGTTATGACTTATTTACACGTTCAACAAAAGACATCAAGATTACCGAAAAAGGAATACAGTTTTATCGTTATGCGAGCGAATTAGTTCAACAATATCGATCCACGATGGAAAAAATGTATGATTTAAGCGTTACATCAGAACCAAGGATAAAAATTGGGACTCTTGAATCTACGAATCAATGGATTGCGAATTTAATTCGAAAGCACCATTCCGACTACCCTGAACAGCAATATCGTTTATATGAAATACATGATAAACATCAATCTATAGAGCAATTACTGAATTTTAATATTCATTTAGCTATAACAAATGAAAAAATAACCCACGAAGATATAAGATCCATTCCTTTATATGAGGAATCTTACATTTTATTAGCACCCAAGGAAACATTTAAAAATCAAAATTGGGTAGATGTTGAAAATTTGCCACTCATATTACCAAACAAAAATTCTCAAGTGCGCAAACACTTAGATGACTATTTTAATAGAAGAAATATTCGTCCAAATGTCGTTGTAGAAACAGATCGATTCGAATCAGCAGTTGGATTTGTTCATCTCGGCTTAGGTTACGCTATCATTCCGAGATTTTATTACCAATCATTTCACACGTCTAATTTAGAATATAAAAAAATTCGTCCAAACTTAGGCCGAAAAATTTATATCAATTACCATAAAAAACGCAAACACTCCGAACAAGTACATACATTCGTACAACAATGCCAAGATTATTTATATGGACTTTTAGAGGCTCTTTAACTTAAGTTATTAGAGCCTCTTATGCAGTTGCGCAGATCATCGTATAAAAATTAATGACGTCATTTCAAAAATCGATACAAAAATAATTTATTATAAAAATTCTAAGAAAGAAGTGAAGCAGATGTTAAAATCTATTAATCATATATGCTTTTCAGTCAGAAATTTAAACGATTCAATACATTTTTATAGAGATATTTTACTTGGGAAATTGCTATTGACTGGTAAAAAAACTGCTTATTTTGAGCTTGCAGGCCTATGGATTGCTTTAAATGAAGAAAAAGATATACCACGTAATGAAATTCACTTTTCATATACACATATAGCTTTCACTATAGATGACAGCGAATTTAAATATTGGCATCAGAGGTTAAAAGATAATAACGTGAATATTTTAGAAGGAAGAGTTAGAGATATTAGAGATAGACAATCAATTTACTTTACCGACCCTGATGGTCATAAGCTAGAATTACATACTGGCACACTTGAGAACAGATTAAATTATTATAAAGAGGCTAAACCACATATGACATTTTACAAATAAGGTGTCATTATAAAAAGGCCTCTTGAACTCCGTTAAAATTTTAATTAATTATTATATAATAAGAGAACTTTTCAAACAATACAGTTGTTATTTTTGCTATTTCAACAAACATAAATAAGCAGTAAGATGACTACAACTTAAGAGTCTTCTTACTGCAATTATTTTTCAAATATATCAACGTTAATATAACTTCTATTAAGAAATACTCACATTCTGCCCTGCAATGCAAATCTCGTCACATATAAATATTTTTAATTATTTTAAAAAATGATGCACTAAATTAGCAACGAGCTTAGCAGTTCTATTGTCAGCGTCATATGTTGGATTCATCTCAGCAATACTAACTGAAGACACCTTATCACTTGGAATAATACGTTTTGCTAATTCAAGAACAGTATGTGGATACAAACCTAACACTGCCGGCGCACTTACCCCAGGCGCAAACGCACTATCAATGACATCCATACAAATCGTAAACATAATGACATCATGTTCATGTACAAAACGTTCAATCATATCTTTAATTGTTGGTGATACGTGACTCAATAATTCATCTGCAAAGACATAATCAATCTTTTTCTCTTTAGCATAATCAAATAAACTTTGCGTATTACCACCTTGAGCAATACCAAGCACTAAATAATCTGTGTTTTCATCTTCTTCTAAAATTTGTCTAAAGCTCGTTCCAGATGTAGATTGTTGTTCAGCACGTGTATCAAAATGCGCATCAATATTTATCACACCAATAGATTGTGTTGGATAGACTTTACGTGTTGCTAAATATTGAGCATACGCAATATCATGTCCACCACCTAATAAAAATGTTTGTCTATGATTAGCAATTGACTTCGCTGCAAGCATAGCAAATTCTTTTTGAGTATCAATTAATTCCTCATGATCATGATAAACATTTCCGTAATCGACTAAAGTTTCACATTGATTCAAATCCGGCAAACCTGCAAATGCTTGTTTAATCGCATCTGGTCCTTCTTTTGCACCAATGCGCCCCTTGTTTAAAGCAACACCTTTGTCAACAGCATAGCCTAATATACCGACCCCTGATGGCATACTACTCTTTTCCAGCTTAGACAAATCTTCAAATGTTACTGTTTGAAAATGTCTAAATTTTTTCGGGTCTGTTTCACTATCTAACCTTCCAGTCCATAAATTTGGTTCACCTTGCTTGTACACAGCATTTCCCCCTCTTATTTATGTGGCTTATTAACAATTAAAGTATAACGTATAGGAAATTTTGAATTCAATTCATAGTTAAATCCGTATCTTAAAAATACTTATCTACATTACTTTTACCCCTATTTTCTATGTAATAACGAATACTTAGCTGATTTATGTTAATAAAATACGTCAAGACTATTACATTTTCATTAATATTGACATAGACAATTTATCTCTCGGCTTGTAATATGTATAATTGTTACTAAAAGATATTTTGCTTGTTACCTAATGGAGGTTACATATAATGAAGAACAATAAAATTTCTGGTTTTCAATGGGCAATGACGATTTTCGTCTTCTTTGTCATTACAATGGCGTTATCCATTATGCTCAGAGATTTCCAGTCTATAATTGGTGTCAAACACTTTATATTTGAAGTTACAGATCTAGCACCATTAATTGCTGCAATCATTTGTATACTCGTTTTCAAATATAAAAAGGTCCAACTTGCAGGTTTAAAATTCTCAATCAGCCTGAAAGTAATTGAACGTCTATTGCTAGCTTTAATTTTACCTTTAATTATTCTAATTATTGGTATGTACAGCTTTAATACATTTGCAGATAGCTTTATTTTATTACAATCAACAGGCTTATCAGTACCTATTACACACATTCTGATTGGACATATTCTGATGGCGTTCGTAGTAGAATTCGGATTCCGTTCATACTTACAAAATATTGTTGAAACGAAAATGAACACGTTCTTTGCAAGTATTGTTGTTGGTTTGATGTATTCAGTTTTCTCAGCAAATACAACTTATGGTACAGAATTTGCTGCTTATAACTTCCTTTATACATTCTCATTCTCTATGATTCTTGGTGAATTAATTAGAGCGACTAAAGGACGTACAATTTATATTGCAACGACATTCCATGCTTCAATGACATTCGGACTTATTTTCTTGTTTAGCGAAGAAATCGGCGATCTATTTTCAATCAAAGTCATCGCCATTTCAACAGCAATCGTTGCAGTAGGATACATTGGTTTAAGCTTAATTATCCGAGGTATTGCATATTTAACAACAAGACGAAACCTTGAAGAACTTGAGCCTAATAATTATTTAGACCATGTCAATGACGATGAAGAAACTAATCATACTGAGGCTGAAAAATCTTCTTCAAATATTAAAGATGCTGAAAAAACAGGTGTAGCTACTGCATCAACGGTTGGTGTTGCTAAAAATGATACTGAAAATACAGTGGCTGACGAACCAAGCATTCATGAAGGTACTGAAAAAACAGAACCTCAACATCACATAGGTAATCAAACTGAATCTAATCATGATGAAGATCATGACATCACTTCGGAGTCAGTAGAATCAGCAGAATCAGTTAAACAAGCACCACAAAGTGACGATTTAACAAACGATTCAAATGAAGATGAAATAGAGCAATCATTAAAAGAACCTGCGACTTATAAAGAAGACAGACGTTCATCAGTTGTAATTGATGCAGAAAAACATATCGAAAAAACTGAAGAACAATCTTCAGATAAAAACAAATAATAACAAAGCGCTTGCTAGTACCTCTTAAAAAGATGATGCTAGCAAGCGCTTTTCTATACTATATATTATTTTTCTAAAATTTTAACACCCTCTTGAGTGCCTACAATAACTTGATCTGCCATATCTAAGAAGTATCCTGTCTCAAACACACCTGTCAGATGAATTAAATACTCATGGAACTTATATGGGTCAATTCCTTTTGGTAACTTACAATCTAAAATATAATTGCCATTATCAGTTATAAATGCGACATCTTCGTTTACACGACGTTCTACTTTTATATCAGCGTATGATTCAATTTTACGTAATATGTGATACCAGTTAAATTTATCCACCTCTACTGGTAACTTAAACGTCTCACCTAAGTATTGAACTATTTTCGTTTCATCGACAACCACAACAAAACGCGATGCCATTTCATCTATAACTTTCTCTCTGAACAGCGCACCACCGCCACCTTTAATTATATTTAAAGATGGATCTACTTCATCAGCACCATCAATTGCTAAGTCGATATGATCAACATCATTGATTTCACATATTTTAATACCTAATTCTTTTGCTAAAAATGCAATTTTATTAGAAGTGCATACACCTGTAATATTGTAACCACGTTCTTTAATTAGTTGCGCCATTTGAGGTAAGAGTAATTCCATTGTACTTCCTGTACCAATTCCCAGCGTCATGTCACCATTGATTTGACTTAAAACATCATTTAATGTCATTAACTTGAGTGCTTTGACATCTTTCATGAAGGTAGCCTCCCATATTTATGTAATCTATTCAATTCATATTTTACATGACTCGTATAAATTAACATACCCTTATTTCTAACATTTTTTTAAACATATCAATCAGAATTTACAATTCTAAAAATGTTTTATAGTACAATATATTTTAAATAATACTCGTTAAGGAGAATGATATGATATCAATTCACGCAATTTCGACAGGAAAAATCCAAGATTTGCCTTATAGCTCGAAAAGACCGATGCGCTCTGCTTTAGATAAAACTAAGATTTCACAAACAACATGGTTATCTTCAACTGGTTTCACTGGTGATGAACAGGCTTATAAAGATCATGGTGGACCACATAAAGCAGTTTGTGGGTTTAGTAAGCATAATTATGCACTGTATCAAGATGATTTACCTACACTACCTACTCATGCGATGTTTGGAGAGAATTTAACATTTGATTATTTAGACGAATCTGATGTTTACTTTGGTAATCAATATCGTTTAGGTGAAGCGTTAATTGAGGTTTCTGAAATTAGAGAACCATGCTGGAAAATTCAAGCAAAATATAATATTCCTGATTTAGTGAAGCGCATGTCTACATCTGGTAAAACAGGTTTCTATTTCCGGGTATTAAAACAAGGCTATGTATCTCCAAATGATCAGCTTTACTTAATACAAGAAGCACCAATCGAACATCGTTTATCTGTACAACAGCTTAATGACCTTTATTATAATGATAGACAAAATCAAGATATGTTACGATATGCACTAAACAATCCATTTCTGTCACCAACAAGACGCGATAAACTTCAAAAAATGTATAACAGAACATTGAAATAATTACCTTTCATTATAAGTGTTAAATGAACTTTTCAAAACAAAAAGGAATCAACTTACACATCGTTTGTATAATAGTCTTATCTATAACCACTGATGCTATTGATTCCTTTTTTATGTTATATATTTTCTTTATTTCAAACTGTATATTAATGATGTCACTTCATTTGATACGATTCTTGATAACCTATTCAAAATTCCGCCAAATAACATAAATATTATATAAATGCCGATACTTTTAATCATTTTCTACTTTTTCTTCGATACGGAAACTTGTTTTCGAATTGAACACTTCACCAGCTTTTAAAATTGACGGTGCTTTTTCACCATATAAATTAATATCATTTGGTAAAAATTGTGTTTCTAATGTAAAGCCAGAATGTGGTTTATAAATATTAAATGGACTATCCCACTCATCAGGCTGGTTAAAAGTAAAGAACACAACATGAGGCATATCTGTATCGACCTCTAACATAAATTCATGATTTTCAACATACATTTTATGTTCACCAACTGTAAATGGGTGATCGAGACCACCAAAACGTGTCATTTGTTGGCTTAATTGCGCATGTTGTGATGTAAAAATATCACTCAATTTTATCTTGTTATCTTCAAACACTTCATGTAAATCTAGAATATCACCTGTAACAATATTTCGCTCATCTAATACATACATATCTAATTGATTACTTGAAATGCGATGATTATCAACGACATTATTATCTCGATTCAAATTGAAGTACACATGATTCGTAGGACTAAACAATGTGTCTTCTGATGCAACTGCTTCGTATTCAATCGACCATTGGTGATCCGCATCATAAATATGTGTAATCGTCACATCGATATCACCCGGGAAATGATCATCAGCTGATTTCAACACCGTCTTAAATATAACTTTAATTTGAGCAATTTCATTTCTAATTTCATAATCAAATAACTTATTGTCCAAACCATGACATCCACCATGTAAATGATGTTCACCGTTGTTTTTTTCTAACTGATATTCTTTACCTTTCAACTTAAATTTAGCATTATCAATTCTACCGCTATATCTTCCTATAGAAGCACCAAATTTAAAAGGATTACTATGATAAAATTCATCCGCTTCAACAACATTTCCAAGAACAATATTATTATCATGATATTTCCAAGACACTACTCTTGCTCCATAATTCGTAAAAATAATTTTAGTTTCATCATTATCAATTTTGATTAAATCTACACCTTGTCTTTGGTGCTCAACTTCAACTATCATTTTTACTTCTCCCTTCTAACCACAAGTGTTCAAGCTCTGCTGGGTAGCAACATTACTAAAACACCTACAATACAAATGATTGCACCGATAACATCATATTTATCTGGCATTTGTTTATCTACGACCATCGCAAAAATCAAACTCATGATGATAAATACGCCACCATATGCTGCATATACTCTTCCGAATGATGGAAATGATTGAAATGTCGCAATGACACCATATAACATGAGTATCGCACCGCCTATTAGCCCAACAAGTGAAGACTGTCCTTCCCTAAGCCACAGCCAAATCAGGTATCCCCCACCTATTTCACATAAGCCAGCTAATATAAATATAAAAATCGGATATAACATGAAATCACTCCATCACACATTTGCTATCAATAATCTATCGGCTACATATCATTTGTTTACATTTCTTCTTACTTCACATTCCCATTTTAAAAAGTTCGTTTTCACATTCATATTGTACACTTTTTTAGACATTATTCTATAGCTAAATATAAAAAAATAAGAGTAACACGCTTTCATCATCATTTTATATGATAAATGTGTGTCACTCTCATCAATTTTATTTTTTAAATACACGTTTCATTGAATTAAATAAGCCACGTTCAAATGTAAGTACTGAATCTTTATATGTTTTAATTGCAATCCATATCAAGACAGCTACCATTACAATTGAGATTAAAGAACTTAAGATGACCTCATATATTTGAAGCCCTGAAGTTTGAGCGCGTACAACTAATTGAAATGGCGCTAAAAACGGAATATAACTTGTGATTAAAGCAAGTTGTCCATCAGGATTATTTATCGTGAATATCGCGATATAAAATGCAATCATACCAAGTAATGTCAGTGGCATCAAAGATTGATTTAAATCTTCTATTCTAGATGTTAATGATCCGAGGATGGCTGCAAGTAATACATACGCCGTAATTCCAACAATACTACTTATAATTCCGACAATAATAATTTGCCAAGACAATTGATTCATTTCCACGTTAAAACCTTGTAGCAAGTCTTTTAAGTCAAAGGCAAAAATGCATATAACTGCCATCAATACAATTAAAATAATCTGAGTCACGGCAACTGCTATAACGCCTAAAATTTTAGCAAAAATATGTTGGATTGGTGAAATACTTGTAATAATCATTTCAATGACACGCGATGTTTTCTCACTAGCAATTTCCATAGCTATTTGAGATGCATAATTTAAAACAATGAAGAACATTAGAAAGATAATGCCATAAGCTAAAGCATAGTTGAAAATCTTTTGTCCTTCTGATACTTTATCGACTTCATCATTAGAAATCACCTTATTATCAACTTTACTTTGTGCTTGTAATTTTTGTAAGTCTTCTTTGTTGATATTTAATTCCCCGGCTACCATATTTGTTTGAATAGCTGTAAGCAGTGCTTGTACTTTTTGTGAATCTTCATGACTTACTCGCTTCTCACTAATGATTGTCCCTTGTAACGTGCGATTTTGATTCACCTTGATAATATAAGCTTTATCAAGTTTATGTTTTTTTACTTCTTTTTCAGCATCTTCTATAGAAACTTTAGTAAACTTAGCATCACTATGAAATGTATTCGCCTGTTGCTTGAAAACCTTATAGATTTGTTCATTCGGTGCTGCTACACCAATTTTATCTGGACCATCATCAAACATGTTAATAATCTTATCAATGTTAGATAGGCCAATCATTAAGGCAGCAATAATAATCATAAAAATTACAAATGATTTAGCTTTAATTTTTTTGATATATGTCAAAGTAAATGTCGCCCAAAACTTATGCATCCTTGCCACCAACCTTCTCAATGAATATATCTTGTAATGATGGTTCTACAACTTGGAATCGTTTAACATAACCTTGATGTGCCACAACTTGATAAATATCTTTGGCTACGTCTTCATTCTCAATCGTCAACTGAAGACCTTGCTTCATGTTTTCACTATGAATGATGCCTCTAATGTTTGTTAAATCTGGTAGTGTTGTTTCTGATTCAATGACAACTTTCTTGTTACCATTAGATGCACGTACATGATTGATATCACCAGAAACAACAAGTTGACCTTTATCTAAAATACAAACATCATCACATAATTCTTCAACATGCTCCATACGGTGAGAACTATAAACGATTGTACTGCCCCAATCATTTAAGTCTTTAACTGCTTCTTTTAATAACTCAACATTAACTGGGTCTAGACCACTGAAAGGCTCATCTAATATTAGTAATTCTGGTTTATGTAACATACTTGCTAACAGCTGAATTTTTTGTTGATTCCCTTTTGATAGACTATCAATTCGTTTTTTGCGGTTTTCAGTAATATCAAAACGCTCAAGCCAATACGATATTTGCTGTTGTATTTCTGTTTTTGACATTCCCTTTAAAGTTGCCAAATATTTCAATTCTTCTTCAACTGTCAATTTCCCATGTAAACCGCGTTCTTCCGGTAAATAACCAATACGATTGTACATTGTTTTATCTAGTTTTTTACCGTTATACGTAATGTGTCCTTCAGTTGGTTCACTTAAGCCTAAAATCATACGAAATGTCGTTGTTTTACCTGCACCATTTCTTCCTAGAAAACCTAACATTTTACCTGATTCTAACTTTAATGAAATATCATTTACTGCCGTCATCTTGCCAAAACGTTTCGTAACATGTTCAATTACAAGTCCCATACTTTGCCTCCTAAAAAAATATGTATTTATCTTAATATAACATTTCCATTCTCTATAAATGCAATATTTTTAAAATGAATTTATTTTTAAAATTTCTGAAATTGAAAAATTTAAATAGTGCCATTTTTGCATGTTAAGTATCATTAGCACTAGATATGTTTTTTCCATGCCTTTATTGCCTTATTTGTAAAAAAATATCCCAGCATCATTGTGCCGAGATATTTATATCATTACAATTGATTATCTGTTTCTTCCGGTGTTTTCGGTGTTTCAGATGTACACGCTTTTTCCGGTGTTTCAGATGTCACTGGTTGATTTTTAATTGTAGACGGGTATTTTGGGCTTTCGCCATATTTATTTGCCGGCTTACTGTCAAAGCATAGGAATACTATCATAACAATTGTTAGGCCTAAATAAACAAAATAAAGAAGTACTAACAAAATATTAAGACCCATCGGCATTAATGTAAAATCACTGTCATAATAACTATCGATAATCTGTAATACTATATAAAATATAATACTGAATACTGTCATAATCATTGGAAATAACATTGTTCTTGATATATCGTGAAATCTTCGAACGCACAACGCTAAATTTGGAATAAACGTTGCCAAACTATAGACAAAAGTATACACAGATGTAAGGATAATCATCAATATACTCATAACTATTAATGTTTCGTTATCCGCCGCTATAGAAATAAAGAATAGAAATAGGTTTATTATTAGCACACACACAGCTGGAACCATAAGTATCAAATGCCATAGTGCCATATACCAATATTCACTACGTCTTGATCTCCCCTTAAAATTTACATAATTTTTCCAAAATAAAACGAATGATTTCATAAAACCTACTTGAGGTAATTGTTCCATTGTAATCTCCCTTTCGTTAATCATATTTATATTTTTAATTATTGTTACCGTTATAATTTACAAGATTCATTATCAAGCCACTTCATTTCAATCGTCAATCACTTTGGAAAATGAACTTTATATTTCATCACTAGTAAAATGAAAACCCGCTACAAGTACACATCTATATGGAGACTCATTTGAAAGTCAACGCTTCGTTAACTATACTAAAAATATGTCATACTGCAATGTTCACGTTTAAAAGAGTCTCAATCTATGCAAATAAAATATTCCATAACAAAGTATATACTTTACATTTTTATAATTCTTAACAATACTATTTTATCAAACATTTACCACAATAAAAATATCTTTTTCATTTTTATTTAAATTAATCATATAATTGCGAGGAGAATATTATGGATTTCGTTAATAATGATACAAGACAAATTGCTAAAAACTTATTAGGTGTCAAAGTGATTTATCAGGATACCACTCAAACGTATACAGGCTACATCGTGGAAACGGAAGCTTACTTAGGTTTGAATGATCGTGCGGCTCATGGCTATGGCGGTAAAATAACACCTAAAGTCACGTCATTATATAAACGTGGTGGTACAATTTATGCACATGTCATGCATACGCATTTACTCATTAATTTTGTAACAAAATCTGAAGGTATACCTGAAGGCGTACTTATCCGCGCAATTGAACCAGAAGAAGGTTTATCCGCTATGTTCCGTAACAGAGGTAAGAAAGGCTACGAGGTAACGAATGGCCCAGGAAAATGGACTAAGGCATTTAACATTCCACGGGCTATCGATGGCGCTACGTTAAATGACTGTAGATTGTCTATTGATACTAAGAATCGTAAATATCCTAAAGATATTATTGCTAGTCCACGAATCGGTATTCCAAATAAAGGTGATTGGACACATAAATCTTTACGTTACACAGTGAAAGGTAATCCATTTGTGTCTCGCATGCGTAAATCAGATTGTATGTTTCCCGAAGATACTTGGAAATAAATGCCATCTTTCATTGATTACTATCATGAAAATGAAATCTATCTCCTTATAAGTCAATCAATCGTGCCGTCAACATGCGGATGGGTTGATTGTTTTTCTTTGTATCCATCATATTTTTTGATTCATCTCCTCTTATTGAACTTGTTCTTAATTATAAAATATAACAATAGAATTATTTATAATTATTAAATTTAGATGCATTAATATTATTGATATTATTTTCAAAAACTAGAAATATTGATTTGTTGCATGTATAATGTTAAAAGCGCCCTTTTATAACGCTTACATATAAAAGCTTATTTAGGGAGAGGGATATTCAACAAGGGGGATTTGAAAATGATAGAACTTAATGCAATTACAACATTATGTTTAGCTTGTATCCTTTATTTACTTGGTAAGGCTATCGTTAATCACGTTAATTTTTTAAAACGTATTTGTATACCAGCACCAGTGATTGGCGGCTTAATCTTTGCTATTTTAGTTGCGGCTTTGGATTCATTTGGCATGGTTAAGATTAAATTAGATGCTTCATTCATTCAAGATTTCTTCATGTTAGCATTCTTTACGACAATCGGTCTTGGTGCATCATTGAAATTATTTAAATTAGGTGGCAAAGTCTTGCTATTATACTTTATGTTTTGTGCTATCATTTCAGTCATTCAAAACATAGTTGGTGTATCACTAGCAAAAGTATTAAATATTAAACCTTTGTTAGGATTAACAGCAGGTTCCATGTCTATGGAAGGCGGTCATGGTAATGCTGCTGCTTATGGTAAGACAATTCAAGATTTAGGTATTGATTCGGCACTGACAGCGGCTCTTGCAGCTGCAACTTTAGGTCTTGTATTTGGAGGGCTTATCGGTGGTCCAGTTGTAAAATTTTTAATCAAACGTTATAACTTAAAGCCTCAACATAGTGACGATACATTTAAAGATTATAGCCAAGTAGCATATAACGAACATTTACATAGTAAATTTAATGCCACTGAAGTATTCTTCATTCAATTTACAATCGTTGTATTCTGTATGGCAGTTGGAAGTTATTTCAGTCATTTGTTTACAGCTCAAACAGGGATTAATGTTCCAATTTACGTTGGCTCATTATTTGTAGCTGTTATTGTCCGAAATATCTCTGAAAGTTTTAATTTTAATATTGTAGATTTAAAAATTACTAATCAAATTGGCGATGTCGCATTAGGTATTTTCTTATCTCTTGCGCTAATGAGCATTCAATTAATCGAAATTTATAAACTTGCTATACCTCTTATTATTATCGTTTTAGTTCAAGTTGTCGTTATGATTTTATTTGCTGTTTTAATTTTATTTAGAGGTTTAGGAAAAGATTATGATGCTGCAGTAATGGTAGGTGGTTTTATCGGTCATGGGCTTGGTGCAACGCCAAATGCCATGGCAAATTTAGATGTTATTACTAAAAAATATGGAAACTCACCTAAAGCATATTTAGTTGTACCTATTGTTGGTGCATTCTTAATCGATTTAATTGGTGTTATAGTCATTATGGGATTCATACAATGGTTTAGTTAAACACCAAACTCATAAATAAAAGAGGAGGCCTTCGCCTCCTCTTTTATTTATCCTCGATGTATATTCAAGTTACGTTGTTCTATCCATGACAATATTTCCGGACTAAATACGATTTGTTTTTGTGTTAAGTCGTCAATATTTTTAGCATCTAACATCGTCATTATTGATTTCATGTGTTCAATAAATGATTCTACATAAGCTACTGTATGTGCAATGCCATTATTTTCAACTTGATTTAAAAACGGACGTGACATACCAGTTGCCTTTGCACCAAGTGCTAAACTTTTAATTGCATCGAGTGGTGTACGTAAACCACCACTCGCGAAAACTGAAATTTCGCTTTGATAAGCCGTTGTTTCAAGTAATGACTCAACTGTAGACTGTCCCCATGATGATAAGTAATCCATATCTTTATTTGCACGACGTTCATTTTCAATATCTACAAAGTTAGTACCACCTTTGCCACTAACATCGACATACTTGACGCCTATTTGTTGTAAGTCATGCATTAATTCTTTGCTCATACCAAATCCAACTTCTTTTATAATGACTGGAACAGACACTCGTGATACAATCGACGCTATATTATCTAACCAAGTCACAAATTCACGATTCCCTTCAGGCATAACTAATTCTTGAGGAGAATTAACATGGATTTGTAACGCTTGTGCCTCAAGTAATTCAACTGCTTCCAAAGCCTTTTCTACTGGTACGTCCGCACCAACATTGCTAAAAATCATGCCTTCAGGATTCATTTTTCGCGCAATCGTAAACGTCTCAGCCATGCGTGGATTTCTCAATGCCGCATGTGTTGATCCAACTGCCATCGCTAAGCCAGTTTCTCTTGCAACTACAGCTAGCTTTTCATTGATGTTTTTCGTCCACTCGCTACCACCCGTCATTGCATTAATATAAACCGGATATGCCATCGTTAAGTCAGGCGTCTGTGATGTCAAATCGATATCATTTACATTAATTGATGGGATAGAATGATGCACAAAACGCATCTTATCAAAATCTGAATGCATTGCGTCAGATTGGGCCATTGCTATTTCAACATGTTCATTTTTTCTCTGTTCTCTTTGAAAATCACTCATGATTAAACCTACCTTTTCGTCATTTCTAATTTAAAACCATTTTTTACGTCTGAAAAAGATGATTAATACGACAGCTATAACAAACATTACAGCTAAGCAAATATAATATCCATAATGTAAATGTAATGCCGGCATATTTACAAAGTTCATACCATAAATCCCAGCTATGAATGTTAACGGTGAAAATATAACTGATACTAATGTCAGTACTTGCATAATACTATTCATTCTAAATGACGTGTATGACTCAAAATTTTCTCGTATTTCGTTTGTCATTTCTTGAGCAGTACGAATGATATTACGTTGCTTAATCAAGTGGTCATCGATATGTTGAATGTATAGCGAATGTTTATTATCTATAATCAAATCACCATTTTGTTTCATTGTATCAATTAGCTCTTGCATAGGAAACAGTACACGTTTTACTTTAATCAAATCCGAACGTAACTTAAAGACACTATCCATGACCATTTTATTAAAGCGATCATCTACATGGCGGTCTTCAAAATGATAAACACTATCTTCAAGTGCATATACAAAGTTGAAATATTTATCAACCATCATATCTAAAATTAATATGACGACATCTGCACAATCTAATTCTGCATCTAATGTATTCATATACTTATAGACTACTTTATTTAATGATTCCAACGTTTGATGATGATATGTTACTAATACATTGTCTTGTATAAAAATATTTAGTGCTATTGGTGAATAGTTTGACCCCATAATACTATGGAATACTAAGTATTGATAATCTTTATAAGATTTATATTTAGCTCGTGGCATACCGTTAATTGCATCATCCACTTCTAAATCATTAAAATTAAAATGTGCTTTAAACCATTCATTTTCTTGTTCATTCGGTTCATCAAAATCATACCAAACAATAGTCGCATCTTTTGGTATCTCTTTGATATCATCAACTACTTTAAACGGTTCATATGTAGTTTGATACCGTATCTTTAAAGCCATCGATACTCCCCCTAAATAACGAATTCTCTATTATTTTATCATGAATTAAATAACGTGTATGTCTTAATTTATTTTAGTATGATAGTCACTAAGGAGATGGTTATTATCAAACAACTTTTTACACATACTCAAACCGTAACATCTGAATTCATTGACCATAACAATCATATGCATGATGCAAATTATAATATCATTTTTAGTGACGTCGTGAATCGTTTTAATTACAGCCACGGTCTTTCTTTAAAAGAACGCGAAAATTTAGCATATACGCTATTTACACTAGAAGAACATACGACATACCTCTCAGAATTGTCTCTTGGCGATGTATTTACTGTTACTTTATATATTTATGATTACGATTATAAGCGGTTGCATTTATTTTTAACATTAACTAAAGAAGATGGTACACTAGCATCAACAAATGAAGTAATGATGATGGGAATTAATCAGCACACACGTCGTTCTGATGCTTTTCCTGAATCATTTTCAACACAAATAGCACACTATTATAAAAATCAATCAACTATCACTTGGCCTGAACAATTAGGACATAAAATAGCAATTCCACACAAAGGAGCATTAAAATGACAGATGCATTACAACAAAAGATTCATATCGAATTACTAGATTTATTAGATGATGTTAAGTTTGAATTAACAGAATTAAATGCACAAAAAGGGTTATACATTAACGGACCAGCAAATCAGCTACTTAAGCGTGGCGTGCATATGGCTTATGTTCAAGGACAAAAGCAAGCCATCGATAATATTATGACTATTGTGGAACAACAGCTTGAAGATCAACATTTCCTAGAACATTATGATAAATTTCAAAATGAGGTTGCTCATCGCAATTATGATAAAACAGCTAACTTTGCAGAACTTAGTGATATTCCACGTCAATTCGATAATTTTTTAGATCAATTTTATCAAATTAAAGGGCAATACTTTATCATCACACATATCAATACACTTATTGGTGATTTTCACTCAGAAGCTCATTAACAATTAGTCTATATAACCCTTGCTATATTTTCAAAAACAAAACCCAATTACGTTTTCATGTCAAATATCATCTTGCATGAAATCGTAACTGGGTCATTTATATGTTATTAGTTATTTTGTGTTACATCCTCATCTATCGATTTGGCAATTTGTTTAATAGCTTTATGTGATTGTCTAATTGGATAAATTGGAAAATCATGTACCATCTTAGGATAATCATAAAACTCAATGTATTGATGATGTTGCAACATCATTTGTTCAAATAGCTTCATATCAGGATGTGTCATTTCACGTCCACCACCAAACATATAAACTGGTGGCAATCCTTCTATTGTGCCATTAATTGGCGATATGCGCTTATCTGTTAATGGTAGGCCATTCGCCCATTTTTTCATAATCTCATTGACACCAAACTGACTTAGAACCGCATCTTGTTCGATTAAGGCGTCCGAAATATCTTTATTAGATAGTGTTGCATCTAAAATTGGTGAGATTAAATACAATTTATTCGGTAATGGCTGTTGATTATCTAAAAGAGATTGTACAAAGGATAATGCCAGTGCACCACCTGAACCATCACCCATGACTACGACATTTTGATGTCCTACTTCAGATACTAATTGATCATAAACACGTTGTATCGCTTGGAAAGTATCGTCAATATGAAACTCTGGTGTCTTTGGATAGATAGGCAGTACAACCTCATATAATGTACTTAAAGTGATTTTATCCAACAATCTCCAATGGAACGGTGATGGTTGTAGTGCATTGAATCCACCGTGAATATATAAAATTTTCTTATCAATTTGATGTCTGAAATTAAAGCGAAAGACTTGCATATCATCTAATGACAATTTTTCTAAATTTGCTTTAACATTTAATGTTGAAGGCTGCTTATGTTTTTTTCTATTTTCAATTTCTCTTTTATAAAAAAATCTTTCAACATCTTGATCATTTTTAAACATAATCGAGCGATTGTGAAGCAAATATTTATTGACAACGCTATTCATAACACGGTTTCTAATCAATGTCTTAACCTACCTTTATATATTTTATGTATCCAATGATTGTCTATCCCCTACATTCTTTGCCAAAAAAAGTATATAATGTAGAAGATATTTTCTTTTTCACTTTCAAATTTAAGACTACAATTGAACAGTGATTTTTCATCATTATAACAGACAACTAGACATATTGATAAGTAAAGAAAAGAACTTTATACGGAGGTACCTTGCATGACAAATCCAAATCAACGATTAGAACCATTTGATGAGACATTTCAACAACCGAATATTCATCGTGGTAAGCGATATGGTAAGAAAAAACGTTCATTGGTAAGCATGATTATTCAAATCATTGTTGTTATATTAACCGCAATCGCTGGATACAGCATGTGGAAACAACCCATTTTTAATATTGTCTTCACCAAAGAATCTGTAGATTTTGATGGCATTAAAAATTTTAACGAGACAATTGGAAAAATGCATCAATTAAATATTAATTTGGGTAATATCAATGATTTACAACAAGGAATCGATCGCTTAATTTTAGTCTTTAACGGTTTCTTTATTTTATGTATCGTTAGCCTAGTCATAACAATACTGACAATTGTATTTAATCGCACAGTTCTAAAAGTAGTAAATATTTTAGTGTTAACAATTATGTTAGTCATTACATTGTATTTCAGTTATATTATTAAAGCACTCGCACAAGAAATTGCAGATGTTTTCAAAAAATATTATTTAAATGTACCACCAGATCAAGTGATTACAGAAGCTGACGCTATTCATAACGGCATCATTTTACTTGGCTGTAGCATCGGTTTACTTGTTATAAGCTTATTCTTCCGTAATCGCATGCCTCGTTTAAAATAATGTTATATAGTAGGGATTGGGACAGAAATGTTATTTTCACAAAATTCATTTCGTTGACCCACTTCCTGCTTTTTCTTTATTAATGACCTACTACGTCAATGCCAAATTTTAATATAATTCCTCTAACATTCTATAAATCAACAAATAAAAAAAGTATCGATAACCATATTTGGCACCGATACTTTAAAAATCATGTCCCCACAACATAATTTTTGATTAGTCACACTTCAATTAATTTATTTTATTTATTCATGATTGATACTATTATCTGCATCTAACTTTTGAGCTGTAGCTTTTGCTTTTTTATTACTTTGTAAAAATAAACATAAAATTAAGGCGATGATGCTAAATATCGTTGCAACTATAAATGCATCATTAATACCTTCAACCGTTGCTAGTTTATTTACAAATTGTAGTAACACTTTCATTGCGCCTTCTTGTCCGCCATATTGTGATGCTAATTCATGCATATGATCTTGTACAACAGGATTCGTTTTATCTAACTCTTCCCCAAAAGCTGATAAGTGTTGTGTAGTTTGTGTTGTCATTACAGTAACTAAGATTGCTGTACCTATAGAGCCTGCTAATTGACGCATCGTATTTAAGAAAGCATTACCATGAGAGGCAAGTCGTCCCGGTAACGCATTAATAGCTGCAGTTACCATTGGCATCATTATAAATGCCATACCAAATGAACGAAGTACATAGATACCCATGATTGTCATATATGGTGTATCCATATTTAATTTAGTTAATTCCCATGTTGCATAAGTCATTACAGCAATACCAAAGATAGCTAATGGTTTTAAACCAATAGTATCTAACAATTTACCTGCAAATGGTCCTAGTAGACCCATAATTAGAGAACCAGGTAATAATAACAATCCGGAATCTAATGCTGAGAATCCGCGTAAATTTTGTAAATAAATCGGTAATAAAATCATACCACCATATAAACTTAACATTACAACCATATTAATAATTGTTGTTAATGTAAATGTTGGGAATTTCAATACTTCTAAATTCAACATTGGTGATTTCATTCTTAATTCTCTAATAACGAATAGAATAATAAAGATAATACCAATCGCAAACATTGTTTCTATCTCTACTGAACCCCAACCTTTGTTGCCAGCTTCTGAGAAACCATATAACAAAGCACCAAAACCAATCGTACTAAAAATGATACCTGGGATATCAGCTTTAGGGTTTGTTGTATATTGATATAACTTAAACCATACAAAACCAATTAAAATAGCGATAATCCCGATAATGAACATACCGTAAAACATCACATTCCAATGGTAATTTTGTACAATATAACCTGATAATGTTGGACCAATTGCAGGTGCTAAAATCATTGCGATACCCATTGTACCCATGGCAGCACCACGTTTTTCAGGTGGATAAATTGTAATAATAACAATTGAACCTAATGGCATTAGTACACCTGCACCAATGGCTTGTAATACACGTCCAACCATCATGATTGGGAAATTCATTGAAATCGCACAGATTAATGAACCAATTGTAAAGAGTACTAACGCAACTAAAAATAATTTTCGATATGAATATTTATTAAATAGATACGCCGTAATTGGTATTAAAATACCGTTTACTAACATGAATCCCGTCATCAACCATTGCCCTGTTGACGCAGAAATATTAAATTCCGTATTAATTTTTGGTAAAGCAACATTTAATAATGTTTGGTTTAAAATCGCAATAAACATACCGAATAATAATGCCGCTAATATTTTACCGCGTGAAACACCTTCACCAAAAATAAAGTTTTTATGTTCTTTTTTTATTTTTTCATTCACTTTATATTCTTCTGATTCAGGATTTTTAGCAGCAACTGCTTCCTCATCCTTATTATTAGTGAATGCTTCTTGATCTTTCTCAGACCCCTTTGTGTAACCATTTAGACTAACTTGGCTATGATCATCTTGATTGTCAACACGCAACTCTTCATGCGTCATACGTTGTGTCGATTGATCAGTTGTTTTGTCTAAATCACTAGCTTTAAATTTAGATTGATTTGATTGACGTGTCGTAAATTGTTGTTCCTTTTGTTGGCGTTTGCCTTTTTTTCTTGATCTTATTAAAAATAAATTGATAACCCCAACAATAATGAGCGCTAAAATAATGTAGCTAATAATGAAGGTCGTAGTCATTTAATGACCCCCTTAATTTTTATGGATTTTTACTTCAGCGTTCATTCCAGGAACAACTTGTTTAGACGGTTCTGATTCTAGAGTGATTTTAACAGGTATTACTTGAGAAACTTTAGTGTAGTTACCATCACTATTTGATGATGGCATTAATGAAAAGCTTGCAGCAGTTGCTTTTCCAATACTATCAACTTTACCTTTAATAGAAGCTTTTTGACCGTCAATAGTCACATCAACATCTTTACCTACTTCAACATCTTTAATATCTTTTTCGTCAATATTTGCTGTTACATATAAATCATCTAAATTGTATGCATAAGCGATTGGGTTACCAGCTTGCACCATTGAACCTTCCATACCATCTAATTTGGCAATTGTACCTTTTTGAGGCATTTTAAGATCCATATCTTTCGTTTCGCCATCTTGACCTTGTACAGTAACAATTGCTACTTTGTCACCTTTATCGAGTTTGTCACCTTGTTTAACATTAAGTGATTTAATTTGTCCAGATGCAGGACTTGCTATTTTAATTTGATCGCCATTTACTTTTGCATTATCAGTTGTTACATAGCTTGTTGTTTTATTCCAAAAATAAAAGCCAGCAATCCCAATTGCTAACAGTACAACAACCGTAATGACATTAATTAATATCATCTTTTTCATGAAACATTTCCTCCTATTTGCTTTTAAAATTCACTTTATTTATTATAGAGACATGATAACTAAAAAAACACCAACAATTTTTATAAGAGTGTTGGTTAAAATTCACAAAGGTGTAACAATATGAAACGACAAGCCAAAATAGAAATTCAAAACGCACTTGTTGATTTGATGGCTGAATATCCTTTTCAAGAAATATCCACTAAAATGATTTGCGCGTATTGTAATATTAATCGTTCTACTTTTTATGATTATTACAAAGATAAATTTGATTTATTGGATACCATCAACTCAAAGCATAAGGAAAAATTCCAATTTCTTCTAAGCGCGCTACATCATAATTTCGAAAATATTAAACAGGATAAGCTTAAACTTTATAAATTCTTCATTATTATTGCTAAGTATATCAAGCACAATGAGCAGTTTTTCAAAGACATTTTAGTTACCTATCCAATGAAAACATTATTCATAGACTATATAAATTTAGCGAGAGATTACTATCAACAAATTATGAATGACTATAGTACTACAGTAACCAATAAACAGCTTTATGTTACATATATCATAGGCGGTCAAGCTGGGGTGTTTATTAATTGGCTTTCGAATGGTTGTAATGAATCACCTGAAGAAGTTGCTGACATTTTATTGGCTAATACGATTAAACTTCAAAACTAATAATACGGTTTCATTCTAATAAAGAAATGCTATAAAACAACTAGATAAAGTTAAACCAAATGGATAGATAATAGTACATATGTAACGGTGCTATCAATATAAAAATGCCGAGATTTCCACATAATAATCTCGGCATTTTTATTTTTGATGCTAAATTCATAGGTCTATGAATAGCTCAAGTTTTGTTTTTTAATTTTTCAATTCAATATAATAGAAGAAACTATGTTTATCATCGATTTGTTTTAAATACCTTCATATTATAAATCTGTAAAATAATTAATATAACTGCTGTAGCTATAATAATAATTATGTAAGGTATAGGATTATCTTCACCTTTTACCCCCACTAATGGCGATGCAACACCACCAAATAAAAACTGTACTAAACCTAATAAACTTGATGAACTCCCTCTACCACTACTACTTTCATCCATAGCTATTGTAAAACCAAGTGTCGCAACACCTGTCACTGGTGCTATTAAAATGATAAATCCTATCGCTAAAATCCAAAAGTTCCAATGATTAAGCAATACAATCGTCACTAAAATTACACCGATAATCTGAATCATCGTCATGCCTCTCATCAATTTTTGTGAGTCTATAAAATCAACAAGGTACCCAGTAAGTTGACTTGATATAATGAGCGTAATACCAATTCCTGCAAACATCCAACTAAATTGTATTGCAGTCATGCCATAAATTTTTTGAATAATAAACGGAGACGCAGAAATATAAGTAAATAATATTACAAATGTCATACCTTGAATGAGCATTGGTAATACAAAACGTGGCGTCTTCAATAATATTTTGAAGTTTTTAAACATTGTCTTTAATCCACTACTTGACTCACGATTTGTCACTGTTAATGATTCAGGTACTTTTAATAAAGAACCTATGACCATGACGAAGCCAAAGATAGTCAGAATGACAAAGACCATACGCCAGACAGAATAATTTAAAATTATGCCCCCTATTGTTGGCGCAACAACTGGTGCAATACCATTAACAAGCATCAATAATGCCATAAACTTAGTTAGTTCATTACCACTATACATATCACTTGCTATAGCTCTTGAAATAACTGCTGCTGCGCCACCTGTCACTCCTTGAAGAAATCTTAATGCAACCATCAGCCAAATATTATGTACAAAAACAATACCTAAACTTGCTAATGTAAAAATAATCATAGCTATAATAAGCGGCTTTCTGCGCCCAGTTGAATCTGAAATTGGACCAGCAAACAAATTACCAAACGCTAAACCAATCATAAACATCGATAATGTTAATTGTGCGTTAGACGTCGTTGTTTGAAAATCATGTCTAATATCTGGTAATCCAGGCAAAAACATATCTATCGATAATGCTCCAATGGCCGTCAAAGATCCTAAAATAATAATAAATATCGGTGAACGCTTGTTAAAATGCGTTAAATCATTCATATGACTATCTCCTTTATATAATGATTAGTTTATAACTATCACGAACAGAAACTAAATTTAAATATGCTCTTTTATATATTAGCATTAGTCACAAGTTTCATGAACATCATTACAACTTATAAAAGGTATAAAATGATATAAACCTCAGCACTTCATAAATTTTTCCACAAAAAACAATCCCTTCAAAGTAATTCACACTAATTGTAAATACTTTGAAAGGATGTTGTTTGTATTCCATGACACATGCATCTTATTTAAGTTTTATACTCTATTTTTCTGATGTCTTGATTAATTGCAAGCGGTCTTGCGAGCCTTGTTCAAGCTCATATTCTTTATCTACTTGCTTACCGTTTTCATTTATTAATCTTACGGTTGCGGTAATCTTATCACCATGTTTTTCAGCATCTATAATTTGTGGTGAACTAATCATCATTAAACTTCCTTTAGATACACGCTTCTTTACATCATCATAAAAAGATGATCCTTTTTTTATATATGATGATACAAAATCAAAATCCGACTGATTAAACGCAGCATTATTCGCTAAAGAATATCCAGCAAAGAATTCTATCAATTTGTTCTTCAAGCTGTTTTCTTCTTTTTCTTTCTTTTCAACATAGTCTTCGATATCTTCACTGTCAAAATTCAAAGTTATCTCTGTATTGTATTTTAAATCGCTAGCTTTAATCGTCTTCGTCTGTGTTGTAAATGTTTTATCTTTCGCTTTACCTGAAGCTGAAATGGTAATATCTTTATTTTGTGGATATGGACCATACGTTTTGGAACTTGAAAATGCCATTTCATGGTCATTTATAGTTACTTTTTTAGAACTATCATTTAATTTTGTATCGCCTTTTAAAGTTACAGATATATTTGCTTCTTCAAAATCTTCAGTAACATCTACCGTTTCAGAATTACTTTGTCTAAAATCAAATTTTAAATGGCCTGCAAAATCACCGTTCTCAGTTGATTTCATAGCTGGAATTCTATATGTCCCCGGTATAAAATTACCTATTGGCGTCACTTTATTTGCTTCAGCTATAACCATCTTTTTCTTACCACCAGATTTAAACTCATATTTTGTTTTTTCTTTCGGTTTAACAATTGGTTGCTTGGTAGGTGCAGTAAAGCTCATATTATCGAAAAAGATATAACGTGTGCCATTTTTACTTACACGTAATATATTTTGACCAGATCTGGTTTGAATATAAGAAGCTACGCTGGTCTTACTCTTATTCAATTTATGTACCGTATTTTTAAGGTCGCTGACAAATTGCTTAAGCCCAACTTCATCTTTGATATAGTTAATGTATACTTTTGCTTCTTCAGAATCTACTTTATTATCTTTAGTACTTAATAATGTTGCTACTTTTTGTTTATCATTATTCTCAATCGCATTCACTAATATTTTAGTTTGCGCTTCAGGTGAATTGAAGTTTCTTAGTAAAAAGAACAATATAATAATTAAGATTAAAATGAAAAAACCAATTGCCCAAGGCACCATTTTTCTCATCTTGATGTTATTAGTTTGTATATCTTCATCGGTTGACTTTCTATATAATGCTTGACGACTATCAAATTTATGTCCACATTGTGTACATATCTGTACATCATCTTGTGCTTGTTGTCCGCACTTCGGGCAAGATTTCATACTTTCACCTCAATTCTGTTCCTCTTCAATTGTTATATGTATATCACAAAAATTATTTCATTATTTTACCATTATTATTTTACAAATATTATCCCAAGAATACAATTCAAGAAATGATTAACTTTACTTTAGAATTGTACCTTATTACATTATTTATGAAAGTACTCTCTCAATTATAACTAAAAAGAAGGTGTTCAATACATACATATTTAGTCTTATATTTGAACACCTTCAAAAACCTATTTATGATTGCTATATGTTTTAATGCGATGATTGATGACTTCTAATACTTGCCTTACATTTTCAATATCTTCAGAATTTAAATCATTAGTAATATCTTGCGCAATATCTGTCATAATCGCATTACGTTCTTTCAAATATGCTCTACCTTTGTCAGTTAAGGTTATGAATTTCAAACGTTGATCAATATTTAAATTTGGTTTATCTAACTTAACTAATTTAGCATCGATTAACTTTTTAATTCGTCGGCTTACTGCGGCCTTATTTACACCTTGTCTTTGCGTGATTTCACTAATTGTCAAAGGTTCTTTATTTAACATACCTAATACGTTAGACTGCTCTAATGAAATTTCATATTCATTTTGTAAATCTTTCAACATTTTTGCAGTTAATGCGTTAACGTTATTTATAAACTGCTCTAAAAATTGAATATGGTCTTGTAAATGTTTTACCATAATTATTTCTCCCTAATTACTATTTTTATAAAGTATCCTCAGCAATCATTGTATCGCACATCTAAAAAACACAAAAATATTGACCCATATATAATATAACAAATTAAGATTTACATGTTGCTGCTTTCTCCTTGCTTTAATAAATTAAATCATCTACATTTATATTTAATATTTATTATAAGCGAGGTGTCAGTATGTTATTGAATTTATTATTAATATTTATACTTATCGTTATTTGTCCGTTAATTTTCAACTATACTCTGACGTTAAATTTAACATGCTACATCTTAGTTGTCATATCGATATTTTTGTCACTCATCTATAGCATCATGACCTATACTTTCCCTTGGTCTATGTTTGTAACATTTATAATAATCAGTATTATCATGCTATTCAAACATAGATATTTATTTTCTCATACTTCTAGTCGCTTATTTATTAAAAAATTATTATCTTTTTCATATAAATTTGTACTCTACACATCAGCACTTCTATTTATAAGTACGATTCAGTCACCTATTGTGAAAGGTTTGTCTATGTGGTTAGCTATATTATGTCTTTCCCTGTTACTAACCTTTATTTGTTATCTCGTTTGGACAGTATCATATAGACATAGATCATACAACAAAGAAGTTGATATCATAATTGTGTTAGGTGCTGGTATTTTTACCGAATTTGTCACACCAATGCTTGCAGCGCGTTTAGATCGTGCACTTGATATCTATCAACAACAAGCATCAGCAACAAAGATCATTGTATCTGGCGGACAAGGACCAGACGAACCAATTTCTGAAGCTTTAGCTATGCAACGTTATTTGATTGCACATGGTGTTGATAAAACAGATATACTAATGGAATCTCACTCTATAAATACATACACAAACTTTTTATATTCTAAACAAATCATCAACAATTTGTATCATGAAGCAGTTAAAATTGTTTGTGTAACAAGTCAGTTTCATGTATTGCGCGCCTTACGACTAGCCCAAAAATTAGGTTTATCTATCGATGGTGTCGGAAGTCATACACCATATCACTTTTTCTTACATGTGCTCATCAAAGATTATCTAGGCGTAATGTATCAGTATAGATTGTTATTAACGTTATATTGTTCAAGTAGTTGGTTTATATGTCTTTACGCCGCTTTTATTTATAATAGTTAATCCACAAACAAACTATTATTATAGGTTGTTTCTAATATTGCGTCAAACTATCTTTAAATATTCGTTAATCCTTGATTAGACAATTGTTATATTGAAAATAAATAAACTAAAGAGTCTGGGACATTAATCCCTAAAAAAAACAGCAGTAAGATAATTTTCAATTAGAAAATATCTTACTGCTGTTCTCTATTTATACAATACTTCGTATTGAATGGCTTCGCTATGCCCATCTGGCACATTACTGTAAAATTCTATAAATAGAATTTTTGATGACGGGTCCCTTCCTAGGGTGCCGTCTCAGCCACCCCAACCGGCACATTGTTGTAAGCTGACTATATGTCAGCTTCTGTGTTGGGGCCCCTGTCTTCGACTGGCACTGCTCCCTCAGGAGTCTCGCCATTAATACTACGTATTAACATGTAATTTTACTTTTAAATACTTTAAAAAAATAAGACACTTTGGCCAACTTAAGCCAGGATACAATTTACAAATAGCGACAAATTCTCAATTTGTTTTATCCTATGACCTATTTCAAAACCCAACAGATACTAGAACTTTAATTCCATTTTTAACAATGATTCAAAATACCTTCGGTTATTTACCGGAGTATATTGTAGCTGATGCAGGTTATGGTAGTGAGCAAAACTATATGGCTATTATAGATGATTTTAATAAAACGCCACTTATTACGTATGGCATGTTTATTAAAGATAAAACTAGAAAGTTTAAAAGTGACATTTTCAACACTTAAAATTGGAAATATGACGAACTTAATGATGAATTTATATGTCCTAATAACAAAAGAATAGGTTTTAAAAGATATGCATACCATAATGATAGATATGGTTTTAAACGTGACTTCAAGCTATATGAATGCAACGAGCTGTACATTATAAAATACATATCAAAAAAGCTGATTTCTATCAAATAATTAATAGAAATCAGCTTTTTTACATTGCCTAAGAACTTAATGTCCCAGCCTGTTTTTTGTAAACCCAAATCGTATTCTGTTATCTAACTTTTATACTACTATGTCTTAAATCATTAACATTTAGCGTCTTTACAAGCCACTAATCAGTTATTTTGCCATCTTCTAATTCAATCACTCGATCTGCATATTCAAATAATCTTCGATCGTGTGTAATCATAATACCAATCATTTGTTGTTCTTTAATTTGTTGACGTATCATCTCAACAACTTTTGTTGCTCTATCGGCATCTAAACTTGCTGTGGGCTCATCTGCTAAAATGATTTTCGGATTATTCATAAATGCTCTCATAATCGCAACACGTTGCTTTTCACCGCCAGATAACTGATGCGGATATACATTCAAGCGATCTTCTAAACCAATATTTTTCAAAAGTTGTATTGCTCTTGTTGAACTTTGTTGTTTGGTCATTCCCGCTTCTTGACCTACGAGTGTCAATTGCTCTATCACTTTTAAATAAGGAACTAAATGTGAAGATTGAAAAATAAAACCAATATCTTCCAATCGTAAATCACTAGGACGATGCTGTTTATCAAACAATGGCGCATCATTGTAAAGCACTGTACCACTCGTTTGACTTAACAATCCGCCTAATATCGTTAGCAATGTTGTTTTCCCAGAACCAGAGGCACCATTTAAAATGACAAATTCCCCTTGTTCCACTTCAAAATTAATACCTTTTAAAACTTTTGTTTCAGACAAACCTTCTCCGAAATTTTTGACGATATCTTCAACGACTAATGCCATTATTCTGCACCTCCAATTGCTTCGATAGGATCCACTTTAAATAATTTGATAAATGATAGTGAGGCACCTAAAATCGCTACTAATATAAATATCCCCACCATTAATAAAATATTTTGCGTTGTTAAGTAAAAAGGCATCGTTACCGGCATCATAAATGATAGTCCTACTATGATGATCACAGCAATACCTACCCCAATTATTGTTAGTGTTAAAATTTGTAAAACTAACGCACTCAATAAATGTCTTGTCTTAATACCAATTGCTTTCAAAATGCCAATTTGTGATATTTTTTGAATCGTCATAACATAGAAAAATGCACTTAGAACGATTGCTGTAATAGCAAACAAACTAACAATCATCATATTTAACGGTGCTTGCTCTGCTTGATAACTCGCAATATTACCTGTTAAATCTTTTTCACTCACAACTTGAACGTCATTTATTTTATTAAGCTCATCACGTTGTTGTTGTGTTAAATTTTTCACTGGATAAAATGCCGTATTAACCTTATTCAATGCATTAAATCCGTTATCGTTCAATAGCACAATGGAACTATGCGCATACATTGTGTCGTTTAAAATACCAGAAACTCTATAACTAGTTGAATTATTTTTAAAATGTAATCTATCCCCGACTCTAATGTTGTCTGCAGCTAACTTATCATTAATAGCGACCTCATGAGCATTTTTAGGATAATCACCTTTTTTAAGTTGTATGCGTTGTTGTTTAACGTCATTCATTGTAATCACATCTTGTTCTTTATTAGATAATTTCAATGTTTGAATATTCATTTTATATGGTTCTTGATGAATTACCTTTTTAATTTGATTCTGTTGCGTATCACTAAGTTGCGATTTCTCAATTTGCGGCTCTTTCATTTTTTGAACAACATATTCATCATTATCAAAGTGTTCAAATAACGAAATATTCTCCCTACCAAGCCCTTGAGCTAAACCACTAATAAATAACACCATAATACTTAATAAAAGAATGATTAATGTGATTAAAATATAACGAAATTTGTAAAACATAATCTCTTTTATCGCTAATTTCATATCGATTCACTTCTCCCTATTTCTTCTTTAGCGTCAGTATAAGGTTGAAATATGAACTCAATATGAACAATTGTTTTTTTACGCAAAAATATTTTACATGTATAATAAATGAAAAAGATAAGGGAGTTTATAGCTATGGTGCAATGTCTTGTTGTCGATGACGATCCTCGAATCCTAAATTATATAGCTAGCCATTTACAAACAGAGCACATTGATGCATACACACAACCAAGTGGTGAAGCTGCATTAAAACTTTTAGAAAAACAGCGTGTCGATATTGCAGTGGTAGATATTATGATGGATGGTATGGACGGCTTTCAATTATGTAATACATTAAAAAATGATTATGATATACCAGTTATTATGTTAACAGCGCGGGATGCACTTAGTGACAAAGAGCGTGCGTTTATAAGCGGTACTGACGATTATGTAACCAAACCCTTTGAGGTTAAGGAACTTATTTTTAGAATTCGTGCTGTATTACGTCGATATAATATCAATTCAAATTCAGAAATGACTATTGGCAACTTAACGCTAAACCAATCCTATTTGGAACTCCAAGTATCTAATAAAACGATGACGTTACCGAACAAGGAATTTCAATTATTATTTATGCTTGCAGCACGTCCTAAGCAAATCTTTACTCGTGAACAAATAATAGAAAAAATTTGGGGCTATGATTATGAAGGAGATGAGCGAACAGTTGACGTTCATATTAAGCGACTACGCCAAAGATTAAAAAAATTAAATGCCACACTTACAATTGAAACAGTAAGAGGACAAGGCTATAAGGTGGAGAATCATGTTTAAAACACTCTATGCTAGAATTGCGATTTATTCCATTACGGTTATTTTATTTAGTGCATTAATAAGTTTTGTATTAACAAATGTTTACTATCATTATAATTTAAAAGCATCTAATGACGCGAAAATCATGAAGACGCTTAAAGAAGCAAGACAATATGAACAATCAGCTAAACCAACGCACATTCAACAATATTTCAAACATTTAGGGCAAATGAATTACCAAATAATGACCATTGATCAAAAAGGTCATAAGACATTTTATGGGGAGCCATTTAGAGAAGATACTTTATCACAAAATGCTATTAACAACGTATTAAATAATCAAGATTACCATGGTATTAAAGATAAACCATTCGCATTATTCGTAACTGGATTTTTCGACAATGTAACAGATAATACTGTTGGTATTAACTTTAAGACAAAAGACGGTTCAATAGCAGTATTTATGCGTCCAGATATTGGAGAAACATTTAGCGAGTTTAGAACATTCTTAGCCGTCTTGTTAATGTTGTTATTATTTATCTCGATTTCATTAGTTATCGCATCAACCTATTCAATCATTCGTCCAGTAAAAAAGTTAAAGCTAGCGACCGAACGCTTAATTGATGGTGATTTTGAAACACCTATCAAACAAACACGCAAAGATGAAATTGGAACATTACAGTATCACTTTAATAAGATGAGAGAGTCATTGGGACAAGTTGATCAAATGAGGCAGCATTTTGTACAAAATGTATCTCATGAAATCAAAACACCATTAACACATATTCATCATTTATTAAGCGAGTTACAACAAACTTCTGATAAAACATTAAGACAACAATATATAAATGATATCTATACCATTACAACGCAGCTGAGCGGATTAACAACTGAATTGTTGCTCTTATCCGAATTAGATAATCACCAACATTTATTATTCGATGATAAGATTCAAGTCAATCAACTCATTAAAGATATCATTCGACATGAACAATTTGCTGCTGATGAAAAGTCGTTAATCATTTTAGCTGACCTAGAATCAATCAATTTCCTAGGAAATCAACGTTTGTTACATCAAGCATTGAGTAATTTATTAATAAATGCTATTAAGTATACAGATGTTGGTGGTGCCATTGACATCGCTTTGCAACATAGTCACAACAATATCATTTTCACAATAAGTAATGATGGTTCACCAATTAGTCCACAAGCTGAAGCACGTTTATTTGAACGTTTTTATAAAGTGAGCAAACATGATAATAGCAATGGTTTAGGTCTTGCAATTACAAAATCCATCATTGAATTGCATCATGGTACAATCCAATTCACACAAAGTAACGAGTATGTAACCACCTTTACTATTACACTGCCAAATAATTCACTTTAATCTCTACCTCCTGAAAAAACATTTCTGTTTTTATTTCAGGAGGTATCTTTTATATTGATTAGCGCTTTCTAGCCACTTAACATTTAATTTCTACCATTCAACAAAATTTAAATATATCGATGGTCATTTATGGTTTAATAATTTTGAAGGAGGCATTAACCTATGATGAAACTCAATTTATTTATCAATGCAAATGAGACGGAATCTTATATTGATATACATGCACCTAAAATGAATGATAACGTTCAAAGTATTATTAATGCAGTCAATGATTTAGACAAATCACATACATTAGTCGGATACATAGACAAAGAAATCCATATCATTAATGTATCAGATGTTATAACATTCCAAGTTATTAATAAAAATGTAACAGCCATTACAAGCAATCAAAAATTCAAACTAAAATTACGACTTTATGAACTAGAAAAACAGTTACCACAACATTTCATTCGCATTTCCAAATCAGAAATCGTCAACAAGTATTACATTGAAAAATTATTATTAGAGCCAAATGGACTTATACGTATGTATCTTAAAGATGCACACTACACCTATTCTTCTAGACGTTATTTAAAATCTATAAAGGAGCGCTTATCAATATGAAAAATTTGAAAAACTCATTATTTATTAGCTTAATCATTGGTTTGTCCCTTTCACTGTTCTTTAGTATGTTATTTGCAGACGGCAAATATTATCCACTGAACCCACAATCAACTATTGGCATATTGTATTATACGCATTTCACAGAAACTACCGTAATGTTGATTTCTATCATTTTATGGTTACTCATAGGCGTCGTCTTTTTCCTTGGAGATTTTATCTTTAAATACACAGATTGGAGCATTACTAAAGCAACTATAATGCATTTCATAACAACGTATGTCGGATTCTTGCCTTTAGCAATGCTTGCCGGTTGGTTTCCACTAACAGTGCATTATCTAATCATATTCACAATTATCTTCATTGTGGTTTATGTATTAATTTGGATAATTCAATTCTTTAAAAACAAGAACTACGTAGACACTATTAACAAGCAACTGAAACAATTAAAATGATTTTTATTAACCACTAAAAAACGGTAATGTCTATCACATTAAAAAAGACATTACCGTTTCGTTTATTATTTAACTTGTAAATACTTAGTTACTTCTTCATTAATTTTATGATATAAATCCTCATGATCTGTTAAGCGATAACCAAATGACGGCACCATTTCTTTAATCTTTGGTTCCCATCCTTTGAATTCATCACGATAGCATCTCTGTAAAACATCAAACATAATATCTACAGCTGTTGACGCACCAGGTGATGCACCAAGTAATGCAGCTAATGTGCCATCATCTGACGTAATAACTTCAGTACCAAATTGTAAGTTACCTTTAGAATCCTCAGTATCCTTGATTACTTGGACACGTTGCCCTGCTGTAATCACTTCCCAATCTTCATTTTTAGCATTTGGGAAAAAGACTCTTAAATCATCCATACGCTCATCATTAGATAACATCAATTGTGACACTAAATACTTCGTAAGACTCATTTCTTTGATACCTGCAGATAACATCGTCACGATATTATTTGGTTTAACCGATTTAATTAAATCCATATGTGAACCTGTTTTTAAAAATTTAGGTGAGAAACCTGCAAATGGACCAAATAACAATGAACGCTTGCCGTCTACAAAACGTGTATCTAAGTGCGGCACTGACATTGGTGGCGCACCCACTGCTGCTTTTCCGTACACTTTAGCATGATGACGATCAATCACTTCTTGATTTGTACAGCGCAGGAATAATCCACTTACCGGGAAACCACCAATATGTTTTGATTGTTTAATCCCAGTCTTTTGGAGTAATGGTAAACTCGCACCGCCAGCACCAATAAATACAAAATCAGATTCATATGTTGTCGTTTCATTAGTTTCTAAATCTTTAACTTTAACTAGCCATACCCCAGATTTCTGTTTCTTGATGTCTAATACATTCTGCTTATATTGAATTCCCACACCACGTTGCTCTAAATTATCAAATAACTTTGCAGTTAACGCACCAAAGTTAACATCTGTACCAGTTTCATCATAAGTTAAAGCAATTGGTTCATCAGACTTACGACCTTCAATCATTAACGGTACCCAAGATTTCATTTCTTCTTCATCTTGCGATAATTTCATTTTTTCGAATAAAATACTTTTCTTTAACGTTGCAACACGACTTTTTATAAAAGCTACATTATCTTCGCCAATGACAAAACTCATGTGTGGCACCGCTTGAATAAAGCGATCTGGGTTATCTAATTGTCCTGTTTTAACTAAATATGCCCAAAACTGTTTTGAAATTTGGTACTGCTCATTTATCTTAATTGCTTTACTACAATCAACTGTGCCATCCTTACCTTCTTTTGTATAGTTCAACTCGCAAAGTGCTGAATGCCCTGTACCGGCATTATTCCATACATTTGAACTCTCTTCGCCAGGTTGTGCTAATTTTTCAAACACTTTAATATTTTTCTCAGGTGATAATTCTTTAAGTAATGTTCCTAATGTTGCACTCATAATACCGCCACCAATTAAGATGACATCTGTTTTGCTATGTTGTGTTGTCATAACAAATACAGTCCCCCTTTTTAAAATGAATAATGGAACGTTCGAGAAATACGACATATTAATACCACTTTAAATCAATAAGTGTCTCAATAGGTTCCCATGGTGATGCTCTATTACTATCTACTATGTATATTAATATTTTATAATAACGAAACTACTTTAATTATATACTTTATGTGCGATAGCACAAAGACAAAACCACAAACCTTAACAGCTATCAACCAATTTAATTTGATTGCTGATTACTCACTATTCATTTTAACATAAAGCGCTACCATTATTATAATGTCAAACTTCTTTCATTAATGATCCATAAAAAAAAGATGAGATGTTAGAAAACATCTCACCTTCTGTATATTTATATTTTGAAATACGTTTTTTTATAATAATGACAAGATGAAAGTCCAAATACAGATGAATATTAGTAAACATACACTGTATTTCAATGTCATTTTTAATAATTCTGATTCCTTACCAACTTGTTTTACTGCTGCAGTTGCAATTGCAATTGATTGTGGTGAAATCAATTTTGCCGCTACACCACCAACTGTATTAGCAGATACAAGAAGTGAACCACTTGTTCCAATTTGTTGTGCAACAGAAGCTTGAATTGGTGCAAATAATGAGTTGTTATTTACAACTGATCCTGTCATAAACACACCTATCCAACCTAAAATTGGTGATAGAACTGGGAAGACATTACCTGCTTTAGCAATACCTTGACCCATTGCTGCACTTAAACCACCATAAGTTGTGATTTTAGAAATTGCTAAGATGAAACAAATTGTAAGAACTGGTAACCACAACTCTTTAAATGTAACGCCGAATAATCTACCTGCATCTTTAAAGTTAACCTTTTTAGACATTAAAATTGTAATAATAATAGTTAATAAAATAGCTGTACCTGTTTGTCCAATAATATTTAAAGTCAATACTAATGGTTTATGCGTAACTTCGCTGATTGTTCCAGGTAAGTTGAATTTAAATACTAATGATGATAAAGCACCATTTGGTAAGAATAAGTTTTTAAAGAATGGCGCACTCCAAATCATTACAATGACTGTTAATACAATGAATGGGCTCCATGCATGTAATACTGCTTTTGCAGAATGTGCTTTTGCAGGTTCAATTTCTTCATCTTTATTAACACGATAAATGTGTTTTGGTTGGAATTTTTTAGAAAATACTGCTAATGCTAACATTGTTAATAACGGTGGAATAATATCTGCTAATTCAGGTCCACTGAATACAGTTAATAATCCTTGAGTAAATGTATAAGTGATTGAAACTACTAAAATTGCTGGTAATGTTTCTTTAACACCTCTAAAACCATCAATAATAAAGATAAGTAAGAATGGAATAATGAAATTTATGATTGCCAATGTTAAAGTTGCTGATTGAGAAACACCTAATACTGAAACATCTCCAGGTAATTTCAACGTTTCTACAACACCTACAGGGATACCAATCGCACCAAAAGCACCAGACGCTGCATTTGCGACTAAACATAACATCGCAGCTTTTAATGGATTAAATCCTAATTGTGTTAATAAAAGTGCACAAATTGCAATTGGTACACCAAATCCTGCTGCACCTTCTAAAAATGCGTTGAATGCAAATCCAATAAGTAAAACTTGAATACGTTGGTCTTGTGAAATATTTGTAATACTATCTTGAATTGTTAAAAATTGTCCAGATTCAACAGTAATTTTGTATAACAATACTGCCATCATAACGATATAGCCAATCGGAATGATACCTTGGAAGAAACCTTCGACTACTGCACCAGAAGCGATACCAACTGGCAATTTGAAAAATGGTATTGCAATTAGTAATGTTACAACAAGTGTTGTAATAGCTGCATAAATACCTTTCATTTTAAAAACAGTTAAACATAGTAAAAACAGTACAATCGGTATTGCTGCAATTAAAGACGATAATAATAAATTATCAAATGGGTTAAACGTATTTACTAACATAGGCTGACTCTTCTTTCCATAAAGTAGTAGTGTAATTGCTTCATTAAAATCATGCTCTGGCTATAGCATTTTGTTATCGATAACATTTTACAGAACAGTGAGATTAATGTGATTTTTTTCACAATTAAAATATACCATTTTTTCAGACTATTAACAATATCACTTTCCTATTTAATTGTTTTATTTTTCATTTTAAATCTGTTCATCAAAATGAATTGTACTTAATGTAATGAAGTAACTTATACTATTCATGAATTTTACATAAGACCGTGCTAAAATAAGGAAGATACTACGATGAGGAATGGAAGTTATAGCAATGATTAAACAGATAAATGTTTCTAATATGCAAAAGTTTGAATCTCAATTAATGAAAGCTCAGTCTGAAGGTTATACACATGTCGTTCCATATGCCAATGAGATAATGATTTATCAATCGATGTTAGATGCGGTTCAATTATATCCTAAGTCTATCGTGGTTGATTATACTGTGGATGGACAATACAAAAATGATTGTCACTATTTCGGTCAATCATCGATCAACATTGCCGATTGGGCTCAAAACAATAATTATTATCCTAACCTGATATATGCGATTCAACAGACTCTTGATTTAATACATTATTACTCTGTAGAAACGATTTTCGATTTAGCTTTATTGACACTTCTGAAAGGTGATTTATCAATCGATGGTCATGTCGTTTTTGATTTTAAAGCCCCTATAGCAACAAGTGCTTCAATATGGGAAACTATTAAAACTATTGAAGATTTTGATATGATGTCTCAGTTTTATTTGAATAAAATGGCTTATATTGATCATCATCCTATACCTTTTCGCAACCTTTTTATCGAGGATTCAGAACAACTTAATTCGCCAGATAATTGGTTGTATTCTACCAAGTTTATGCTACCTAAATGGTTATATAAAATAGCAAAGCAACGTGCTGATAACAAACAATTACAAAACTTCGGCCTGTATACGAAGCAACCAAACGTTTTAAAAGATCACATCGTTTTTATCGGTGATCATCATCAATATATAGGTAATTCAAAATATTTATTTACTTACTTCGTTAAACATAATCCAATGACTGCCTGTTATTTTGTTACTGACGATCGTCGCGGACCACATTTCATATCACCTAAGTCTGAAAAAGCTGACGAATTGATTAACAGCGCACGCGTAGTTATAGTTGAAAATGATATACCTGAAACGTTACAACCAAACGGTACTTTAATTCAATTACATCAAGGCACACCAATAATGCAATTATTTTTAGATAGTAAAGAGCCTATTAAAAATATAGAAACACCTTTTTATCGTGCTAAAAGGTATAATCGCTGGTTGCAATTCGATTATGTTATACATTCTGCTGATGATATTAGCCACTTTTATCAAACGGCTTTTCCTAGTCACCAAGCAAATGTATTGGCTTATGGTAATCCTAAACACCAATATTTACTACAAAAGAGTAACGAAAGTACTACTCAACAACAGTATAAGAAATCGTTTAAAATAAATGATCAAAAACCAGTTTTATTATACGCACCTATTGGATTAGTGAGTGCGCAACAATTACCACTATCAGATGCTTTATTCAAAGCCTATCATGTTGTGGTTCAGGGTGTTGATGAAGCGATCTTACCAGAAGAGGCGCTTGTTGCACCAAAGTATCTTAGTGCTCAAGACTTAATTCTAATGTCTGATGTCGTTATCACTGATTACTCAAATATAATATTTGATGCGATGGCTATAGACAAAACAGTAGCATTATACACTCCAAATCACAGTCAATACATTGAGTCTCAAGGTGTTAACGAAGATATTTGGCGTCATCTATCAAAAATTTGGTATACAGACCGACAATTATTAATTAATAATTTAATTTCCCAGGCAATACCAGTGATTAAATATCCACAAATACAACATAAAGAACAACCATTAGAATCTATTTCACAACTTATATTGTCTAAGATGACATCTAATCAATAGTGTTTAAATTTCTCAGTGGCTGTGAATGAGGTTTAAAAGTACTATAAAACGTAAACTTTGATACTTTAAAATACGCAAAAAACGGTAAACCCTAATTCATATTATAGAGTTTACCGTTTTATTTTTTAACTTGCATCATAGTTATATTAACATTATTGTTGGTAGTTTGGATCAGTAACCATTGCTTGTCCAGTATAATCAACCGTTACAATTGAATATTTTCCATTTGCATTTGGGTCTTTAAAACTAAACACATACTTATAGTTGCCATTATGTTCTTCAATAGAATAATCATTATACACTTTATTATTACTACCAAATTTATTTGCTTCATTATTAGCCGCATTTAAAGCTGTTTGGAAATTTGGCAATTGCTGTAAAGCTTGATTTTTATTTCCATTAAACGGATAAATTTGACGTGCAACCGGCGCGGCATTTTGTCCATAATATGGTGCAACGTAACTTGATTTTTGATTATTATTCGCTTGGTTATTACTTGATTGGTTATTATTTGTTTGGTTTTGGTCATTGTTTGTTGCATTTGAATTAGATTGTTGCTGGTTATCGTTTGCACTATTATCTTTATTATCTTTGTTTACGTCTTTACTATCATCTTTATTATCTTTCTTATCTTTAGATGAATCATTTGTTTTTTTATCTTGTTGTTCAGTTTTCGCTTTATCATCTTTTTCTTTATTACCGTCTTTTTGTTGGTCACTATCTTGACCACATGCAGCTAAAAATAATGATAATGCTAGTAACCCTGTAACTAATCTTTTCATACATATCTCCTCCTATAATTCGATATTCATTGAATAATCTTGAAATACATATCTACCATGTGTATCTTTTCATGGCTTGTTACCAAAGACGTCAACATTAATATGATCTGAATTATCACAATATCCATAACTACAATCTAAGGTTCTTTTTATTATACCCTAATTTTTGTTCATTATTATTTAATTTTTGTGAATTTTATGTTTTCTATAAATTTAATTATTTTACTTTAACAATTCATTACGCATTTAGCATTTCAAGGTATACACAATATTTATTACTATGATTTCATTTTATCTGCTGCAAAAACAATCATTATAACTCTTTTTCCATAATTAAATCTGTATCCGTTACATCACCTGTTTGAAAATGATGTTCACCAACCACTTTAAATCCATGACGTTTATAAAATGCTTGAGCACGAGGATTATGCTCCCAAACTCCTAGCCAAATTTTATGTTTATTATGTTCTTGAGCAATTTTTTCGGCCAATTCTATCAATTGTGAACCTCTTCCGCCACCTTGAAAGTCTTTCAAAAAATATATGCGCTGCACTTCTAAATAGGTCTCCCCCATTTCTTCAGTTTGAGCACTATTAATATTCATCTTTATATAACCAACATTCGCACCATCTTCTTGATAAAAATAATGAAATGAATCTACATGGTTAATCTCTTGTGTAAATTTCTCTACAGTATAATTGTCTTTAAAAAATTGATCAAAATCTTTGTCATCATAGTAAGAACCAAACGTGTCATAAAATGTTCTAGTTGCTAATTCAACTAATTCACTAGCATTTTGTTCTGAAATTTCTTTGATTATCCCAGCCATATAAATCCTCCAATAAACAGTGATCGAATCAAAATATTACTTATGTTATTTTTCAGCCAAAACTATTTAAAAATACATTAACACAAATCAATTACAAATTGTATTGATTGTGTGTAACATCAATAAATGATACATTTATTCCAGTAAAATGGCCGTATTTTCAAAAGAGAAAAAGAGAGGATGTATCGTTGTGATAGAAACATTTAAAGCGTTTGTAATTGATAAAGATGAGAGTGGTAAAGTGACACCAACTTTCAAACAATTATCGCCTACTGATTTACCTAAAGGAGATGTGCTGATTAAAGTACATTACTCTGGTATAAATTATAAAGATGCTTTAGCGACTCAAGATCATAATGCAGTCGTAAAATCGTATCCTATGATTCCAGGAATAGATTTAGCTGGAACAATTGTTGAATCCGAAGCACCAGGCTTTGAAAAAGGAGAACAAGTAATTGTAACGAGTTATGACCTAGGTGTCAGCCATTATGGCGGTTTTAGTGAATATGCGCGTGTAAAATCAGAATGGATTATCAAGCTTCCTGATACTTTAACATTAGAAGAATCAATGATATATGGCACAGCTGGTTATACTGCCGGTTTAGCAATTGAAAGACTTGAAAAAGTTGGAATGAATATTGAAGATGGTCCTGTACTCGTTCGCGGTGCTTCAGGTGGTGTCGGTACTTTAGCAGTACTCATGCTTAATGAACTTGGTTATAAAGTTATCGCAAGTACAGGTAAACAAGATGTTAGCGATCAATTACTTGAACTTGGTGCCAAAGAAGTTATCGATCGACTTCCTGTTGAAGATGATCATAAAAAGCCACTCGCATCATCAACTTGGCAAGCTTGTGTAGACCCTGTTGGTGGCGAAGGTATTAATTATGTTACAAAGCGTTTAAATCATAGTGGGTCAATTGCAGTTATTGGTATGACTGCCGGTAATACTTATACTAATTCTGTATTCCCTCACATTTTAAGAGGTGTAAACATTTTAGGAATTGACTCGGTATTTACTGCTATGAAATTAAGACAGCGCGTTTGGCGTCGTCTCGCAAAAGATTTAATGCCTGAAAATTTACATGAGATCAAGCAAGTTATTACATTTGATGAACTTCCAGAACAACTTAACAAAGTAATTAAACATGAAAATAAAGGGCGCATTGTTATCGATTTCGGTGTAGATAAATAGTATTCATGAAAAAGACATCCCGTTATGCGAGATGTCTTTTTTAATTTAGTATTTGATATACATACCGCCTGAATCTGGTTCGGTAGGTATAAATCCAAATTTTGTATATAATTTATCCGCTGGGTAGTCTGCAATCAGACTAACGTATGTACTCTCAACAGCCACACCTTTAATATATTGCATAATATGCTCCATAATTAGACTGCCGTAACCTTGACCTTGGTAACTTTTCAAAACTGCAATATCAACAATTTGAAAAACAGTTCCGCCATCGCCAATCACTCTACCCATACCAATTAACCGATCTTTATCATACAAGGTTACTGTAAATAAGGCATTAGGTAATCCTTTTTCAGCTGCTTCGCGCGTCTTTGGACTCATACCTGCGTTAATCCTTAATGCGCAATAATCCTCGCAAGTCGGAATATCATATGTCACTTTAACCATTATTTACCCCACTTTTCATCACACAATATATCAACCTAGTATAAATGTTTATTTACAATAGTCTTATTCGCTTCTTTAAACACTTCATGATGACTTGAAACATAACCCTCTGCATTCGCATCTGGTTGGATATATGTTTTAGCAAGGTTCGCTGCATTTGCACCATCACTAAATGCACTTGCAATTAGATGTGATTTTGCATCATGATAAACAATATCTCCACACGCATAGATACCAGGTATACTAGTTGTCGTATTACCAAATCCTTTAACACGACAATCATCATGCATATCTAGCTTTGAAGATGTTTCACTCAATAATGTATTACAACGATCAAACCCATGACTAATAATGACATCGTCAAATTTAACTGTATGCCTATCGCCACTTTCAACATGTTCCAAAACAACTTCACTTATATGCGTTTCATCATCATTGCCGACCAAGTATTTAATACGTGTTTTTGGGCATAGTTTCACATTTAAATCTGTCACCAACGTTTTCATCGCTTCATGACCACTTACATCTTCTTTTCGATAAACAACTGTCACGCTTTTAGCAATCTTGGCAATATCATGCGCCCAATCTAATGCTGTATTTCCTCCACCTGATATTAATACATCTTTATCTTTGAAACGTCTGTAACTTTGTACAACATAATGTAAATTAGTTAATTGATATCTCTCTACACCTTTAACATCTAATTGTTTTGGATTAATAATACCCGCACCAATTGCAATGATAACTGCTTTCGATGTATATATTTCTCCCGCTTCTGTTTCAACTTCGAAATGACGTTCTGCCTTTTTCCTAATATCTACCACACGTTCATTCAAATGAACTTCCGGTTTAAAATATAATCCTTGCTTAATTGTATCTTTTAAAATTTCATGACAAGGTTTTGGCGCAATGCCGCCAATATCCCAAATAATTTTTTCAGGGTAAATTCTCATCTTACCCCCTAATTCAGATTGAACATCTATCAATCTTACAGACATATCTCGCAATCCAGCATAAAAGCTTGCATACAAACCAGACGGACCGCCACCAATGATTGTAACATCTTTCATTATGTGCCTCCTATGACTCTCTATATTCATTTCTTTCATTAACGTGCTCAAATTGATAATTATTATCATTTAAAGCCATTATACTATTAATATTTATATTGTTAAAATAAATCGCATAGTTAGCCATGAATTATCAATAACTATCCCATCACAATATAAAAACACACCTTTCAAAGTAAGAAACAACAATGTTCCTTTGAAAGATGTGTATATTTTTTAGTTCTAGTTATATTATTTTTTAAAAGACTCATCACGTGGTTCTTTAAGAATTGCTTGTCTTAAAAGGAAAAATAGCAACAATAAACCTGCAAGCATACCTGTGTGCCCAATACCTGCAAAGCCTGCAAATGCTTCTGGAGAGTATGATTTACCAGTGACTTGGAAGAATCCTTTTGTCACCATCATACCTATAGTAACGATAACACCTATGTTATATACATAGAAGAACCAGTTAAATAAGTAGTAACTTGATAATTTAAATAACTTCTCCAATGGTAATAATATTAAAAACATAAACATACCTAAAATAAGTGTATGTGTGTGTACAAGTGATAATTGTGTTGTACCAGTAAAATCATATGCTTTTGTTAGCTCTCTATAGAAAAAGCCACTAAATAAACCTATGATCATATAAAAAAGAAATGAATATAATAACCTACGCATTTTGAATCCTCCCTCACCTTTTCATTATATCCGATTATACCTATTATAACAGTGACAAAAAAGCGAAGATATGACACAACTGAATTTGGTTTAGCACATAGTATGACAGCTAAAATAACTTTACATCAAGCGCTATACAAATAAAATAGCTATACCATGACGCTCGCTACAAACGTCTTGTATAGCTATTATTTCTATTTATTAAATTATGACGGCACTTCAGTACGTTTTGTGCTATGTTTTCTAACAATAGCTGAAACTAAACTTGATACAGCGCCAAAAATCATAAACCCTATAAACATCCACATTGTACTATTTAATTCAATATGATGATTCAAGTATAATAGTTCTCTTACACTTGTTGCATAGTGTGTGAATGGATTCCAATCATATACATATTTTTGATAACTTTCAGGCAACATTTGTTTAGGTAACGTTACAAGTTGCATACTAAAGAACATTAAAATGAAGAAAATTGGAACTGACTTCATACCTAGCCATACCATAACACCTAAAATAAGGCCCACGAAACCAAGAATCGCAAATGCTACAAAAATTGCGATACGATTTGGATGGTCAAAATCAAATCTTTGAACGCCTTGCATGAAATAAATATAAACAAAGCTACCTGCAAATGCTGCAACAACTGCAAATATCATCTGTCCAATTGAAGCAATGATACGATGTTGCACGACGATATTGTTACTAGTTCTAAATGCAAAGAACAATAAGATAGACGTTACGATTGAACCTATCCAAATTGGCATAAACATTAGGAATGGTGCATTACCACCTGCTTGGTGATCTTTAACTTTATTAAGTTTTTCATTATCCACTTTTACTGGATTCGTCAAACCATTGATGTCCGCGGCATTGACTTTAACATTTTGACTCGTTAATGTTTCCAAACTTTGCTTCGTAATTTGAGCATTAATATTATCACCCATACCAGTTAACACAGCTGATGCAATTTGTGAACCTTGTAAGCTTGATCCTTCACTTACAATCGTTTTAAATTTAGCCTGCTTAACCTCTACTTGTTGATTCCCCATTTTTTGTTTCATTTGTTGAACCACTTGTGGCGGAATTTCACCTGAAGCAACTTTTTGTTGCATTTCTTCTTTTTTACTATCCATAACTACTTTTTGTGTTTTACTCATAGCATCTTTTGAAAAGTCTTTATCAATAATAGCTACTCCAAAGATTTTTTGATCTTTCAAATCTTTTTCAAGGTCTTTTTCACTATCAACCTTAACCCATTTAATTTTATTAGAATCACTATCTAATAATTTATCCTCTAATTTTTTACCAATGTTAACATTTTTATCTTGAATCGTTGTACCTTTATCCTCGTTTAATATACCAATTGGTAAATCTTTTGGTTTAGGATTATATGCAGGATAAAAAGCTAAAGAAAAGATTACCAAGATAATCATAGTTGCTATTGGTGCAATCCATAATAATTTATTTTTAAATATATTCATTTTATTAATTACCTCCTTATTAGACAATGTGTTGAATATTTCGCATGTTGTCTATTATAATATGTAAGTGGGAATAAACAATACACAATGTTCATCAATACGTTCATTAATAGACAAATACACCCACATTGTTCAATAACACAAGGAGGTTGATTTATTTTTGAAAGAAGATAGGCGAATTAGAAAGACAAAGTCCTCCATTAAACAAGCGTTCACTAAATTACTACAAGAAAAAGATTTAGAAAAGATTACCATTCGCGACATAACAACACGCGCTGATATCAATAGAGGGACATTTTACTTACATTACGAGGATAAATATATGTTACTCGCAGATATGGAAGATGAGTATATTTCAGAACTAACGACATATACTCAATTTGATTTGTTACGCGGTTCTTCAATTGAAGACATTGCGAATACTTTTGTAAATAATATACTCAAAAATATTTTCCAACATATTCATGATAATTTAGAGTTTTATCATACTATTTTACAATTGGAACGCACGAGTCAATTAGAATTGAAAATCAACGAACATATTAAAAATAATATGCAACGTTACATTAGTATCAATCATTCTATCGGAGGCGTTCCAGAGATGTATTTTTACAGTTACGTTTCCGGAGCAACAATTTCAATTATTAAATACTGGGTAATGGACAAACAGCCCATTTCAGTTGATGAATTAGCTAAACATGTGCATAATATTATTTTTAATGGTCCATTAAGAATAATGGCAGAAAACCGTTTGCATAAATCAAACCTTGATTCACTAACTTAAGTAATACTCGCTTTTCCTAAATCCTTTAGAAAGGAACTATATATCATGATTACTTCATTCAGACATTCTGAAGATATAGATAAACATATTATAAAAACACCATTAGATCATACAGCGTCATGGATTAATGTAGTAGAACCAGACCGAGAAGAAATTGAAAATCTTATGGAACAATATAATATACCTGAAGACTTTATACGTGACCCTTTGGACTCAGAAGAAAGTTCCCGTATTGAATATGACGAAGATACTGGTTACTCATTAATCATTATTGATTTACCTATCGTCAATTCAACTAATCGTAGCGTTCTATCTTTTGTAACGATTCCATTAGGCATTATTATTGGCAACGGTATTATCGTAACAGTTTGTGACGCTGAAAATGAATTTTTAGAAAATTTACCTAAGCGTGATATTAATTTAAAATTTCACAGCAGATTTGCATTAGAAATTTTAACTACTATTGCCGACCATTATAATCGTAACTTACGATTACTTAATAAAAGTAGAATTCGTATTGAGAAAGAACTAAAAAATAACATTACTAACAAACAACTTTTCAAATTAATGGAAGTTGAAAAAAGTTTAGTATACTTTTTAGCTGCCTTAAAAGGTAACGATACAATTATTAAAAAGTTATTCCGTTTACCTGCAATTAAACGTTTTGAAGAAGATGAAGAATTACTAGAAGATTTAATCATTGAAAATAACCAAGCCATCGAAACAACAGAATTACATCAACGTATCTTAGAAAGTATCACAACATCATACGCTTCCTTATTATCTAATGATATGAATACGATTATGAAGACATTAACACTTTTCACGGTACTATTAACGTTACCAACACTCGTATTTAGTTTCTTCGGTATGAATGTGCCGTTGCCAATTGATGACCATAGTTATATATCTTGGATTATTGTGGTAGGTATTTCATTAATTCTTGTCGTAATTGTTAGTATTTTCTTATGGCGTAAACAGAAATTATAACTAAATTAAAAGGTATGACAGCTTAAAGTTTCATCCTATTGCATTTGCAATGACTGATACTTTGATTACTGTCATACCTCTTTTTTTATTCTACAACTTCTTTATTTGCTTTTCTTTTAGATAAAATTAAAGTAACTGTTATAGCAATGATGAATGATATTGTCATACCAACAAAGTAGTGTAACCATCCTGCATGTACTGGATTGATTGAAATAAATCCTGGCAATCCAGCAGTTCCTAATGCGATTGCTTTAACCTTGAAGAAAGCAATATATGCTGAACCAATACCTGATCCAACGATAGCGCCAATAAATGGATATCTTAGTTTTAAGTTAACACCAAACATAGCCGGTTCTGTAATACCAAGTAATGCTGAAATACCTGCGGCAGATGCCACACCTTTTAACTTCTTATTTTGTTTAATAATAAAGAACGCTGCAATTGCTGCACCACCTTGTGCAACATTAGACATTGTCGCAATCGGGAATATAAATGATCCACCCGTTTTAGTGGCATCTGCAATTAATGTCGTTTCTACAGCTATAAAGCTATGATGCATACCTGTAATAACAATCGGAGCATACAATAATCCGAATATTAATCCACCAATTGCACCACCAAATTCATAAAGCCATGTTAAACCATCTGATAACCAGTAACCTAATTGTCGAGTGATTGGACCTACAAATGAAAATGTTAGAAATGCTGTTATAAAAATAGATAACAATGGTGTTAACAAATTATCTAACACCGTTGGAATAACTTTGCGTAACCCTTTTTCAATTGAGGCTAAGATATAAGCTGCTACAAGCATAGGTAACACTTGTCCTTGATAACCTACTTGATTAATATGCAAACCAAAAACATCCCAATATGGAATAGCCTTACCTGCTTCAACTGCTTTTGGGAAATCGTATGCGCTCATTAGCGATGGATGAACTAGTATCATACCTAATGCAGCACCTAAAAATGGATTGCCACCAAAGCGTTTTGCTGCACTAAATCCAATTAAAATTGGTAATAATGTAAATGGTGCATTCGCAAAAACATTTATCATTTCAGCTAATCCAGCAAATTGACTATATACATCTATCAATGATTTACCTGAAAAGAATAAATCTTTCGCAGTCAAAATGTTATTTAACCCCATTAATAAACCACCAGCAACGATGGCTGGTATAATCGGAACAAAGATATCTGAAAGCATTTTTACAAATCGCTGTAACGGATTCATATTTTTAGCAGATTGTGCTTTGACTTCCGAAGTGGTTGATGCTTCTTTTCCAGTTAATTTTTCCAGTTCACTAAATACTTTATTGACTGTACCAGACCCAATAATAATTTGGTATTGTCCCCCAGTAGAAAACGTCCCTTTAACTACATCCATATTGTTTAGCGCCTCTTCATTTACTAAACTTTCATCATTTAAAACTAATCGTAGTCTCGTTGCACAATGCGCCATTGCATCTAAATTCTCTTCTCCGCCTATCGCGTTCAAAATTTCTTCTGCGGATTGCTTATAATTCATATATTTAGCCTCCTAATTAGAACCGGTTCCATTTATTCCACTTTATTGTAACCGGTTCCAAAAATATTTGCAACACTCTATTATCATTTTATATAAACACCTACACCATTTTTGATAGCGCATTCATTTTTATTGCTATACTACATGCATGTATATTAACATTAATTATCGGAGGTAATTTTATGAAAGAACGTGGCTATATCGAACAGCTTTGGCGTGAGGAAAAATATCATGTATTGTTACACAGTCAACAGTCTTACCAAATGATAAGGAATGCTTTAAAAACGGATTTATCACTTCATCAAGTTCAACAAATGATTGATGTTGCTTTGTTAATTGAACCGAGTATAGGAAGTGTATGTAATGCTTTTGATCATATGTGGGGATATTTAAAAAAATGTGCGAATGAAGAAGAAAGACAACAATCAAAACTACTTAAAGCTGATTTTATTAATGGTAAAATCGACACCCAAACTTTATTAGATTTTTTAGCAGAACTTGCTAATAAATATGATGTTCAATATTTACTACAAAGTCGTGTTTTAAACACAAAAAGAAAGAGATAGATTGAAACTTTAGTTGTAACGGACAAATAGTAGTCATTGGAGTTCAGCAATTCATACTTTGTACTAAAGTTTACTATAATCTATCTCTCAAGGTTTAAATGTACATATCTATATTAAAATGCGTTTCATGATGTTAGAAGATACCATACACATTTAATTAGTTACAGCATAAATCAATTTATACCCTTAATTATTACATTGTTTATATTTTAAATTCGGGGGAGTAATTTTAAGTAATATCTTGTTGCTGCTAATTCTATTGTTAATAAATTGATATTAGATGTAGAAATTGAGTGTGAAAGTTAATAATAGATGATTTAGCTAGTAACATAATTAATTCATATATAGTCAAAAAGTTCTGTTAGATACTGTTCTTGATGAATATTCTTTGATGTTAGGTGTTAGCTATTCTAGATGAGTTTCTTAGATGTGGATGCCTGTCTTGATGAAGTTATCTATGATGTTAATATAATACTTGATGTTGATTCTTAGATGTTAGTGCGATTTCAAGATGCTGATTCTTTGTTGTTGCACTATCTTGGTGACGTTTCTAGTTGTTTATAGTTATCGCATCTCTTGATGTAAAATCTAAGATGTTTATGCATTTCTAGATGTTAATTCTTCGCTGCTTAAGAATTATCTTGATGGTAAATCTAGTTGTGCCATGCATTTTCTCATGATGAATCTAAGGTGTTAATTCATTGATGTGTGCTGTTTCTTGTTGCTTCATTATCTTGATGGTGAATTTCGTTGTCTAATGCACTTTTTCAAATGATTATTCTAATTGTTACAGCAATAACTAGATGGATTTTCTTAGATGTTCACTTTTCTAGATGTTTATACTTATCTTGATGTTTTCTAAACAGAACTTTTAAACGCTTTATTTTTTAGTAGATTGTTTAAAATTTCTTAGTTGATGGTTATTGTTGTTGATTTGAATAATTTGTAGCGAATATTTTGTAACAGGGCTACTAAGAATTTTTATAACAAGAAGTGATTTCAATCGTACTAATTTTCAGCGTTTGATGACAAAAGTGTATGTCCAAACTTAAATAATGGCGATAAAATTTAAGTCATGGGTACATTTAATGTTTTTTGATTCAAACTTCCATTTTGGTCAATTTGCTTTTTTTATAACATAGTTGAATATCAATAAAAGATTAGCAAGTTAGTTCAAAATGGCTATGTATTGTTTTTTGAAATACATAGGTTTGAAATCTATATTAATTATGCACCAAATAATTTAATTAGACTCTATCGAAAATTTCCAAATTTTGCTTACTATCTTTCTAATTTTACTTTTATATTGTTCGCAATGCATAAAAACAAGCGTTTTCCTAGGAGTTTTCATTAATTTCTTTTATTTTTCACTATTACCTTTTCAAAAATATTCAACTATAATAGGTATACTATCCATGATTTTAAAAATTTCCATGTTTTACATTTAAATGATAGATTTCAATATATATTAGGCAGGAGAGAGAAATATGACATGCCAACTTAAAATACATCATACATTATCGACAATACCAAGTCGTAATATTAATAATATTATGGTGCTATTTTCACTTACAAGTAAACTCAATATTACGATTAATGGTGAAACCAAAGACGTAAGTAATTATATTATCTTAATTAACCATGGTGATATTTATAATATTAACCACGGCGAAAATATAATCGAATTAATGATACCCGTTTTTTATTTTTATCAACAAGATGATGATTTCTTTAATGGTTATTTAGATCGTCATTTATTACAATCAAGTAATTATATTAAGTCATTAATTGCCGATTTAATCAGTACACCAACAAGTTCTTCTTTAATGGGGAAAAATATAGGTCAAAGTATTATAGACACTTTACTTAAAGAAGCTTTTATAAGAATAGATCATGAATATTTACCAAATATTGCTTTAAGCAATCCGGTGTTCATAGACTGTGTAAACTATATTCATGACAATATTGATGCGCACTTGTCTTTAAAAGATATAGCGATGCATTGCAACATCTCTGAATCATATTGTTCTAATCTTTTTGTTCGATATTTGAGTATGAATTTTAAAGATTATTTTACAAGTATTAAACTTGTTAACGCCATCAATTTATTACTTTCTACAAAACATTCTATTACAACTGTTTCTGAATTGGCCGGTTTTAACAGTCATACAAATTTTGCAAATCAATTTAAGAATTACTTGCATTTTAGTCCTAAACAGTTCCGTTCACTCGTTTCCAAGATTACTGAACCACCACAAATACACTTCCAACAAGATAACGTATCACAATTCACTGAGTTAATTTCAACAATTGATTTAACAGCTCAACTGGCTACAAATACAACAGATATTCATATAGATGATTTTAATCCGAAAGATCGAAGTCAGCGTGCCAAAGTATTTGTTCGATTTAGTAATTTCAATGAACTATTTCAATTTATTTTCAATGAATATTACGATATTAACTTTGAGCACTTACCAAAACCTGTCGTTTTCATTGACGATATTCACGATATTGAGATTAGCCAAACGAATTACAACCTGTTAAATAGATGTTTTGAAAAGCTTTTCGAAAAAAATATAGGTTTAGCAATCGCTATTAAATCAACACAACAATTCGAAACGATGAAGCAATTAATACTAACATTTTTACAAGGCAATCAAGACTATAAGACAAGCAAGAAATTAGTTAAATTTATGCTCGTATTTTGCTCTAATTCTATGACAGCAGAAGAAATTCATTTATGTCATCTTAAAATTAAAAACAAAAATAAAGAAATTAAATATAGTGTGACAGTCGATGGCTTTTTAGAAACTTATTCAACCGTGGAACAAGTTTATGATGTCATGCAGCGTCTTAAATTCCATTATTACTTTATTGATATTGAAAATTCAAAAACTGCAACACATCTTATCACTAAAAACCAACACTATCATCAAACTGACACTCATTTTGAACAGTATAAGAAATTTATTTTAGATTCAGGTATATCATCAACACAATTTGTATATAATAACCTGTCTGTAAGCGGATTTAAATATACTAATGATGGTAAGAATCCAATTCAATTATCTGACATAGTGTATCACTTAATCGCATTATTACGATATGGCGGTGGCATTAGCTATCAATTATTAGATGACCATTCAAATTATATTTCCTTGTACAACAAATATGGTAGCCCCCTACCATTAATGCATTTATATAAAATGTTTAGACCTTTTGTTAATGAAGATATTGAAATTACAAATAATTATGTATTGAGTCGTAAAGATAATAACTACCATTTCTTATTATTCAATAAAATTAATGATCGATATATGTCAGACGTAAAACAAGATTTCATTTTCCATAATGAATTACCTCAAGACTCTTTGATGATTATTAAAACATTGAATCATGAACATGGTTCAATTCAACATTTGCTTCCAATAAGCGATCAACTTGTTTATATAGAAAAAGAAATTTTAGATGAATTAGACAAAACGAATTACCCTAAAACGGAGCTTGCAGTTCAAGAAGAAACTGGTCGTACATTTGAACTCAAGTTAAATCACGACGAGGTTAAATATATTTGCTTTAAACCAAGCTAAATACTAACAGTCCTCTTGTGTTTAGTTTCTTACGTTAAAGGCTATTTATATCATAAGGAGATGATTTGTAATGAGTAACTCACAAGCAATTCAAGCAATTGAAAACGTGTTAGCAACGTCAAAAGTTGGTGTATTATCAACTGCATATAATAATAAACCTAATAGTAGATATATGGTCTTTTATAATGATGGTCTTACTTTATATACTAAAACGAATATCCATTCTGCTAAGGTCAAAGAAATTAAAGATAATCCAGCAGCATATGTTTTGTTAGGCTATAACGACACAACTAATCGTAGTTTCGTTGAGATGGAAGCGACAATCGAAATCGTTACAGAACAAGAAGTGATTGATTGGCTATGGGAAACACAAGACAAAAGCTTTTTCAGTTCAAAAGAAGATCCAGAGTTATGTGTTTTAAGAGTAGTTCCGCAATCCATTAAGCTAATGAATGATAAATCATTAGATACACCTATCAAAATCGATTTATAACACAAAGTGTATATAGGAAATAACTTTTATGAATTCTAGATATAACAATGTTAAATACTTAAAATAACTCGCTATAATTAAAGTGTTTAATATGTTTACAATTCAATTTGCAATGTATTGTTTTTTAGACACACTTTATTCACATTTAACGTGATTAGGGTGTGTCTTTTTAAATTAATTTTATGTAATATAAATACTGCATTTGCAAACTGTTGCACTTTTAGGTATAACAGAATTAACTACATTTAAGGAGATTGATGAACCATGAAAAAGAAAAAAGGTTTTGGTCTTGGTATTAGTTTAATCGCCATCATGTTAATTGTATGTATTGTATTAGTAATCATGATGATGACTGGCGGAAAGAAAGATACATACTATGGAATTATGAAAGATAATACTACTATTGAAAAAATGATTAGTGAAAAAGATGAAAGTATTGAAAAAAATGTTAAATTACCTTCAGATTCAGATGTTAAAGTTAAAAAAGGTGATTTTGTAATTGTTTATAAATTAGCAGATTCAGATAAAATTGTTAAAGTTAAAAAAGTTGACCATGACGATGTACCACATGGTTTAATGATGAAAATTCATGACATGGGCAAAATGCACATGAAACACTAATTGTAATTTAAATTACAAATTTTAGTTGCCATCAAGGTATATACGAGTAAAAGCAGCGGTAAGTTGATTTCCAATTTGGAATCATTTTACTGCTGCTTTTTATATTTGAAATACTTTCATATTGAATAGCTCCACTTGCCGTTCGCCTGCGCTTTGCGCATGCATAAAAGCCCCTAACAACCTGAGGTCACTGCGCTCCGGTTCGCCTGCGCTTTAGCGCATGCATAAAAGCCCCTAACAACCTGAGGTCACTACGCTTCGGTTCGCCTGCGCTTTAGCGCATGCATAAAAGTCCCTAACAACCTGAGGTCACTACGCTTCCGTTCGCCTGCGCTTTAGCGCATGCATAAAAGCCCCTAACAACCAAAGGTTGTAAGGGGCTTTAAATGTCAGATAGTATTTTTTAAATTGATTTTAAATATTCTTGACCTTTTGCTTTGTCATATACGTTTTCCCATTTAGCTATAACGATTGTTGATAATGCATTACCAATAACGTTTACACATGTACGTACCATATCTAAGATACGGTCAACACCAATAATTAATGCTAAACCTTGTGCCGGTAAGCCCATGGCACCTAATGTTGTTAATAAAACAACGATTGAAGTTCCTGGTACTGCCGCCATACCTTTAGACGTAATCATTAATGTTAACATCAACACAATTTGCTCTGATAATGTTAAGTGCATTCCATACATCTGTGCAACGAATAATGCTGCAATAGATTGATAAAGTGCTGATCCATCTAAGTTAAACGTATAACCAATTGGTATAACAAAAGAAGTAATTTCTTTTGGAGAACCGAAGTTTTCCATTTTCTTCATCATTACAGGAAGTACAGCTTCCGAACTTGATGTAGAAAATGCTAAAAGCAATTCACTTTTCAAGATTCTAATAATATTCATGATATTAATACCACACATCCATGCAACTAGTCCTAGTATAGCGAATACAAAGAACACCATTGCAAAGACAACAACTAATACTAATTTTAATAGTGGTAATAATGCGGATGCACCAAATGTAATAATTGTAGTACAAATGAATGCAAACACTCCAAGTGGTGCTAATTTTAAAATTTTATTAATCATCCAGAACACAGCTTCAAGCGATCCGCTTAAAAATTCTTTAACTGGTTCTGCTTTTTTACCTACAGCAGCTAATCCTAATCCAAAGAATACTGCGAAGAAGATAATAGGTAATAATTCACCCTTATTTAAAGCTTCAAAAAAGTTTGTCGGAATAATATGTACAATGGTATCAATAAAATGATTTCCATATGTAGATTGTTCTGCTGCATGTGCAGTTGATTGATATTTAGAAATATCACCTTTAGGTAATTTTGTTGGGTCTAATCCAGCACCTGGTTTAAATAGGTTACCGAAGATAATCCCTAAACCTATTGCGATTGTTGTAATAATTTCAAAGTATAAAATTGTTTTCCAGCCATAACGCCCTACAGTTTTCGATTCCCCAACGTTCGAAATAGAAAGCGCTAGTGAGCAAAATACAACTGGTATAACGATCATTTTAATTAAATTTAAAAATACGTCACCAAATGGTTTAATGTAATTTGCTACGTTTTCTTGTCCATATAATAAAAGTCCTACGACAACACCTAACACTAATGCAATAACAACTTGCATAGGTAGGCTAATTTTTCTCTTGAATAGAGCCATAGTACAAACTCCCCTTCATCTGACATCACTCAATTATATCAGAAAATTGATAATTATCTATAAAAAATTAAAATATTTATCTTTTATAGATGTCAAAAATCACTAATTTCCATACAAAAACTGTTTACCTCAAATAATTAAAATTGAAGGCACTAAACTGCTTCACCAGTTTAACGTTTCACTATTTTGATGGTTTATAATTTTGATTGAAATATTTATGCTTTGCAGTTTTCAAACTTTTCTTAGTCTCTGTATCAAAGCCTTCAACAAATAATCCTTTATTAGTACTGATTGGTTGCACAACATAAGTTACACCAGGTTCATCTTTAAATGTAACTTCCTTATAGAAGAGACCTTTTTTAGCACTATACTCTGTTTTTTCTGATTTAATTTTATCTTTTAGATTTTTCTCTTCCAAGTAACTGTCAATTAGTTGAATATTCTTATGGCCTTGATATGTTTTCAGACCAAAGAAAAATGCTACTGCAACAATTAATGAAATAAATAATATAATGATAACTTTAATCGCGTTTTTTTTCTTCTTCATTATGTAACTCCTTTTTGCTTATCTATTCAGTATGAACGAATCAATTTATTTAATAAAGAGTTTTTACCAGATTGTAACAAATTTTTTTATTCTCAATATTATTATAGAAATCGAATTACATACACGATGCTTTTAAAAAATTTAATAACAAATTTTATTTTACTATCTATCAAAATAATTGACTACTTTTAACAATTAAGGATGATACAATTACATTTTTTTCAATTTAAAAAATCAGTCATATCAGTAATTACCGATGAAAATACTAAGATATCGATATATTTTGCATTATTTAACATTTAAATTCAATTATAGACAATTCAATAATTGCGATGAAATCAGTACTTGACAACTATTACACTTCATAATATTGTTTATTTTAACAAGGAGTGATTGGATGTATGTAGAAAACAGCTATCTTAGCAAACAGTTGTGTTTTTTATTTTATGTTTCTTCAAAAGAAATAATTAAAAAATACACAAACTATCTTAAGGAATATGATTTAACCTATACTGGTTACATTGTTTTAATGGCGATTGAAAATGATGAAAAACTTAACATCAAAAAATTAGGTGAACGTGTGTTCTTAGATTCTGGAACACTGACACCATTACTAAAGAAATTAGAAAAGAAAGATTACGTTGTTCGAACACGTGAAGAGAAAGATGAAAGAAACCTACAAATTTCTCTAACAGAACAAGGTAAAGCAATAAAAAGCCCTCTTGCTGAAATTTCTGTTAAGGTCTTTAATGAATTCAACATTTCAGAACGAGAAGCATCAGATATAATTAATAATTTGCGGAATTTTGTTTCTAAAAATTTTGACTATTCCGACAAAAAATAACTCCCTATCATAAGGTGATGGGCAGAAGTATGCATCGATATGTTTATTCATTATCTTTATTGCTTGTATAAATCTCGATGCTCAGTTCTTTTGCCCTGATTCCTTATCAGGCACAAATCTACCCATTTATTACTTTTTTATCTCCCCTTTTACTTTAACTTTTTTAATACTACTCATATAATGGCTTTGTAATACAAATTTCTATAATGGAAGTGATGATATTGAACTTCAATCAATTCGAGAATCAAAACTTTTTTAACGCTAATCCAAGTGATACATTTAAAGATTTAGGTAAACAAGTATTTAATTACTTTTCAACACCTTCATTTGTAACGAATATATATGAAACAGACGAATTATATTACTTAGAAGCTGAACTAGCAGGTGTAAATAAAGAAGATATTAGTATCGATTTCAATAATAATACGCTCACTATTCAAGCTACTAGAAGCGCAAAATACAAATCTGAACAACTCATTTTAGATGAGCGTAACTTCGAATCATTAATGCGTCAATTTGATTTTGAAGCTGTTGATAAGCAACATATTACTGCTAGTTTTGAAAATGGGTTATTAACCATTACCTTGCCTAAAATCAAACCAAGCAATGAAACTACTTCATCAACATCTATTCCAATTTCATAGTTAAATTTAAAATGAATACACTACTAAAGCCTTAATGTCATGCTACGAATATTGCGCATGATATTAAGGCTTTGTATTTAACTAAATGAATGGCATGTATTACATATCAACCGTTTTTCAATGAGCCATATTCTTTTTGGTATAAATGACGCATGGTAAATAATGCAATACATCCAAATACCGCTAAGAAAATAAATGCTAAATGACTTGATCCTGTTAAATTAGCTACGTACGTGATTACTAGTGGTGGGAAGAATCCTCCTAAACCACCCATCATTGATACGATACCATTTGCGGATCCCGCTTCATTTAAGAAGTATGATGGTACTAATTTGAAGATTAAGCCGTTACCAATACCTGCACAAATACTTATTGTTAAACAGCCTACAGTGAATAATGCGATATGGTCTGAAATACCTAAAATAATGGCACCGATAATCATAACAACAAAATCAATCATCAATACTTTAACTGCATTAAATTTATCACCTAAAATGCCACCTATTGGTCTTAAGAATGTTGCCAGCGCAATGAATACACCTGATCGAATACCAGCATCTACTTTGTCAATTCCAAAATGATTTACTAAGTAGTTAGGTAAGAAAATACCAAATGCTACAAAAGCACCAAAAGTAATAAAATACCAATAACTTAAGTAATATAATTTGTAGTTTTTAGATAATGTTTTCATTTGAGCCATTAATGGTACTTTAATTTTACGTTCTTGTGTGTCACCAAAAATGAACATAATTAATGCAAATAAAGCGATAATAATTAAGTAACTTCTAACTGTTGTTTGCCAACCAATAATACCCGCTATCGGTGGTGCTAAAAATGAAGAAACTGCTGTACCGATATTTCCCATACCATAAATACCATTTGCTAGACCTACTTTTTCTTTAGGGAAATATTTAGGAACTGATGTAACACCAACTGAGAAAATTGCACCACCTACACCAAGGAAAAATCCTGAAGCCATTAACATACCCGGTGTTTGTGCTTGGCTTAAGAAAAATATCGGGAATAACAATACGATAAAACTAGTAAAGAATACCCATTTAGCGCCAACAATGTTTGTTAAATAACCAAATGGCACACGGAGCACCGATCCCAAAATAACTGGTATCGCTAAAATGATTGATATTTGACCTTCAGTAACATTGACATCTTGTTTAATAAAGGGCATTAATGGCGCAATTATACTCCAAGCCATAAACCCAACCACTAAACTTAATGTTTGTAATGTAAGTTGAAAGCCACCTTTTGTTTTGTACATACGTTTCACCTTCATCAAAATCATTTATTTTTTAATAGATATCAATACTCTGCCTATATATTAGAGGTCAATGTTATTTAAAAATGCTTTCATTTATATGAAAACATTCAATATAGACAAAGTATTGACTACATATATATTTTATTATGATTGTGAAAAAGTGAACATAAGGATTTTCCCTTATTTATGAAGTGATTTACCCTATACAATGTCCCTTTAAGATGCTTTTAGACACTTATTCGCCATCATTTTAATCATATTATTTAGGAACACTCACATACTTTTCTTAATTTTTTTCAATTAGTTACAATTACTGCTTGAAAATCACGTTACGTTATCCTTTATGCTGACAACATAAGGAGGTTTATCATGTATAAAATCAATATTATTAGATCAGATTCCGTCTATAATAATATACTCAAGGCACCAATAAACGACCGTGATTCAATTTTCACTAAAGAAATATTAGTACCTTTTAAAAAGAAATTTGAGGTACAACATATGCCTATTTATAATGATGACAAACAGACAATGAGTGCGATTCAATTTTTAGATGCCTTTCAAATTTCTCCCAAAGATTTACGCATGTCTGACCAAATGTCAATACAATACCTGAATAATGATTTCTGGAGTAATTGCGAAAAATATTTAAAAGTTGCTATAGATCAATTTTCAAATTATAGTATCTCATCTCAAGTTTCTAACTATCATTTCACAGTATTACTTGGAGATCGCCAAAAACCACTTATGTATCTAAATAAAAATCGCGGTGGTGATGGTGGCATACCAGGTTATATTATGATTTATTTAGTGCCGAGTACAAGTACAATTAATTCTATGAAAAGCTTAATTGCACATGAAGTAAATCATAATATGCGCTATCAATATATTGATTGGGATGGCGGAAGTTTGATTGAATTGATTATTGCAGAAGGATTAGCTGAAAACTATGTAGAATCATTGTATGGTAAAGCGCATATTGGACCGTGGGTAACAAATACTAATTGAAGTCGTGATAACGTAAAAATTAAAAATACTATTTATAATCATTTACATTTAAAGCATATATTTGAATCGATGCCTTATCTCTATGGTGATGATATTAATAAACTTCAAGGTAGGCCTATCGTTGGCTTATCTCATGCTGCCGGGTATGCATGTGGCTATCACTTGGTAAAATACTTTTTACAAAAAACAAACATACCTATTGAAGTTGCTACAACACTTCCAGCACAAAAAATAATAAATGAGGTGACTGAATTTTGGCATACACATACACTTTAAAAGATATTATTGAAATTACAGGTGTAACTAAAAGAACTTTACATTATTACGATGAAATAGGATTATTAGTTCCAGATAAAAATGATAAAAATTATCGCGTTTATAAACAGCAAGACTTAGAAAAATTACAAAAGATTTTAATACTCAAGTCTTTTGATTTTGATATCGCTAAAATAAAACAATACATTTCGTATGATAATGAACAATTGCGAAAGTTATTATCAGAGCAAATAAGCAAGTTAGATAAAAAGATTTCTGACTTACAATTAATTAGACGCTCTGTATGTGAATTTATTAAAGGACTCTCTCTAATAGATACCAGCATTTTAAACAAGACACTACAGTCACAATATGATAAAGAAGCATCTATAAAATATGGTCATACGAAAGCATATCAATCATTTATTAGACGTAAAGACAGCTTACAATCGCAGGATATCAGACATAAATTGACAACTATCTTCAATAAATTTAATCATATGTCTTTGAGTCATTATCCAATCCAAGATTGTAGTGATCTCGTATTTGAGTGGAAGGCATTTATGAACACTATCGCTGATTTTGATGATGAAACATTATGCTGTATTGCTAAAACATATGAAGATGATACGCGTTTCAAAGATTACTTTAATTCATATGATAATCAAAATTTAGCATCATACATTTCAGAAGCTGTTAATTATTTTTTGAGCAATGTGAATAAGAGCGACAATTTTTAATCCTCATACAGATGCTACAACACTGAATACACCAACTAAAATAATTGTTCAAAGTAGAAAACTAATCATTTATTCTCTAAATCAATAACTATATTAAAAGTTATACCTTTGCAAAGCGAATTAGTATAGGTTACCGAAAGGAGAAAGGATTAGGTTCCATTCGATTTATAAAAAAATATATTTCGAAACATACAAAAGCGCCAGAAGATAATCATTTCCTCTCGCGCTTTTATACTGAATTATATTAATTTCAAACTCTAAAACTCTAATAATTTCTTTTTCAATGCATATTCAACTAGCTCAGGTTTACTCTTTAAGCCAAGCTTTGTCATAATATGCGTCTTATGTGCTTCTACTGTTTTCACAGATACAAATAATTTCTCTGCAATTTCTTTATTCCCGTAACCTTTGGCAATAAGTGGCAATATTTCTAGTTCTCGTTTTGATAAGATTTTAAAAGGATCTGTTGTGTTTGCAGTGTCCTGATTTGAATTAGATACAAATTCATTCACTAAAGATGTTGTAAGTTTCATATCTACATATGTTTCACCTTTATATACAGTTCGAATAGCTAACAATAATTGTTCATCAGGTGCATTTTTCAATATGTAACCTTTCGCACCATTACGCAACACATGGAACAAATACTCCTCATCATCAAACATTGTTAATATTAGTATTTTAGTTTCAGGAAAACTGTCAGCAATTTTACTCGTAGCGATAAGACCTGACTCACCTGGTGGCATACTTAAATCCATTAGTAACACATCAGGTTTATATTCCATTACTTTTTGGTAAGCTTCGACGCCATCTGCAGCCGTTGCAACAACTTCCATATCATTTTGATAATTTAAAATCATAGAGAACCCCGTACGGACAACAGCGTGATCATCGGCAATGACTATTTTCAATTTTATTCCCCCAATGTATGTTTCAAATTGGAATGTTCAATGTAACATTGGTACCCTCACCAATTTTCGTTTCAATATTGACGCTACCGCTGACTAACTCAGCTCGCTCATTCATTCCATATAAACCGAGTCCAGAACCTTTAGGCTTAGAACTTGGATCAAAACCATTTCCCGCATCTATCACTTCTGCTACCAAATGGCGCCCAGTTTGACGGATACCTACATTTATTTCATTTACATCAGCGTATTTCAACGCATTTAAAATAGCTTCTTGCACTACTCGATAAACAACCGTTTCAATATCACTATCAAAGCGAGTATTTTTAATATTTGATGTATATATGATTTTTATTCCATAATTTTCTTCAAACTGTTTAAAATATGATTTAAAAGCTGCTTCAAGGCCTAGATCATCCAAAGAAGCGGGTCTTAATTCAACCGACATATTACGTATATCATCAATTAATTTAGCGACAATATATTCAATATTTTCTGCGTCTTCCAAAAGCTTAGTTGTATCTTCTTGATATTTTAATAATCTCAATTGAACATCTACATTGAGCATTTCTTGAATCACACTATCATGTAACTCTCTAGAAATTCGCTTTCTTTCATTTTCTTGGGCTGAGATTGTTTTACGCATCATACGTTGTTGATGCAATTTCTCTTGCTGTTCAATTTGTGATGAAACATTTTGAAGCGTAAATGCATGAATTCCCCTGTCTTGATCAATCAACTGATATGTTGCTGTAAATGGCATCACTTTTTGATCTTTCGTCTTCATAAATACTTGGAAATTCGTAGCTTGTACTTGCATCGATTCTAAGAAACAGTCTTTACATGATTGTACATCATAGGCATTTGTATACCCTTCACATCTGTGACAAATCGCATTCGCCACAGCACTGTAATTATCTTCTTCAGATAATATATCTTTAGCAGCATCATTCATTGCAATAATTTTACCGTTATCATCAGCAAAAACTATCTTTTCGATTGAATGCTCATAATATTTTTTCAATAAAGTATCTAACTGTATACTGTCCTCATTAATCATGACTTACACCCTAATTCATCTCATTATTTATCATCATTGAAAATACCAAACTTACGTTGAATATCATCATTATCAAATATTTTTGGTAAAGGACGACCATCTCTTTGACCAAATAATAGTACGCCATACACTTGATTCTTATACCAAAGCGGCACTGCTAAAACTGCTGTTAATGATTCGCTCAATAAAATTGGATAGTCAATCTTTTCTTCAGGCCCTAAAGCTAAACCAACATTGGCTATTACCATACGCTTTCCTGTTTTCATAACAGTTCCAGCTAATCCACGACCTTTTCTTAAAATAATCAATTTAAATCGATTATTTTTATTACCTGAAACATAGTGCCATTTTATTGGAGATGATGGTTTGTTAGATTCATAGAAAGCGATTGCCGCAAAATCATAACCCTCTTCTTTGCGTATTTTATCTAATGTCTCTTGAAATCTACGATCTTCAATTATTGCTTCTGGTGTCAAATCCTTTCACCTCTTATGCTTACACTTTATTCTTACGGTAAATAATATATCTGCGATTTATATATGTCAAAGGTACACTCCAAACATGCACCAAACGTGTAAATGGCCAACAAGCCATAATAGTGAAACCTAACAATATATGCATTTTAAATGCAATCGGCACACCACTCATCAATGACGCATCTGGTTTTAACATAAATAATTGTCTAAACCAAATTGATAATGAAGTTCTGTAGTTAAAGTCTGGATGTTGTATATTTGTTACTAATGTTGCGTAACATCCCATAAATACGATAAGTAATAATAAGAAATTTACAAATATATCCGACGCTGAACTTAATCTTCGAATACTTTTCGTAGTAACACGTCTCGCTGTTAATAAAAACATCCCTATCAAAGTTATTATACCAAAGATGCTACCAATATAAACAGCGCCTATATGATATAAATGCTCAGACACACCCACTGCATCCATCCATGGTTTCGGTATTAACAATCCAACTACGTGTCCAAAAAACACTGGAATAATACCTAAGTGAAATAATAAACTTCCCCACATCAACCTTTTTCTTTCTATTAATTCACTAGATTTAGCTGTCCAAGAAAATTTATCATAACGATAACGTGCAATATGACCTGCGACAAAGACAACTAAACATAAATACGGAAATATAACCCATAAAAACTGATTAAGCATGATGTTTCACTCCTTTTGGTGATGTCAAACATAATTTCAATGTTTTTCTAAGTGCTTGAATCACATAGGCATATGGATTGTTATCTTCACCAAGTGCATTCGCCATCACATATGTTCCATCCTCAATAATCATAATGATTAATTGAATATTCTCTTCAGCTCTTGGATCATTTCGCCATTCTGCCACTTGCAAAAATTGAAGCATCAACGGTAGATAATCAGAAAGTTCATTATCTACCATTTCTAGTCCAAACATTTCATATAATACCTTTAATTTAGCTAACATTTGCCCACGTTCTTTTTGCGTATCAAATTTGTTATACGTCATATATAATGGTGCTTTTTTCGTAAAATCAAATGTATCTGTATAAATCGCTTTGATTTCTGATAATGAAAATGTCATCATTACATTTCTAAATGCTACTAAATCTTCATATGCTGGATGATCTTTCGAAATTGTTTCTTCAAAAGTTTTTGGATGAAAAGTTAATTTTTCTGGAAAACATAACTGTTGTGCCATATATCCAAAACTTTCTTGATATTTTTTAAAATTATCGAAATTAATCACGGAAAATCCCTCCATAGAAATTCTCATTATAAATTTCTTGACCAGTTTTCCCTGAACCTACTGCAACGCCACAGCCTTCACAGTTATCTCCAAAATGCTCGCCGCCGTAATTGTATCCTGTACTACCTTGTGCGTGATACGTATCTAAATAGGTTTCTTTGTGTGATGTTGGAATAACAAATCGATCTTCATATTTGGCTAGTCCTAATAAACGATACATGTCTTTAGTTTGGCGCTCGGTTATACCTAATCGCTCTAATCGAGACGTGTCAAATGGCTGTTGAGTAACTTGAGATCTCATATAACTTCTCATCATTGCCATACGTTGTAGGGCTCCTTTTACTGGCTCTGTATCTCCTGCAGTGAAAATATTAGCTAAGTATTCAATAGGTAAACGCATTTCTTCAATGGCTGGGAAAATCGCATCTGGATTTTGAGTTGTATTTTTACCTTCAAAATAGCTCATAATTGGGCTAAGTGGTGGGCAATACCAAACCATCGGCATCGTTCTAAATTCAGGATGTAACGGAAATGCAAGTTTATATTCAATTGCTAACTTATAAATTGGAGAGTTTTGTGCAGCTTCAATCCAATCGTAACCAATACCATCTTTTTCAGCTTGAGCAATGACTTCTTCGTCAAATGGGTTTAAGAATATATCTAATTGTTTTTCATATAAATCTTTCTCGTCTACTGCTGAAGCTGCTTCATGAACTCGATCTGCATCATATAATAAAACACCTAAGTAACGCATACGTCCTGTACAAGTTTCAGAGCATACCGTAGGCATACCCGCCTCGATTCTCGGGAAACAGAAAGTACACTTTTCAGCTTTGTTCGTTTTCCAATTGAAGTAAACTTTCTTATATGGACAACCTGTCATACAGTAACGCCATCCACGACATGCGTCTTGGTCAACTAATACAATGCCATCTTCATCACGTTTATACATAGCACCTGAAGGACACGATGCAACGCAACTTGGATTCAAGCAATGTTCACATAAACGTGGTAAATACATCATAAAAGTTTCGTCAAATTGGAATTTAATATCTTCTTCTATTTTTTGGATGTTAGGATCTTTTGGACCTGTAACATGACCACCTGCTAAGTCATCTTCCCAGTTAGGTCCCCATTCAATTTCAATGTTATCCCCCGTAATTTCTGAATACGCTCTAGCAACTGGCGAATGCTTCCCTGATTTCGCAGTTGTTAAATGTTCATAATTATAGTTCCATGGCTCATAATAATCTTTAATTAATGGCATATCTGGGTTATAAAAAATTTTACCTAAAGCAATTTTTGAAATTCTACTTCCAGATTTTAATTCAAGTTTCCCTTTACGATTTAGTACCCAACCACCTTTGTAGTGTTCTTGGTCTTCCCAACGTTTCGGATACCCTACACCTGGCTTCGTTTCTACGTTGTTGAACCACATGTACTCAGCACCTGGACGATTTGTCCAAGTGTTTTTACATGTCACACTACACGTATGGCATCCTATGCATTTATCTAAATTTAATACCATCGCAACTTGCGCTTTAATCTTCAAGCCAATTAACCTCCTTCATCTTTCTAACTGCTACATATAAATCCCTTTGGTTCCCAATTGGTCCATAATAATTAAAGTGATAACTAATTTGTGCGTATCCTCCGACTAGTTGTGTTGGTTTCAAATGGATTCTAGTCGGCGCGTTGTGTGAACCACCACGTGTATCTGTAATTTCTGACCCAGGCGTTTGAATATGTTTATCTTGTGCATGATACATAAACATTGTACCTTTAGGCATACGATGCGAAATAACTGCTCTTGCCGTTACAACACCATTACGGTTATACACTTCTAGCCAATCATTATCTTGGATATCGTGTTTTTCAGCATCTTCATTTGATATCCAAACCGTTGGACCACCTCTAAATAGTGTCAACATATGCTTATTATCTTGATACATTGAGTGTATATTCCATTTTCCATGAGGCGTTAAATAACGCAGTACCAAAGCATCTGTACCACCTTTAATTTTCTTATCTCTATTCCCAAATACCATTGGCGGCAATGTCGGTTTATATACTGGTAAGCTCTCCCCAAATTGTTGGAAAACTTCGTGATCCACATAATAACTTTGACGTCCTGTTAATGTTCTAAAAGGTACTAGACGTTCTATATTCGTTGTAAATGGTGAATATCGTCGACCTTGTTTATTTGAACCTGGGAATACTGCTGTCGGTATTACTTCTCGTGGTTGTGAAGTTATATTTAAAAACGAAATTTTCTCAGCAGCGCGTTCGCTAGAAATATCTTTTAACGGCATTCCAGTTTGTTCTTCGAGATCTTCATATGATTTTTGTGATAATTTACCATTCGTAGCAGATGAAATACTTAGTATTGCATCAGCTACATTACGTGCTGTATCAATACGTGGACGATTCGCTCTCACAGAATCATCATTTGTATCACTCCACGTACCTAACATACTTTTTAATTCTTCATATTGTTCACTGACACCGAAACTTACACCATGTGCTCCAACTTTCCCTTTTTCAAGTACAGGACCAAGCGTGACATATTTGTCGTAAATTTTAGTGTAGTCGCGTTCTACAATTGCAAAGTTAGGCATTGTACGTCCAGGTACCGCTTCAATTTCACCCTTCGACCAATCTTTCACTACGCCGTATGGTGTTGAAATTTCTTGCTTTGTATCATGACTAAGTGGAGTTGTCACAACATCTTTAAACGTTCCAGGTAAATAGTCTTTTGCCATTTCTGAAAATGCTTTTGCCAACGTTTTATAAATATCCCAGTCTGAACGCGATTCCCATAACGGATCAATGGCAGGATTGAAAGGATGTACATATGGATGCATATCCGTTGATGATAAATCATGTTTTTCATACCAAGTCGCTGCCGGCAAAACAATGTCAGAATATAACGGTGTTGCCGTCATTCTGAAGTCTAAAGAGACCACTAAATCTAACTTACCTGTTGTTTCTTCACGCCACGTAATTTCTTCTGGCTTTTCATCTTCATTTGGTGTAGCTAATAACCCTGATTTTGTGCCAAGTAAATGCTTCATAAAGTATTCTTGACCTTTTGCAGAACTTGAAATTAAGTTTGAACGCCATATAAATAATGATTTTGGATGATTCTTTTTCAAATCAGGATCTTCTATTGCAAATTGTGTTTGTTTTGATTTCACTTCATCAATTGCACGTTGCAAAATCGCTTCATTTGAATCTATACCTTCATCTTTAGCTTCTTCTGCAAACAACAAACTATTTTTATTAAATTGTGGATATGATGGTAACCAACCAAGTCTAGCTGCTAAAACATTATAATCAGCTGGATGTTGATGCTTTAACTCCTCTGTTTTAGCTAATGGAGATTTTAAACGATCTACATTTGACTCTTCATATTTCCATTGGTCTGTTGCAAAATAGAACCAACTTGTTCCGTTTTGCAAACGTGGTGGTCCTTGCCAGTCTTTCGCAAATGCGACAGTACTCCATCCTTCAATCGGACGACATTTTTCTTGTCCCACATAGTGAGCCCAACCGCCACCGTTCACACCTTGACAGCCACATAACATAACTAAGTTTAAGATTGAACGATAAATCGTATCTGAGTTAAACCAATGGTTAATACCCGCACCCATGATAATCATTGAACGCCCTTCAGTATCGATAGCGTTTTGCGCAAATTCTTTCGCTACTTGAATGACAACACTTTGTTTTACGCCTGAAATGGCTTCTTGCCAAGCAGGTGTATATTTTGATTCTGCATCGTCGTATCCTTTTGATTCTAATTTATGATCAAAACGACGCACGCCATATTGACTTGCCATTAAGTCAAAAATTGTAGCAATACGGACTTTGTCACCATTTGCTAAAGTGACTTGTCGAGTTGGAATTGGACGATTGAATATCCCATCTCCATCACTATCAAAGTATGGGAATTGAATTGTTTCTAATTCGTATCCACCTTCTGTCATTGATAATGTAGGGTTAATTTTAGAACCATCTTCTGTTTCTAGTTTTAAGTTCCACTTCTTACCTTCTTCCCAACGTTGACCCATTGTGCCATTAGGTACTACTAAACTATCGCTGATTGCATCATGAATAACTGGCTTCCATTCGCCTTGCTCTGTTGTTTGACCTAAGTCACTCGCTCTTAAAAATCGACCCGCTTTATATCCATTTTCATCTTCATCCAGCATGATAAGAAACGGCATATCTGTATATTGTTTAGCGTAATTTATAAAGCGTTCATTAGGTTGATTAACATAATGTTCTTGTAAAATAACATGCGTCATTGCTTGTGCAATTGCAGCATCTGAACCAGGATTCGGTGCTAGCCAGTTATCTGCAAATTTCACATTTTCTGCGTAATCTGGTGCTACTGAAATGACTTTTGTACCTTTATAGCGGACTTCAGTCATAAAATGTGCATCCGGAGTACGTGTTAAAGGTACATTAGAGCCCCACATAATAATGTATGATGCGTTATACCAGTCACTTGATTCAGGCACATCTGTTTGCTCTCCCCAAATTTGTGGAGAGGCAGGTGGTAAATCTGCATACCAGTCATAAAAACTAAGCATTTCACCACCAAGCAAATTGATGAATCGAGCACCTGCTGCATAACTAATCATTGACATCGCTGGAATAGGTGTAAATCCTGCGATTCGATCTGGACCATATTTTTTTATTGTATACAGTAATTGTGCTGCGATTATCTCTGTAACGTCTTTCCAATTTGAACGCACGTGCCCTCCCATACCTCGGGCTTGCTTATATTGTTTGGCTTTGTCTTCATTTTCAACAATAGACGCCCATGCAGCAACGCGATTACCATTGTTTTCTTCTAATGCTTCAGTCCATAAATCCCAGAGTTTTCCACGAATATATGGATATTTGATTCGAAGCGGACTGTATTCATACCAAGAGAATGACGCACCTCGTGGACATCCTCTCGGTTCATATTCAGGCATATCCGGACCACAACTTGGATAGTCAGTTTGTTGATTTTCCCAGGTAATCACACCATTTTTCACAAATACTTTCCAAGAACATGAGCCTGTACAGTTAACACCATGTGTTGTTCTTACTTCTTTATCGTGGCTCCAACGTTCTCTGTACATTTTTTCCCATTCTCTACTTTTACTTTCTAGGATCGACCAATTCCCATTAAATTTTTCTGTTGGCTTAAAGAAATTCAATCCAAATTTTCCCATATTTATATCCTCCTACGTATAAAAATACGATGTGTAGATGTCGTGTTTTTAAATACTTTAAAATGCCCAAGACTATTGCTTTAATTAGATTGTACATTTTTTCACAAACATAAAATATTAGGGAATCACCTAATTACTTAAGGAATTTCCCTATCAATAACGGGATTTCATTGAAATAATACACAATCATGTATGGTCATGCTTATTGCCAATCTAAATCGTTCAAATTTGGCACAACGACAAATAAGGCTTCAACACGAATATATTCTCTCGGTTGAAACCTTACTTATTCATTTATTTTTTATAAATTAGTGACATAACACTGTATTAGCATCTGCACGATCGGTTGAAATATATGTTACATTTTCTTGCTGCTTAATAAATGCATCATAGTAATCATATTGCGACGAATGATATGTGCCATTCGATGTATCATTTGGGTTTAGCAAACAGCCATAACCTTCGTCATATAAATGTTCACAGAGCATAAGGGCGTCATGTTTAGAACCACTTACTACATAAAATTGCTTCATAGGATCATATGATTTAGGAGTGTTTTCAGTATAATCAACAACTTCCCCTATAATACATATACCTGGTTTCGCCTCAATTGAATAGTGTTGCAATTTTGAAATAATATTACTTAAACGCCCCTTAACAACAAACTCGTTAAAACACGATGCTTGAAAGACAATCGCTATCGGGTAATCAATATCTGTGTATTGTTGTATCTGTGTGATAATTTTCCCTAAACGTTTTACCCCCATATAAATTGCTAACGTGCCACCATTCACTAAGGAATTGACATCCACTTCATTTTCTTCTGAATCTTTAAAGTGACCTGTAGAAAATGTCACACTTTTAGCAACTGTACGCATTGTCAAACCTGTCTGCATAGTAGCAACTGCTGCGCTCGCTGATGTCACCCCTGGTACAATTTCAAACGCAATATGATGTTCATTTAGTGTGTCGACTTCTTCTTGCACACGACCAAATATCGCTGGATCGCCACCTTTAAGTCTAACAACCTTGTTATATCGACGCGCTGCTTCCACGATACAGTCATTTATTTTTTCTTGCTGAATATGTTTTGCATACGGCTTTTTACCAACATCGATAATTTCAGTAGTCAAATTCGCATATTGTAAAATTAACGGATTCACTAATCGATCATATAGAATGACATCCGCTTCACGTATTAAACGCTCAGCCTTTTTCGTCAAATAATTCGGATTACCTGGACCCGCACCTATCAAGTAAACCTTGCCATATTCCTCTACAGACATATATATACGTTCCCGTCTGTAACTTCTACCTCATAAACATCTACACAACCTTCATCAGGTTCTTGAACAATACCTGTATTTAAATCAATTTTTTGATCGTGGAGCGGGCAAAATACATATTCCCCACTCACTGTCCCTTCAGACAATGGTCCTTGTTTGTGTGGACAGATATTGTGAATCGCATGAATTTTGCCACTTTCTGTTAAAAACAACCCTACCTCTTTGCCTTTGACAATAACCTTTTTTCCAATTAGGGGTGTTAATTCATCTATAGTTGTCACTTTAATTTTTTCTTTTGTTTCCATGTATTACACCTTCTCCACTTCAAAAATTCTACGTGCTTGCGCATTGCTAGTTATTGCTTCCCAAGGTTCAGCTTCGACTGCTTTTTTAGCATCCATAATGCGTTCAAATAGTTCATTTTGTCTTTCTGGGTCAAGTAAGACTTCTTTTACATTTTCAAATCCAAGTCTTCTTAACCATGGCGCTGTTCTTTCAGCATATATACCTGTTTCGCGATAATATTGCATCAAAGCACCACATAATTTGATTACTTCATCTTCTGTTTCTACAGTTGTTAAAAATTCAGCTTTTTCAACTTCTGTACCACCATTACCACCGATATAGATTTGGAATCCATTTTCAACTGAGATAATACCAAAATCTTTAACACCTGATTCAACACAACTTCTTGGGCAGCCTGATACACCCATTTTGAATTTATGAGGTGTATCGATGTATTCAAATGTTTTTTCTAAACGAATGCCAAGTCGTGTCGTGTATTGCGTACCAAATCGACAAAACTCTTTACCAACACAGCTTTTAACTGAGCGTGTTTTCTTACCATAAGCTGATGCTGAACGCATACCTAGGTCTTCCCATATATTTGGTAATTCTTCTTTTTTAACTCCATACAAACCAACACGTTGTGAACCTGTCACTTTAACTAGTGGCACATGATATTTCTTAGCCACTTCTCCTAGACGAATCAGTTGGTCTGCATCTGTAACACCCCCACGCATTTGAGGTATAACAGAAAATGTACCATCATTTTGAATATTCGCATGGTAACGTTCGTTAGCAAATCTTGATTCTCTTTCATCTTCATGATCATGTGGATAAACCATGTTTAAATAATAGTTGATTGCTGGTCGACATTTTGGACATCCACCTTTATTTTTAAAGTTTAAAACATGTCGAACTTCTTTAGATGTTTTTAAACCTTTCGCTCTTATTTGCGTTACTATTTGATCGCGTGTCAAATCAGTACAACCACATATACCAGCAGGTTTTGCGGCAACAAAGTCATCTCCTAAGGTGTGCTGCAATATTTGAGCAATTTGCGGTTTACATTTACCACATGAATTCCCCGCTTTTGTTTTAGCCGTTACTTCTTCAACTGTTGTAAAGCCATTTTCCGTAATCGCATTTACTATAGTACCTTTATCAACACCATTACAACCACAAATTGTTTCATCATCAGCCATATCAGCAATTGATAGCGATGCCTCTTCTCCACCTTTAGTAAGCAATGATACAAGTGTGTAATCTTCAGTGGATTCACCTTTTTTCATCATGTTATAAAAGCGTGAACCATCATCGATATCACCATATAGTACTGCACCAACTACATTACCGTCTTTTAAAAAGATTTTTTTATAGTTATTATCAACACTATTAAATATTTCAATACCTTTAATTTCTGCATTTTCTACAATTTGACCAGCACTATACAAGTCACACCCAGAAACTTTTAATGACGTAAATGTTGTTGATCCCTTGTATCCGTTCGTTTCTTTATTTGTTAAATGATCAGCTAATACTTTACCTTGTTCATATAGTGGTGCAACGAGTCCATAAACTTTGCCGTTATGTTCTGCACATTCACCAACTGCATATACATTGCTATCACTTGTTTGCATCACATCATTGACAACAATACCACGATTAACATCTAGACCTGATTCTTTGGCTACTTCTGTGTATGGTCGTATACCTACTGCCATAACAACTAAGTCTGCCGGAATCTCGCGTCCATCAGCCAATTTAACACCCTCAACATCATCTTCTCCTAAGATTTCAGTTGTGTTGGCTTGCATTTCAAACTTCATACCTTGCTTTTCTAGATCTGCTTTAAGCATATTTCCAGCTTTACGGTCTAGTTGCATTTCCATCAACCATTCAGCTAAATGTAACACCGTTACTTCCATACCTTGATCTAATAAACCACGTGCACACTCTAAACCTAGTAATCCTCCACCAATTACAATTGCTTTCTTTTTAGTCTTAGCAATGTTCATCATTTGTTCAGTATCATCAAGCGTTCTCCAACCAATTACACTCGGTAATGTCGAACCTGGAACTGGAATGACGAATGCTTTAGAACCTGTCGCAAAAATCAATTTATCGTATGATACTTCAATACCATTTGCAGTAGTAACTGATTGATTTGCTCTATCTACTTCAATTACAGGATCATTTGTAATTAACTCGATACCATGTTCCTCATACCACTCATATGGATTCATAATTGTTTCTTCAACTGTCATTTTATTTTGTAAAATATTTGAAAGCATGATGCGGTTATAGTTTGGATAAGGTTCTTTACCTATTACCGTAATATCATATAAATCGTTGGCGCGCTCTAATATTTCTTCGATTGTTCGAATGCCCGCCATACCGTTACCAATCATTACTAGTTTTTGCTTTGCCATAAAATATGCCCCTTTACTCCATAATATTTATTTCAAAAAAAGGTATTAATTTTTCGTTAGTGCTTTTATATTTTCATTGGAATCATTAAGCTTTCTAATCTATCGTTAATGATTTGCTTTAAAATTGGGTCGAAGTTAATTGAAGGTGTGAAGTGTATATCTGTATTAATAACCATGTCATTCATTTGCTGCTTCACTTTGTTAACAAGTCTTCCGTCATATAAAAATAATGGTACGACAATCAATTTTTGATACCGTTTCGAGATGCTTTCTAAATCATGTGTAAAACTAATCTCTCCATATAGCGTTCTCGCATATGTCGGCTTGCTAATTTGCAAATTTTGAGCGCATATTTGTAACTCTTCGTGTGCCTTAGTAAACTTTCCATTAATATTGCCGTGTGCAACAACCATAACTCCAACTTGTTGTTCGTCACCTGCTAATGCGTCACAAATACGTTGTTCAATTAATCGTCTCATTAAAGGATGTGTGCCAAGTGGCTCGCTTACTTCTACCTTTATGTCTGGATACCGTCGTTTCATTTCATGAACGATATTCGGTATATCCTTGAGATAATGCATTGCACTAAAGATTAGCAATGGTACAATTTTAAAATGGTCAACCCCACTTTGAATCAACGTCGTCATTACCGTCTCTAAATCCTGATGCTCACTTTCTAAAAACGCAATATCATAGTGATGTATATCATCTTTTACTAATTCAGAAATAAATGCTTCTAACGCTTGATTCTGTCGTCCGTGCCTCATGCCATGTGCAACAATGATATTCCCATTCACATTTACCAACCCTTTCACACGTATTGTATACCAAATCATTTTGTTTTTGTGAAAAGAATCACATTATAATGTAAAATCAGGGAATTCCCTGATGCCTGTAGTCATGCATATTCCTTATACATTTTCCCTTTTTGTTAAATCAAAAAAAGCGACCGATATATGAATCCCTACTCAACATTTATTTGAGCAAGCATTAATATATCGGTCGCTTGTAGTGTATATTATTATCTTAAAATGGTGGTTGGCCTAATATTGTTTCGTCAAAGCGCTCGGGTATCAATACTTTGCGCATGATCACACCTAAATCGCCATCATCATTTTCATGTTCGCTGTATATTTCATAACCTCTTTTTTCATAAATTTTAAGTAACCACGGATGCAATCTTGCAGATGTACCTAAAGTAACTGCCGCTGACTTTAACGTATCTCGCAAAAATGCTTCTTCAACATAAGTAAGTAATTGGCTACCATAGCCTTTCCCTTCATACTCAGGATTTGTCGCAAACCACCAGACAAAAGGATAACCCGAAATACTTTTCACACTTCCCCAAGGATATCTAACCGTAATCGTAGATATAATTTCATCATCAATTGTCATGACAAATGTAGTATTTTTATCTATATTTTCTTTAACAGCATCTAAATTAGCATTAACCGAAGGCCAATCAATACCTAGTTCTCTTAGAGGCGTAAATGCTTCATGCATGAGTTGTTGCAATTTTTCTGCATCTTGTTCACTTGCGAGTCGAATCATCGTTTTTGTCATATTAATCCCCACTCTTTTTTAAATGATTTAACCATATTTTATTTTTAAAATAAATATCCATCAAAGTGTATCAATAAATTTATCACATGTCAGAAAGTATGCTTCATCTGAATACACCAATACTCTCATGAAACTTATTAAAAATTACTCTCTCAACGTAAAAAACCATTCAAATTCATGAATGGTTTGGAAGAATGATTCATTGTTACGCTATTTAATCACTACATCTTAATTATTGTTGCTCTAAACGATTACGCTTACCATTTAAGAAAGCATAAACGAGACCTACAAAAATACCGCCACCGACAAAGTTACCTAAGAAAGCAAAAACGATATTTTTTAAAACGTGTAACCATGAAACTGCATCAAGGTTAAAGAATACCATACCTGCATATAGACCTGCATTGAACACAACGTGCTCATATCCCATGTATACAAAGACCACGACACCACAAGCTATGAAGAATGCCTTTGTTAAGCCGCCTTTGAATTGCATAGAGATGAAAATACCAATATTAATAAAGAAGTTACAGAAAATACCTTTTGTAAAAATATTCAACCATGTTGAATCAACAGTCTTTTTCTGAACTAAAGCTGTTAAAGCTTGTGTCATTTCAGGTGTCATGACATGCGCAAATTTCATTAAGAAAAATAACACAAACCCACCTAAAATATTTCCTAAGAAACAATATAATAAAATCCAAGTCATCTTCTTAACAGAAACGACTTTATAATACCAGCCTACTGTAAAGTACATGAAGTTACTTGTTAATAATTCAGAGTTAGTTAATACAACTAAAATCAAACCTAAACTAAACGCAATGGCTCCCATTAAATTGATAAGTCCATCTACGTGAGTACTCGCAAACTGCGTCTTTATTCCGAACATAAATACAGTAACGATTGAGAGTAAAAATCCGGCCATCATTGCTTTAAGCATATATCGGCCAGGTGTTTGCTGTACCATTACTTGCTTCATTTGTACTGAAGATGATATTGAATCAACAATTGCGCCTGTTGAATATGTATCTTCAACTGTTTTCTTATTTTCTATCACAGTACTTCCCCCATTTACTTTGATCAAATAAAATTTACTTTCTAATTATATTAGTAAATCAATGTAATTGATAGATTAAATTTCAGAAAAATCTTTTTATTCTCTCGAAAATGTAGTTTTCTTTCATAAAAACAGCGAGATAAATCGCGTGATTGGCTAATATCTTTATGATTTAAGATATTACGACGCTCATTTTATCTCGCTTTATGTAAAGTATTACTTATTCTTTTTTAAATTTGAAAAGTAATGTAAACCATATGCAAATACACTGTAACCAATTGCAGTACGTAAAATAAACCTTATAACTTTATTAGGTACACATTTTGACGTTACTGAAATAGAAGATAGTAGTGTTGTGAAAATATATAATATTAAAACTTTGATATAACGTTCTACCATCGAATCATCCCTCATTTTTATAATATTACAAGATTATTATAAACCGAATGAAACAAAAAAGTTTTTACATATTTTCAACAACTTTATTTCAATAAAGCATCAAGTTGATCTAAAGTTTGATTCATACCTTGTTCAACACCCATGTTTATGACTTGTTGAGCGGCTTCTTTTGTTGGAAATACCGATGTTGATGTCACTGTCGTTTTCGTTGTATTGCTCTTGGAAAATGACAAAGTAATTTTCATGCTTGGCATTTTTGTATCTTTTGCACCTTGAGGTGTCGCAAATGAGTCAATATATTCAATTAAATATGGACGCTTAACCGTTTTATATTCTGCTAATGTATAGCTGGTCATTGTAGGTGTTTTAATCGCATAAAATGCATCACCGCCTGAAACAGCATTAAAGCGAAACACTTTGGTACTAGCGTCTTTTGGATGAAACCATTTTTCAAATAATGCTTTTGTCGTATAGGCATCAAACACCTTTTCAATCGGTGCTTCTATCGTTCTTGAAAAAATAATTTTATTATCTTCAACTTTAATCGTCATCTTCCCACTCCCTATCTTTTATATTTACTCATCTTAACATGCATTGAGTAACATATGTTACCAAATCATTTGTTATAAACTATAGTAATATTAATCATTCCCTCTGTTGAAATTGATAACTACGAAATAAAAAACACACTCTATTCAGCTATTAACAGTTGAGTAGAGTGTGCAAACCTGTTGAATTAATGCGCTAACATTTCTTCTTTGATTTGGTCTTTATTTAATTTTGAAGGATAATATGTTGGCCAGTTATCCATTTCTTTTAATAACGCGTCATTATCATTACCCATAAAGATATGGAAGTGTTCTGCCTTTTTAGGTGCAATGTTGTGATCGCTAAATTGGATGAATTTCGGTAAGTCTTTATCATTACCATCGACCAATTTAAACATAAATCTCACGCCACGGTTACCTTTAGGATATTTCAATGTTTTCTTACCATTGTATTCATATTTACCAGTGTGTTTCTTACCATCTTTAGTAAATGTAATTTCATTTCCTTTTATATCAATGTTAGTAATATCAGTTTTATATCCTTTGTCATAATAAGCTTTTAAATCTTTAGCAGATTTCTTCGGATCATTTTCAGCTTTATGTTCCATCACTTCATCAAGCGTACCGTCTTTTAAGTAAGGGTAAACAGATTGCCATTCACCAGCATAATCGCTTAATTCACGGTCTTTAACTTGCTCATCTTTAAAATACCCATCAGAAATTGCTTTGTCATGTTTACTTTCAGCTTTGTCGTCTTTCACTTTAACACCACTGTCTAAAGCTTTACCGATATTTTCAATATTAGATTTCATTAATGATTGATACGTAATATTATCTTTTTTCTGTTGTTCTTTATTTAAAGACTCCATGTTGTAGAATTTTAAAGGCTTCGCATCTGTTTCTTTACGAATTGTTTCAGTCACTTTATTCGCAACATTATCTTCGTAAAGAATATATTTAGCATTGCTATCTCTAATTTCTTTAACAATTTTAGTTAATTCTTTTTGTGATGGATCTTCAGCATTCATGTTTTGAATACCTTTTTGAACAAAACCATAACAATCAGCTAAGTATCCAATTGATTCATGTGAAATGAATACTGCATTACCTTGCTTATCTTTTGTAACTTGCTTCATATCGTTATCAATTTTCTTAAGATCGTCGTTTAATTTTTTGTAGTTTTTCTCATAGTCATCTTTATGTTTTGGATCTTTTTTCACTAATTCATCTTTAATTTCTTTAGCGAAAGTTTGGTTAATTTTAGGATCTAACCATACGTGTGGATCATATCCACCATGATGATGATGATGTTCTTCTTTCTCATGATCATGTCCCTCATGTTCATGCTCTTCACCATGCTCGTGTTGATCAGTTAAAAGCTTTGCTTTATCTAATTTATCCTCTAAAGACAGTTTTTTATCTTTATCTTTGATAGTAGATGCAACTTTCTTAGCAACCGGATCTAAATTATCCCCTGTATACATAAACAAGTCTGACTTGCTTGCACTTAATATATCTTTTTGTGTTGGTTCATAGCTATGTAAATCTGTCCCTGCTGGATAGATTGATGATACCTTCACGTGTTTTCCACCAATTTGCTCTGCAAATGATTGCAATGGATAAACTGTCGTTTTAATTGTTACCTTGCCATCTTTATCTTTTCCATCATCATTCCCACATGCGGCTAATGATAAAGTTACGGCTGGTACAAGAAGTAACATACCTAATTTCTTTTTCATAGTCACCCTCCTAAATAGTAATCTTTACGTTTTAAAATTATATACTCATGCTACTTAAAATACAAGCACTGTTTTTATAAATAATATAAAGTCGAATCATACTTTAGGTATTTACCACTTTTCGTTTTATCTAATACATGACTATTGTACAAATATGATACAGAAAACTTTATAGTATTTACGAACGTCATAATATAAGAAAAAAAGACAATCTCTATCATATTGCTAATAGAAATTGCCTTTTCATATTGTCCTAAAATAACTTACCCTATTTTTATAGTGTGACTTTTAGATTTAATAATGGTATTTACATGATGCTATTTTTATATGATTGTCATCTACTGTATAAACCAATCTATGTTCGTGATTGATACGTCTACTATAATACCCAGTCAGATTCGATTTTAACTTTTCAGGCTTACCTATACCTTCCAATGCACCATTTCTGTCAATACTTTTAAGTAACTCATTAATCTTCTTCACCATTTTTTTATCGTTCTGCTGAAAATACTTATAATCTTCAAAGGCTTGAGGCGAAAACGTAATATTTAACCTAGCCATTATACATCTATATCTTTCGTTATAGTTTTCCCACGTTCTAGATCTGCAATTGATTGAGCTAAGTGTTCAGCATTATTTGGGTTCTGTTGGAGGTAAAGTGTTTCCATCATGGAGTTATAATCTGATTCTGACATGATTACTACGTTTTTATCATCAGTAGATGTTACAGTTACCATAACACTATCATCATTTACTTTTGTCATAAGTGCCTTTAAATTCTGTCGAGCGTATGAATAATTTTTAATAATCATATTTATCGCCTCCTTTTAACACACCTCAATTGTACAAATATCTGTACAATAAAACAAGCGACACAGAAAAAAACTACTAATCAAGATTTCGCACGGGGAAGAATCAATACCTATCCTGTACTGATTCCCTACTAAACAATGTTTACATGATAATTTCCACCTATTTAGACTTCATACATTAAAAAGACAATCTCTATCATATCGCTAATAGAAATTGCCTTTTCGTATTGTCCTAATAAATTGGTATCACTTACTGATCTCAACAATTAAGACTATTTGATTTTATCTTTTAATAACTTCTCATAACTTTCATAATCATATGGATCTTCAACTTTCTCGCCATTAATAAATGCAGTTGGTGTCGTTTTTATATGATTATCTTTCGCTATTTTTTTATCTTTCTCTGCAGCTTTCCAAGACTTGCTATCTTTTGTCTTGTAATCTTTTATAATTTTATTTTCCGTCTCTTTATCTAAATGCAGTTGTTTAATATGTTTATCTAATAGTTCTTTTGTTAACCATTCTTTATTTTCATCTTGCTGGGCAGCAAATAATTGCTTTTGAAAATCTAAAAATGATTTAGGTGCATACATCAATACTGCATGACTCGCACGCGAACCAACAATTGAGTCTTTACCTAAGAAAGCTAAATTGACAAATTGGTATTCCACTTTGTGATTATCTATATAATTTTTACGCAACTTTGGCATGACTTTTTCATCTAATTCTTTACAATAAGGACATTTATAGTCGCCATATACGACAACTAATGGTTTGCCGTTTTTCGAAGATGTCGTTGCTGATTCTTTTTTACCGCAAGCTGTTAAAATTAACATGCTCACTATAAATAATGTTAGTAATTTTTTAGTCATAATAACTCCTATTCATATCTAGTTCGTCATATTTTCTTCATGATAATCCGCATCATGTTGTTGATAATATCGTCTCGAATCAAAATCTTGCTTATATGATACACGTTTATCACTAAAATCATATGCATAATAATGCACTTCATCATTACTCAAAGGTTTATAAGCTAAAATGATAATTTTATCCTTATCATAGACATAAATATTAGCATCTTTGCGTTCAAAATGATCAACACGATCACCGTTGCCTTTTTTGGCAAGTTGTTCTTGTTTTTGATTTTGAATTTTAACTGCTTCATCTATTTCTTTCACATATTTATCATTACCACATCCTGATATAAAGACTAGTAATAATAATACCGTCGCCACAAATCGCTTCAATGCTCCCACTCCTACTATCAACTTCCAACTAACTTTCAATATAATTAATACTATACACCGTCAAACATTAATGCGCTACAACTACTACCAATGCATTTAATATAAATATCCAAAGAAATAACAGTTATGTATAGTCAAAGAAAAATATATTTCATTTTCTATGTGTATTTGTAATCAGTTTTTGATAAAATAAAAAAATAGCATTATTAATAAATTCAAAAATTATAGTTCAATTCAGAGAGGGATGGGATAAAATGAACTTTGTAACGTTGACTTCGGATGAGTTCAATGCGTTTACAACAAAGCATTTTTCACATTACACACAATCAGCTATTCATTACAATCATAGAGTTGATTTAAAAGGCGATGTGCATCTTGTAGGGGTTAAAGATGACAATGGTCAAGTGATTGCAGGATGCTTATTGACAGAAGCACGCACACTTAAATTTTTCAAATATTTTTATACACATCGCGGGCCAGTGATGGATTATACAAATCAATCATTAGTAGCATTTTTCTTTAAAGCATTAACGTCATATTTAAAGAAACACAATTGTTTATATGTCCTTGTAGATCCATATTTAATTGAAAATTTACGCAATGCAGACGGTGAAATTGTTAAATCTTATGATAACCGAGCATTTGTTAGAACAATGGATAAATTAGGTTATAAACACCAAGGTTTCCCTGTAGGTTATGATTCAATGAGCCAAATCCGTTGGCTGTCAGTGTTAGATTTAAAAGATAAGACTGAAGACCAACTTTTAAAAGAAATGGATTATCAAACGAGACGTAATATTAAAAAAACATATGATATTGGTGTCAAAACTAAAACGTTAACGATTGATGAAACGCAAACTTTTTTCGACTTATTCCATATGGCTGAGGAAAAGCACGGTTTCAAATTCCGTGAGTTACCATACTTTGAAGAAATGCAAAAGTTATACGATGACCACGCCATGTTAAAGTTGGCGTATATTGATTTAAACGAGTATTTAAAAACGTTACAATTAAAGCAACAACAATTAACAGCTGAACTCTCAGGTGTTGAAGAAGCATTGGAAGAAAGTCCTAATTCAAAGAAAAATAAAACGAAACGCACACAGCTAGAACAACAGCTAAATAGCAATAAGCGTAAAATCGACAATACAATAGAACAAATTGAACAAGATGGTGCAGTCTTAAACTTAGCTTCTGCTTTATTTATCTACAATGAGCATGAAGTTTATTACTTATCTAGTGGTTCAAACCCTAAATATAATGCTTATATGGGTGCCTACCATTTGCAGTGGGAAATGATTAAGTTTGCTAAAGCGCATCATATTGATCGCTATAATTTTTATGGTATTACCGGTGACTTTTCAGAGTCATCAGAAGACTATGGCGTCCAACAATTCAAAAAAGGTTTTAACGCACATGTAGAAGAGTATATCGGTGACTTTATTAAGCCTATCAAACCATTACTATATAAGGTACAAACGTACTTAAATCATAAACGTCGTTAAAATATCGCTCCAAGATTATGACAACATAACAAAGAACCACGCATCATGTATATGGCTTCATCGCCATACTAAAACATGATACGTGGTTCTATTTGATTATTCTTCATTTATAACATTTAAGAAACGTCTTAATTCTTCTGTTTTCGGACGATTGAACATCTCTTCTGGAGCCCCTTGTTCTCCGATCATGCCTTCATGAATAAATACAATGTTATTAGATACTTCTTTAGCAAAACGCATTTCATGTGTCACAATGACCATTGTCATGCCTTCATTAGCCAAATCTTTAATAACCTTTAAAACATCATTCACAAGTTCAGGATCAAGTGCAGATGTTGGTTCATCAAACAACATCACTTTAGGGTTCATTGCTAGTGCTCTTGCAATAGCAACACGTTGTTGTTGACCACCTGATAATGCATGTGGACGTTGATCTTTGACATGTGTTAAACCAACTTTCTCAAGTAACTCAAGTGATTTCCCACGTGCCTCATCCTTTTTCAACTTTTTAACTGTGATAAGACCTTCCATTACATTTTCTAATGCCGTCTTATGCGGAAAAAGGTTATAACTTTGAAATACCATACCAGACTGTTTACGAACTTCTATTTGTGATTTTTTATCTTTAGATGTATATGTTTTGCCGTTAACATAAACTGTACCTTCAGTTGGAATTTCTAATGCATTAATCATACGTAACAATGTTGTTTTACCTGAACCAGATCGACCGATTAAGGTTACAACCTCACCTTGTTCAACAGATAAATCAATACCTTTGATGACTTCAACATCATTAAATGATTTATGGATATTGTTCAATTGAATCATGAGCGATACCCTCTTTCAATATAAGATTCATAGATACCTTGGATAATTGAAATAATAAAGCATACCACCCAGTACATTAGCGCAACTAACACATAAATTGTTAAATATTCATATGTTGTAGACGCAACTTCTTGAGCTTTTCTAAACATTTCAGCCACTAAAATAAATCCTAATAATGATGTATCTTTGATTAAACTTAAAAATGTATTACCTAGTGCAGGAATCGACACTCGAATTGCCTGCGGTAAAATGATACGTTGTATCGTTTGACCATACGTCATACCGATGGAATATGCAGCTTCTGTTTGTCCTTTCGGTATAGAAATAATACCGCCACGAATAATTTCCGAAGCATACGCACCTACATTTAATGATAAACCAATAATAGCAGCCACTACAGGTGCCAATGTCCATTGGTTGTCAGCGTCATTTGTTAATAATCTACCTAATTCTGGAATACCATAAAATATGATAAATAGTTGTACTATCATTGGTGTTCCTCGAATAATAGATACATAGACACGTGAAATACTTCTTAAAATTTTACTCGTTGAAATTCGCATTAATGCTGTAAATAATGCAATAATCAATCCTAAAACAAATGTAACTAATGTAATAGGAATTGAATATTTGACCAAACCTTCTAGCATAGGTCCGAAAGCTTGTTTTGCAGCATCTAGCGCATGTTGTTGTTCGCTATTTAGATTTAGAAACATCTTGACCAAACCATTTCTTACCTATTTTAGCTAATTCACCGTTTTCCTCGATTTTTTTCAAGCCATCATTGAATTTTTGAACTGTTTCATCATCTGCTTTTTTAGAAAATGCAAATGCAGATCTACTTTGTTCAGCATTACCTTTGATTGCTTTGATCTTAGCATTAGGTTTTTGTTTTTTATAATCCAAGTATGACAGACTATCATTAAATGTACCATCAACACGCTTAGACAATAATAAATCCATTGATTGGTTAAAGCCATCAACTTTTGTAATATCAGCACCTTTATCCTTAGCTAATTTACCATAATTAGATGTGAATGTTTGTGCTAACTTCTTACCTTTAACATCATCAAAATCTTTAATATCTTTTTCATTTTCACGAATAACTAAAACAGCACTTGAGAATGTGTAAGGCTTAGAAAATTTATATTTCTTTTCTCTATCAGGATTAATACCTACTTGGTTCGCGATTACATCAAAACGCCCTGCGTCTAAACCTGCAAACATAGAATCCCAAGAAGTTTCATTAAATTTAAGTTTTAAACCTTCTTCTTTAGCCACTGCTTTAATAACATCAATATCGTAACCAGTTAATTTACCATCTTTATCGTGGAAACTAAATGGTGCATAAGTCCCCTCAGTCCCAACATTAATTGTCTTGCTATCTTTACTAGCTTCCTTGTCTTTCGACGAATTGTTTCCGCATGCAGCCAATATGAAAACGAAAGCTATCATCACAAATAAAAGTCTTTTCATAGAATATATCTCCTTATTCTTATTATTCTAATCGGAATAAAAATATTTTAATCTGAAATGCCGGATAAGTCAATATGTTGAACTTTTGCTAAAAAGCTTTATATAGCTAGCAACTTATATTTATTGACGAGAATCAACTTCTTTTTTCTTACCTTGTAACATAAATGAACAAAAGAAACTAACAACTGTAATCAATAATGCAAATAAAAATCCAGCGTGATAACCATGCAACATCGTATCAACTTTAATTTGATTCATCATATCAATTTTGTTCATGCCATTATAGTCTGACATAGTTGGAGAAAAGTTTTTGCTTGCATGGGATAAAATAGTAATTAATGCAGCTGTTCCGATAGAACCAGCAATTTGTTGTACTGTGTTTGTCATAGATGAACCATGTGCATTCATTTCTGGCTTTAATTGATTCATCGTATGGGTCATTACTGGAATTAATCCTAACGCGATACCAACCATTCGAATCGCATAAACTGTTGCCAACATGATTGTTGATGTTTGTTCATCCATTACAACAAAATAAGCCGTAGTAATAACAACAATCGCCATACCTACTAAAGCAAGATTTCTAGGACCAAACTTTTCATATAAAGCACCCGAAGTCATCGACATAAATGCCATAACAATTGCTCCTGGTAATAAAGTTAATCCAGAATCTAAAGCTGAACGATGCAATAAATTTTGCACAAAGATAGGTAAAATCGTTTCCGAACCAATCATCGATACCATTGTGACACCCATAATAATGATACCAACTGTAAATTGTTTATTTTTAAATACAGCAAAATTTAATAATGGTGTTGATAGCCGATATTGACGTAATACAAATAATGCGACTAAAACAACGCCTCCAATCATAGATACTAATACGATAGGATTATCAAAACCTTTTTCTGAAATTGAACTCGTTCCATACAATAACCCGCCGAAACCTAGTACAGAAAAAATGACAGAAATAAAATCAATAGGTACTTTAATTGTAGTTCCAACATTTTTTATCGTTTTAAATCCAATTAAAAATGTCACAGCTGCAATTGGAGCGACAACATGGAAAAGCGATCTCCAGTTAAAATATTCAACAAGGTAACCTGAAAGAGTAGGTCCAATAGCTGGTGCTAAACCAATTACCAAACCAAATATCCCCATATATTTACCGCGTTCATGTGGTTGGAAAACATCCAAAATCGTTGTCATCATCAATGGCATCATAATACCTGCGCCTAACGCCTGAATAATTCTAGCAACTAATAATGTTGCAAAGTGCGGACTCAAGCCGCCGAGTAATGTACCTAAGAAAAAGATAGAAATACCCACTAAAAACACTTGTCTTGTTGTATAACGTTGTATAACAAGCGCGGACAAAGGAATAACAATCCCATTAGTCAATAAAAAAGCTGTTGTCAGCCATTGAACTTGTGTATATGAAATTTCAAAATCTTTCATAATACTTGGTAAAGCCGTCACTAATAGTGTTTCATTTAATAATCCAAAAAATCCACCCATCAGCATAGTAATAATCATCGTTAATTTTTGTTTCTTCGACATTTAAAGCTTCCCCCTCACCATCTAAAAAACGACACACATTTTTAGATATCCGGTAATTATACCCATTTTCCAAAAAATTAGCACGACTTTATTACAATTTCTTTAAAACGTAATCATTACTATTTACATATGAGTAGTTATCGGTCATAATATATTTACAAGGAGGGATAGAGATGAAATTAGATTTACAGACTGCTCGTCGTAATTTAAATAGCCCTAACATTAAAACAAGAAAGCGTGCTTTAAAGATTATTAAGCAACATAAAAGAGCGAAATAATTGTTTTAATTTGACTATATTGTATGTCTAACTATATTTTCGAGTATCCCTAGCTCGTTAATATAAACTCTATACTTAACTATTTCCTTACATTACTTCACATATTTAAGAGCTGCATATACACTCACTCCTTGTGTACATGCAGCTCTTTTTTTATAAGTAGTATTTATCTATAACTTCTAAATCATCCGTTAATTCATAAACAAGCGGTGCACCTGTTTTAATTTCATAATTAATGATATCTTCATCTGACACATCTTCAAGATATTTAATCAATGCGCGAATTGAATTTCCGTGTGCAGAAACTAATACCGTTTGACCATCTAGCAAATATTGTGAAATATGATCTGTCCAAAATGGTATCACTCGAACTAAAGTATCTTTCAGACTTTCAGAATAAGGCATCATACGTTTATCTAAATGATTATATCGACGATCAGCTAAGTAAGCTTCACGTTGTTCTTCGGTTTCAGCAGGTGGTTTCACATCATAAGAACGACGCCAAATATGTACTTGTTCTTCTCCAAATTCTTTTCTAGCATCATCTTTATTTAAGCCTTGCAATCCACCATAGTGGCGTTCATTTAAACGCCAGCTTTTATATACAGGAATCCATTGTTGTTTAGATTCAGTTAAAATATAATGCGTTGTATCTAAAGCACGTGTTAATAACGATGTAAAAGCTACATCGATGGCAATGTTATTTTCTCTTACTTTTTCACCTGCTCTAGTCGCTTCATTAATACCTTGTTCAGATAAATTAACATCTTCCCATCCAGTAAATAAGTTTTTAGCATTCCACTCGCTTTGTCCATGACGACATAAAATTAATTTTGGCATAACTTATAACCTCTTTCCTTTAATCTTTAGGACGTTATTTCAGGGATATTTTAAGATGATTTAATCTTAGTAATTTTCTTTTCAATATATTTTAAAATTCAATGATTAAATCAATTATCACTAGACATTAAATACATAAATCCTATTCCCCATTTTCATTTTTTAATTCATAAATGAATCAATAACCACCTAATAACAAATCATATTATACACCTTTGTTCGCTATTTTTCTAAGGTTTAAAAAATATTTTTAGGTAAACCTAAAAATAGATGTAATAAAAACGCCTCCTCAGATATTTATATATCTATGAAGACGTTTAAATACATTATAGATGGTCTGGTTCTGGGTGAACGTATACTGAGGAAATACCTTTTTTGTGCAAATGATGTTCGACATTGTCACAAATTTGATGCGCTTCTACTAAGGAAAGGTTAGCATCTACAACAATTGTGACATCAATAAACACACTACTTCCATGGTAACGCCCTTTAATACTTTTAACTTCTTGTACTTCATCAACTTCTAAAATATCATTGCGATACGCTTCTAATTCAGTTTCATTGAAACCATCACTCAACATAAAAATTGCTTCTTTAAAAATACCAAAACCAGTATAAACGATTAGTAAGCCTAGTAATGTTGCTAAAATAATATCGACAATTGGGAAACCGATTTGCGTAAAAATTAATCCTATCGCTGTTCCAATGCTGACTAAACTATCCGATAAATTATCTTTGGCAGCCGAATTTAAAGAACTACTTTTCGTTCTTTTCGCTAGTCTTTGATTGACTGCAAATACAATCAACATTACAAGACCACTGATTAAGCTGACGATAATTGTTATTGCGTTAGGTACAACGTCATCTTCTTTGAACAAACGAGGTGCATTTTGAATAACTACTTGGATACCTACAAACATAATGACAAATGACACCAATAATGAAGAAATATTTTCAGACTTCAAATGGCCATAAGGATGATTTCGATCGGCAGGTTTAATTGAAATTTTCAATCCAATAATAACAGCTAAAGAAACGATAATATCTGTCATATTGTTTAATGCATCGGCTCTTACAGCTGCAGAGTTAAAGACAAAACCCGTGACATACTTAACAATAGATAAGATTATATATACAATTAAACTCAAATAAGCACCGCGTTGCGCCAATTTAAGATTTTCATTATGAGACATGCGTTGAACCACCTTGAATTAGTATAGTAACAATATTATGAATGATTCATTTTAATTTTACAACGTTTTTAATTTTTATAAATTTTTATAAAATTAAACTAATTTATTCATTCGCAACCCCTAAAAATAATTTTTAGCCTTTCTGCGAATTTTATGAGCTAGAAAGGCGCCCAACTCTCCCTGTTTGTTAACTTTCGCCTCGAAAGTTTCTATGTTGGGACCCTATGCATTAGTAGCGAAGCTATCTAATGTGTTCCTTTATTTTCTGCGAATTTTATGAGCTAGAAAGGCTTATGCAGTTGACGTTTTACGTCCAACTGCGTTCCTCCGTCTTCTTCAAATTTATTTGTTAGAAAGGCACCCAACTCTCCCTGTTTGTTAACTTTCGCCTCGAAAGTTTCTATGTTAGAACCCTATGCATGAGTTGCGAAGCTATCTAATGTCGTGAACTAATTATATAGAAGAAAAAGTGCATCAATGACAAATTAAATGAGATTTCTACTCTACCAAACTCTCTTCGAAAGACAATTTTCTCCTCTATTTATTAGCAAACTATTGCATTTCTCCATATAGTACTTCCTTACTTAAAATACGCTGAATGTTCTGAATTAAACGCTTTTTTACATAGTTAACACTAGTTAATCTATTAGTTAACATTAGTTAATAATTAGTTAATTTCCATTTGTATTCTCATGTGATAAATTCTAAAAGCATACAATAAATTTAATATGTAAAAAGAAAGGGAATACACATGAAAAATAAATATATCTCGAAGTTGCTAGTTGGGGCAGCAACAATTACGTTAGCTACAATGATTTCAAATGGGGAAGCAAAAGCGAGTGAAAACACGCAACAAACTTCAACTAAGCACCAAACAACTCAAAACAACTACGTAACAGATCAACAAAAAGCTTTTTATCAAGTATTACATCTAAAAGGTATCACAGAAGAACAACGTAACCAATACATCAAAACATTACGCGAACACCCAGAACGTGCACAAGAAGTATTCTCTGAATCACTTAAAGACAGCAAGAACCCAGACCGACGTGTTGCACAACAAAACGCTTTTTACAATGTTCTTAAAAATGATAACTTAACTGAACAAGAAAAAAATAATTACATTGCACAAATTAAAGAAAACCCTGATAGAAGCCAACAAGTTTGGGTAGAATCAGTACAATCTTCTAAAGCTAAAGAACGTCAAAATATTGAAAATGCGGATAAAGCAATTAAAGATTTCCAAGATAACAAAGCACCACACGATAAATCAGCAGCATATGAAGCTAACTCAAAATTACCTAAAGATTTACGTGATAAAAACAACCGCTTTGTAGAAAAAGTTTCAATTGAAAAAGCAATCGTTCGTCATGATGAGCGTGTGAAATCAGCAAATGATGCAATCTCAAAATTAAATGAAAAAGATTCAATTGAAAACAGACGTTTAGCACAACGTGAAGTTAACAAAGCACCTATGGATGTAAAAGAGCATTTACAGAAACAATTAGACGCATTAGTTGCTCAAAAAGATGCTGAAAAGAAAGTGGCGCCAAAAGTTGAGGCTCCTCAAATTCAATCACCACAAATTGAAAAACCTAAAGTAGAATCACCAAAAGTTGAAGTCCCTCAAATTCAATCACCAAAAGTTGAGGTTCCTCAATCTAAATTATTAGGTTACTACCAATCATTAAAAGATTCATTTAACTATGGTTACAAGTATTTAACAGATACTTATAAAAGCTATAAAGAAAAATATGATACAGCAAAGTACTACTATAATACGTACTATAAATACAAAGGTGCGATTGATCAAACAGTATTAACAGTACTAGGTAGTGGTTCTAAATCTTACATCCAACCATTGAAAGTTGATGATAAAAACGGCTACTTAGCTAAATCATATGCACAAGTAAGAAACTATGTAACTGAGTCAATCAATACTGGTAAAGTATTATATACTTTCTACCAAAACCCAACATTAGTAAAAACAGCTATTAAAGCTCAAGAAACTGCATCATCAATCAAAAATACATTAAGTAATTTATTATCATTCTGGAAATAATCAATCAAAAATATCTTCTCTAGTTTTACATCATTTTTTAAATAATTTTCGTAACAAACCGTGATTAAAAAGAACCGTTGATTCTCAATCGAATCTACGGTTCTTTTTTCATTTTCCATCAATTAAATGCTTCTTCGCTATTTGTCAGCCCACTTTTTTACCTGCAACTTGTTAAATAATCCTTACATCGTTAACGAATAGTTCATCATTTAGTTGAATCAGCTCAACTTTATTAACTTCATATTTTCACAAACTATTGCGCAATCCATTCCTTTTCCACTACAAGCACCATAATTAAACAACAATTCAATAAAATAAGACTTGCAAAGCATAGTTATGTAGCTATATAAACGCCTGCGACCAATAAATCTTTTAAACATAACATAATGCAAAAACATCATTTAACAATGCTAAAAATGTCTCTTCAATACATGTTGATAGTAATTAACTTTTAACGAACAGTTAATTCGAAAACGCTTACAAATGGATTATTATATATATGAACTTAAAATTAAATAGAAAGAAAGTGATTTCTATGATTAAAAATAAAATATTAACAGCAACTTTAGCAGTTGGTTTAATAGCCCCTTTAGCCAATCCATTTATAGAAATTTCTAAAGCAGAAAATAAGATAGAAGATATCGGCCAAGGTGCAGAAATCATCAAAAGAACACAAGACATTACTAGCAAACGATTAGCTATAACTCAAAACATTCAATTTGATTTTGTAAAAGATAAAAAATATAACAAAGATGCCCTAGTTGTTAAGATGCAAGGCTTCATTAGCTCTAGAACAACATATTCAGACTTAAAAAAATATCCATATATTAAAAGAATGATATGGCCATTTCAATATAATATCAGTTTGAAAACGAAAGACTCTAATGTTGATTTAATTAATTATCTTCCTAAAAATAAAATTGATTCAGCAGATGTTAGTCAGAAATTAGGCTATAATATCGGCGGAAACTTCCAATCAGCGCCATCAATCGGAGGCAGTGGCTCATTCAACTACTCTAAAACAATTAGTTATAATCAAAAAAACTATGTTACTGAAGTAGAAAGTCAGAACTCTAAAGGTGTTAAATGGGGAGTGAAAGCAAATTCATTCGTTACACCGAATGGTCAAGTATCTGCATATGATCAATACTTATTTGCACAAGACCCAACTGGTCCAGCAGCACGAGACTATTTCGTCCCAGATAATCAACTACCTCCTTTAATTCAAAGTGGCTTTAATCCATCATTTATTACAACATTGTCACACGAAAGAGGTAAAGGTGATAAAAGCGAGTTTGAAATCACTTACGGCAGAAACATGGATGCTACATATGCTTACGTGACAAGACATCGTTTAGCCGTTGATAGAAAACATGATGCTTTTAAAAACCGAAACGTTACAGTTAAATATGAAGTGAACTGGAAAACACATGAAGTAAAAATTAAAAGCATCACACCTAAGTAAACAGTTCAATCATCTTAAAAAATCCTGGGACACTTCATACTTGTCTCAGGATTTTTTAACAAATTGAATCAGCCTTATAACATTAAATTATTTTATCGTACATTAAATTTAATAATAACAACTGATTTTTATAAGAATAAAGTATCGAACCATAGTAGATACACAAATAATACAAATGAAACAATTTAACTTGAAAGCTTAAATAAATATTATCAAGTTAATAAACAATTAATTTTTAGATGGATTCATCAAAAATCGTAAAAAGCACAATTTGTATTTTACAAACATTAATTAAAAAAGAAAGCAAGACATTCGTGCAATCGGTTACCTTAAATTGTTTACAACTGTCAACAATACCAAGGTTTTATTAACTATATTTCTCACAAAATTAGCTTTTAGCATTCCAAACAAAAAAGGTTAAATCGAACGGAATTATGGCATTTTTAACTTAATTGTAAAAAAAGTTGATAATGGTCAATTGTTAATGAACAGTTAATTATAATAACGCCCAAAATATATTATTATTTAATTAAGTTAAATAAAATTATAGAAATAAAGTGAAACTTATGCTTAAAAATAAAATATTAACTACAACTTTATCTGTGAGCTTACTTGCCCCTCTTGCCAATCCGTTATTAGAAAATGCTAAAGCTGCTAACGATACTGAAGACATCGGTAAAGGAAGCGATATAGAAATTATCAAAAGGACAGAAGATAAAACAAGTAATAAATGGGGCGTGACTCAAAATATTCAATTTGATTTTGTAAAGGATAAAAAATATAACAAAGATGCTTTGATATTAAAGATGCAAGGATTCATTAGCTCTAGAACAACATATTACAACTATAAAAAAACTAATCATGTTAAAGCTATGCGATGGCCATTCCAATATAATATTGGTTTAAAAACAAATGATAAATATGTTTCTTTAATTAATTATTTACCTAAAAATAAAATTGAATCTACAAACGTGAGTCAGACATTAGGATACAATATCGGTGGTAATTTCCAATCAGCCCCATCACTCGGTGGTAATGGATCATTTAACTATTCTAAATCGATTAGCTATACACAACAAAATTATGTAAGTGAAGTAGAACAACAAAACTCAAAAAGTGTTTTATGGGGCGTCAAAGCGAATTCATTCGCCACTGAATCAGGTCAAAAATCAGCCTTTGATAGCGATTTATTTGTAGGCTACAAACCTCATAGTAAAGATCCTAGAGATTATTTCGTTCCAGACAGTGAGTTACCACCTCTTGTACAAAGTGGATTTAACCCTTCATTTATCGCCACAGTATCTCATGAAAAAGGTTCAAGCGATACAAGCGAATTTGAAATTACTTACGGAAGAAACATGGATGTCACTCATGCCATTAAAAGATCAACGCATTATGGCAACAGTTATTTAGACGGACATAGAGTCCATAATGCATTTGTAAATAGAAACTATACTGTGAAATACGAGGTCAATTGGAAGACTCATGAAATCAAGGTGAAAGGACAGAATTGATATGAAAATGAATAAATTAGTCAAATCATCCGTTGCTACATCTATGGCATTATTATTACTTTCTGGTACTGCTAATGCTGAAGGTAAAATAACACCAGTCAGCGTAAAAAAAGTCGATGACAAAGTTACTTTATACAAAACAACAGCCACAGCAGATTCTGATAAATTTAAAATTTCACAGATTTTAACATTTAATTTCATCAAAGATAAAAGTTATGATAAAGATACTTTAGTACTTAAAGCTACTGGGAATATTAACTCAGGCTTTGTGAAACCTAATCCTAATGACTATGACTTTTCAAAATTATATTGGGGAGCTAAATACAATGTATCTATAAGCTCACAATCTAATGATTCAGTAAACGTCGTTGATTATGCACCAAAAAATCAAAATGAAGAGTTTCAAGTTCAAAATACTTTAGGCTATACATTTGGTGGTGACATTAGTATCTCTAATGGTTTATCTGGTGGACTTAATGGAAATACAGCTTTTTCTGAAACAATTAATTATAAACAAGAAAGTTACAGAACAACATTAAGTCGCAACACAAATTATAAAAATGTTGGCTGGGGAGTTGAAGCACATAAAATTATGAATAATGGTTGGGGACCTTATGGAAGAGATAGCTTCCACCCAACATATGGTAATGAACTCTTCTTAGCTGGCAGACAAAGCAGTGCATACGCTGGCCAAAACTTCATAGCGCAACACCAAATGCCATTATTATCTAGAAGTAACTTCAATCCAGAATTTTTAAGCGTACTATCACACAGACAAGATGGCGCTAAAAAATCTAAAATTACAGTAACTTATCAACGTGAAATGGATTTATACCAAATTCGTTGGAATGGCTTCTACTGGGCAGGCGCAAATTATAAAAACTTTAAAACTAGAACATTTAAATCAACATATGAAATTGATTGGGAAAATCACAAAGTGAAATTGTTAGATACAAAAGAAACTGAAAACAATAAATAGCTAGTAAAACACGGTCGCCAACAGTAATTGTGACGACCGTGTTTTGATTTATTATCTTAGTAATACTGCCATTCTTTTTCTCAATGTGAGATATAAAGGAATAGCTACAATTAAAGTGAATATTACGCCTGGAATCGCGTTTAACAACACTACCCACACAGGTAAATTTAAAATAATAGATAATAGTAGCCTAGATACCAAACTGCCTAATACACTTGCTAAAACTAATGATAGTACATTTATTTTCAATAAATAAACAACTGCAATAGCTATAACTCTAAATATAATAGAGATAATCACATTAATTGGATTAAATACGCCAAATACTAGTAATAATAGGCTAGATAATAATCCACCTAAAAAGTACTTTTTAATTCCAAAGAAAGCTAATATCAATAATGCTGCCGGTGCAGATAATTGAAAATCTAATCCTGGTATAATGGACGGTATTTTCAAAACTGCCAAAATGGTTAAAATCGCAGCAATGACACTAATTTGAGTAATATCTTTTGATGTCATACTAAAACCCCTATACCGTTTCATAAACAACTTGCTTCGGTGTGCTTTCTAAAAATGATATGTAATGATTTAAATCAATACAATCGTCCACAAATATTATTCTGCCTCCATATCTCGTATTAACTGGTTTAATATCAAATAATCGATGGTAACCAATTTTAGCAGCGGCAAAATAACCTGTCGTATACGTTAAGTCATCGGACACGCAAAGTTCTCCTTTGACATACGGATGCGCATTGATACAACTAGCAATTGCTAAGGCATCAGTCACTCTTTCATTAAGATCACCTTTATTATTTATATCTTCAAACGAAAAATGTGTTGCCCTAATCCCCCTTTGTCCAAATGAATCTAAACGTTTACCAGATATAGCAGATAGAATAATAGCTCCTGTATAAACCGTTTCATTTTTAATATATGTCATCCCTTGATTTAGCGCTTGTTCAGTGACACCACATTCTTGTGTTAAATGTTGGAGATTTGCTTTATCATCCTCAATAATTTGTAATGCTTTTATTTGTTGAATCGGTTCCATGATTTTTTGTATTTTTATATTGAGAAAATCCGGTTGCCCATTTTCATGAAAAAAACCTTTATTATAAAACCTTTGTACCGTCTGTTCTATTTTGTCAAACTCACAAATCGTTTCAGCACCACTAATATGAACATCTTGATTGCTAGAACGCATTTTTATACTATACATGACGATCACCTCAATCTTCTTGATGCAAAATTTCAAACAACCTATCTATATCTTGTTCAGTATGAAAATACGACAATGATATTCTTAACATTGGCTTAGTCACAGTTGGATACCTTAAATAACTTGTAAACACATGATGCTTTAATAATGTTTGATGAATGTTCTCAGCCGCTTCTATGTCATCAAACTCAATAAACTTAATCGGCGAGTTTGAACTATTATAATTAACATTGAGTGCTTTTAACTTTTGGTTAAAATATTTACTCAAACTATTTAATTTAGTGCGTCTATCATCAGCATTTATTAACTTTTCAATGTTTCTTTTTATAAAATACAAATTATAAATTGGCAAACTACTTGAGTAGATGAGTGGTCTACCGTGATTAATTAACATATCCTTCACATCATTTGAACTTAAAATCACACCCCCGTATGCACCACATGCTTTAGATAAACTAGAAGTGAGTATATCTACACCTTGATAATTCGAGTAATTCTCTATTCCAAAACTATGTGAAACATCGAGTATCAGTGTTGCGTTATATTTATGCTTTAATGAGACTAATTGACCAATATCCACAACGTCGCCATTCGTTGAAAATACACTATCAGATATGATTATTTTTGGTATATTTTGATTAGGGTATTTCTCTAACCTTTTTTCTAAATCAGCAATATCTAAATGCTTATATATCACTTTTTCTAAACCACTTAACTTAATACCGTCAATAATACTCGCATGATTTTCTTGATCTGAAAACACGACACAATTTGTATTTTTGAAAATATTAAATAACGCCAAATTAGCATCATAACCACTATTTAAGATAGTACATGCACTATATCCGAGCCAACCTGCTAACATTGTTTCAATTTCTTCATAAGCTGTCGAACTTCCACTAATTAATCTTGAACTTGATAAGTGATAACTATACTTCCGCATAAATCTTTCGAAATCATCCTTATCAAACGCTATTTGACCTAATCCTAAATAATCATTAGATGTATAGTTCGTACATCTCTTATTTTCTACTTCAATATACTGTCTATCTATATACCCTACCGATTTAAGCGACCGATATAACCCTTTCTGTTGTAATAAATCAATTTGCTCTTGAAACTTCATTCTTGTTTTCCTTATTTTCACAAGTGTCATAATCAATTTCAAAGCCTAAATCATTAATCATATCGTAGTCTAATTGGTTCGGTTGCCCACCAGTAATTAGATAATCACCGACAAATATTGAATTCGCCGCTTTTAATGCTAATGGCTGTAACGAACGTAAGTTGACCTCTCTTCCTCCAGCAATACGAATTTCTTTCGTAGGATTGATTAATCGGAATAATGCTACGATTCTTAAACATTTCATTGGTGTTAAATCATCCATGCTTCCAAACTTTGTGCCTTTGATTGGATGCAAAAAATTAATCGGAATACTGTCGGCATCCATTTCTTTTAAAGCAAATGCCATATCAACAATATCTTGATTAGATTCTCCCATACCACAAATCACGCCAGAACATGGTGATATATTATTCGCTTTCATTAGTTCTATCGTATCTGTTCTATCTTTATAACTATGCGTTGTCACGACGTTATCATGGTAATTTTCACTTGTATTAATATTGTGGTTATATCTGTCTACACCAGCTGACTTAAGTTTCTTAGCTTGTTCGTCATTCGTTAATCCTAAACATGCACAGATTTTTAGTTGCGGGTGTTGAGATTTAATCGTTCTTACAGTATTACTAATATGATCAACTTCTTTATCGCTCGGTCCTCTACCACTCATAACAATACAATATGTTCCAATATGATTATCATGTGCCACCTTTGCTCCATCGATAATTTGTTCCTCTGGAATTAAAGCATATCGCTGTTTTTGTTTAATATCTCGTGATTGTCCACAGTACCCACAATTTTCAGGACATATACCACTTTTAGCATTTAAAATCATGTTTAATTTTACTTTTTTACCAAAATAATGTTTTCTTAAAATGTACGCCTCATTTAATAAATCTAAGGTATCAATATTAGTATCCTCATAAATTTTCAATACAGTCTCTTTTGTTAATTGTTCCCCTTGTAATATGCGTTTAGCCAAATTCATATTAACACTTCCTATCTAAAATGTTATGTACTGCCTTTTTAAAAATACGTACCATCGTTTTCACTTCTTTATTTGACATACTTAACACTGGCACAAACGTAATGACATTTTCTAAATTTCTAATCATTAGCCCGTTTTCTTTACAATTACGTACAATACGTTCAACTTTTTCAATTTCTAACGGCGTTTTACTATCTTTATCTGTAACTAATTCAACTCCAAACATTAAGCCTCGTCCTCTTACATCACCAACATTTCGATGACGCTTCAGCGCATGTAACTGTTTCTCAAGTGTTGATGATGTCGTTTCAATATGTGACAATAACTTACGTTTTTCATAAAGTCTTATATTTTCTAATGCAACCGTACAAACGATTTGATTTCCGGTGTATGTATGACCATGGAAAAAGGTATTCACACCATGCGAATCACTTAAAAATGCATTGTATATTTTTTTAGATGTCAATGTAGCTGCAAGTGGTAAGTAGCCACCAGTAATCGCCTTACCTAAACACATAATATCCGGTTGAACATCTTCATGATTGCATGCAAACATCTTTCCAGTTCTCCCAAAACCAACTGCTACCTCATCACAAATTAATAAGACATCGTATTTTTTGCACAATTTCTCGACTTCTTTCAAAAAGCCTTTAGGATGAACAAACAAGCCTGTCGCACCTTGAATCAACGGTTCCAATATAAACCCTGCGATTTCATCATTTCTTTCAATTAGAATTTGCTCTATATTCGTTAAAATAGCTGTCATCATTTCATTTTCAGTATCGTAATTACTGCGATAGAAAGATGGGCTTTCTACTTGAATATTCTCAAATATTAAGTCTTTAAATATTTTATGAAAGGTCTTGATACCACCAACACTTACCGCACCAATCGTATCCCCATGATAACCGTGATTTAGCGTTATAAACTTGTTTTTCTTGGCATATTTTTCTCTATCAATATTTTTCCAATACTGATATGCCATCTTTATTGCGATTTCAACAGACGCACTGCCTGTATCAGAATAAAATACTTTTCTTAGATTACTTGGCGTGATTTCGATTAATTTTTCCGCAAGTTCTATTGACGGAATATTTGATGATCCTAGCAGCGTAGAATGGGCAATTTTATTGAGTTGCTTTTTAATTACCTTATTTAAGTATTTGTTATTATGACCATGCACATTGACCCACAACGATGCATAACCATCTAAATATTTATTGCCATTCGTATCGTAAAGGTAACTACCCTTTCCTTTTTCAATGATGATTGCTTCTTCTTTGCTATATACACCCATTTGTGTAAATGGATGCCAAACATATTCTGAGTCTTTTTGTTTAAGTTGTTGTGTGTAATTCATTTTTAACTCCTATTAATTGTTTTAAAAATGCTTCTGAGAAATTTTCATACGTGGCATGTTCTTCAAATGTATAGACTGTTTTATTTGTTAATTTTCCAATCGTCATTTGATTGTCTTTTTCAATATAGCTGTCTGTATAGCGATTCATTATTAAAAAATTACTCGCCGATACATTCTGATTAACATAATCTTGGTGAACAATGGCATCGCTAATAGCACCTAATTTTGATGGCAACACACTGATGACACAATCTGCACAATCATTGATTAGATCTTTAGTCATGTAGAAATCATCTGTACCTTCATATATTGGTACGGCAATTCCCCCAGCACCCTCAATTAAGATAAAATCAAATTCCTTATCTAAAACTTTTACCTTATCTAATACACGCTGCTTATTTAGAAAAATTTGATCTGTCATTTTAAATGCAAGGTGTGGTGATACAGGTTGCTTAAAAGTATAAAGTGACGTTATGTCATAGCTTAAATCACATTCATTTTTAAATACTTCTAAATCTGGAAACGTCCCGTCTTGGCGTTCCTCAGTTTGAAATGGTTTAAAAATACAAACTCGATGACCACGTGTTTTCAAAGCATGGTATAAATGCTTTGTAACATAGGTTTTGCCTACATCAGTATTCGTACTTGTAATAAAAATCCTCATAAAAATAACCACCTCAATCCAAATGTAAACTTTTATAATTAATAAGTTTACATTTAAGGCGCATGTTTTTCAAGAAAACATGAATTTAAACTTCTCAGTATAACTATAAATTTTGGCAAAATTTTGACCTTGCTATTGAAATGACTAAGACTTCTTAAGGAATTCGGGCAGATATAAACAGCGATTCGATAAAATATGTCAGTTAAAATTAATAATTGCATTATTTCTTAATAAAAAGACATCCTAGCTTTACCATCTTGTGAAACAATCCATTAATTGTAATATTACGTTGAGCGCCTTGTTCATCAATGCTATAATTAGTTACATAATAAATTGAACATCTAAATACACCAAATCCCCTCACTATTGCCCTAGTGAGGGGATTTATTTTGCTGTTGATTATCTATCACCCTTTTTATTTCCAAATTCTGATTCCATATTAAACTATTATTTATAATTTCCAGCCTGCTGATTTACTTTTTATTCTTATAAAGTCTTGATACATTCCTGGTTTTCGAATTAATTCATCATGACTACCTTTTTGAATTATTTCACCTTCATTGAGCACTATAATCTGATCTGCATTTTTAATAGTTTCAAGTTTATGTGCAATTGTAATTACTGTTTTGCCTTTACTTAATTCATTAATTGCCGTTTGAATCAGCTGTTCATTTTCAGGGTCAATACTTGCAGTTGCTTCATCTAAAATAATTATTGGTGCATCTTTTAATATCGCCCTAGCAATAGAAATCCTTTGCTTTTCTCCGCCAGATAAATTACTACCTTTTTCATTTAGCATTGTTTGATATCCCTCAGGTAATGACATGATGAAGTCGTGGCAACATGCTTGCTTCGCTGCACGAATAATTTCTTCTTTCGTTGCACCTGGATTGCCAAACAATATGTTATTTTCAATCGTATCATTAAATAAATACACCTTTTGAAATACTGCACTAATTTTCGACATTAACGTACTTAATGTCATATCTTTAATATCAACACCATCGATGCGAATATTTCCATCATCGATATCATAAAAGCGCAAGAGTAAGTGACATAATGTAGATTTCCCACTTCCTGAAGGTCCAATTATTGCTGTTGATGTTTGTGTAGGTATCTCAAAATTCACATTCTTTATCACTTGTTTATCATCATATGAAAAGTTCACGTTTTGAAAAGCGATATTTTCATTTTTAATCGTCAAATTTTTTCCATTCTCATCCAGTTCTGGAGCATTTTTTATCTTTTCAATATCATCTATCGTCATATCTATCATTTCAAGTACGTGTGCAGCACTATTAATATTTTCAACACTATCAAATATCACAAATGAAAAAATTGAAATCATAATAAGGGTAGGTAAATCAATACTATGATTCATATATAATAAGCATGCAACTAATACAATCATTATTGAAACAACTTTTAAACTAAGTAAATGCAATAAATTGAATGGGATATATTGCATTTCTATTTTTGTATTTATACGTTTACTTTCATTGACTGCTTGGTTAAAACTTTTAAGACTCGTATTTTCTTTCGCGAATGATTTTATTACTTGAATACCACGAATAACCTCCAATACCTTTTCCACTAATTGGTTTTGTACATTATGATACGCTGGCGCATTTTGTCGACTCTTTCTTTCTAATAATTGAATCGCAAAAAATGATAGTAATACGCCAATGCATGCTAATAATGATACTTGCCACGAAACTACAAGTAGAGACAATATGAGTACTGTAATTAATATGTATCCATTAACAACAACGTCCACCATTTTCATAGCAAAGTTTTCTAAAAAGGTTAAATCTGTTGTTACTATTGTTGTTAACTCATTTGAATGATGCGAATTAAAATAACCTAACCTTACATTTTTCAATTTATCCCCTATATCTAAACGTTCTTTCGCACTCATTTCATAAGCGATGCTCTCATGGCTTTTGCTTTTGAAATATGCTGTAATAAATCGTCCAATCACTAATAAAACCATGATAATTACAACATTCAATATATCTTTCATATAAATAGGTTTATGAGATAGCACATTATTAAATATTTTTGCAGCTAAAAAGATAGGTAACGCAATAAAAATAGCATTTAAAAATGACATGCTAAATCCTAAAATCATTCTTGCTTTATATGGTCTTATCCAGTTTAAAATTTTAAATGTAATTTGAAACATATTTGACCTCCTTTTCTCATTAGTTTAATTATGTCCAGTATTGATTCCCCAATCTTTTGTATGCATGTGCGTATCCCACATTTTCTTATAATTACCGTTTAATTTTAGCAATAAGTGATGTGACCCTTTTTCTAAAATTTGTTGTTTACCTAAAACAATAATTTGATCTGCATGTTGAATCGTAGATAACCGATGTGCAATAACAATCAATGTTTTATCCTGCGTCAACACATTTAATGCTTCTTGAATTTTTTGTTCGTTGTCTGGATCAACGTAAACAGTCGCTTCATCTAATACAATGATAGGCGCATCTTTTAATATCATTCTTGCAATAGTGACTCGTTGTTTTTCACCACCAGACAATTTATCTCCCACTGTACCAACATTCGTATCATATCCATCTGGCAACTTTTCAATAAATTCATGACATTGTGCTAACTTGGCAGCTTTTTCAACTGCCTCATCCGTAGCTTCTGGATTGCCAAGTTTAATATTTTCTTTAAAAGTAAGATTTAATAAAAAGTTATCTTGTCCAACAAAACCAACTAAATCGTTAAGTTGTTTCGATTCAATATCTTTTATATTTATACCGCCAATCGTAATTTCACCTGAAGTCACATCCCAGTATCGTGATATAAGCTTGGCAATGGTTGACTTACCGCTACCAGATGCCCCGACGATAGCTGTGAAATTATTTTCTGGTACTGTAAATGATAAATGCTTAAAGACCAGATCGTCCTTATCTTTGTTATATGAAAATCCAACATTATTAAAAGCAATTTCATAATGTTGAGGCTTCTTAAATTTTGTTGACAATACTAACTCTTCTAGACTTAATATTTGATTCACTTCAGTTAATGCGTATTGTATAGACTTTAAATGATTTACATAATTAGTAAAATTCTTAATCGGTGCTACTACACCTAAAGATAATACGATGCATAGGAAAAATTCCGCATAGTTTAATTGGTTGATAGATATCAAATACATGCCGACCGGTAAAATCCCTAAAAATGTTGAAGGTAATACACTAGCTCCTAAATTCATATACCCCCATGTATTTTTAAACCAATTCAAAGTGTGAATCTTATAATTATCTACTGCATCTTTATATTTTTTATATGAACTTTGAGATTGATTAAATGTTTTAATCACTTCAATGCCTTCGATAAACTCTACAATCGCGCTATTCATATAATTATTCGATTTCATTTGTTCAGCATATGTCTCATTAAATCCAGACATAACTTTTTTAAAAGCGAAAATTGAAATTGGTATCGTTACTAATAAGGCACTAGCCATACGCCAATCAATGAGCATTATGTATAAAAAGATAGCAGCTGACAAAAGTAAGTTTCCTATAACTTCAGGAATCATATGTGCTAAAGGTAATTCTATTGTTTCAACCTTATCGACAAATATATTTTTTAATTCACCTATTTTCTTAGATTCCACTACGCCTAAAGGGAGACGCATTAATTTTTGAGCTAATTTTTTACGAATTTCAGATAAAATTTCATATGCCGTAATATGTGATAGCATCGTTGACGCTCCAAAACAACACACTTGTGAAATATAAGCGATTAAAGCAATAAAGATATAAACCATAATCGAATTAATCGTATATGTATTGTTAATCATCATTAAAATAATTTTAAATACTGCCCAATAAGGAACTAATCCAGAAAAGACACTGATGATAGACAACAAAATTGATAACATAATTTTCCATTTACTATCAGAAGCAAATCCGCTGAGTATCTTTATCCAATTTGTCTGATTGTTCATCGTATATGTAACTCCTTTCAATTAATAATCTAAATTAAGCCGCTTATATTATTTATTTCACTGGATGATATACATAATATAAATTTGTTATTTGTTAAAAATTAATACTTATTACAAGTACATCATATATTAGTTGATAACGATTATCAATGTCGCGTGGATTTGTGACACATTTCTTTTAAAAATTCACAAGGTTATGGGGCAGAAATGATAAAGAGCCACTAATGATTTATTATGTAGTGGTTCTGGGAGTGGGACAGAAATGATATTTTCACAAAATTTATTTCGTCGTCCCACCCCAACTTGCATTGTCTCTAGAAATTGGGAATCCAATTTCTCTTTGTTGGGTCCCTGAATATAGCCTTGTAGAGTCTAGTACATTGATTTGTATCCCAATGTCCCTATAATTGATTATTCGCTTTATCTAATGATCCTATGACTCAACTATTAAATCATTTTTCGAAATACTTAATTCTAATATAATTAAATTCATTTATTGTAATATTGCAAAAATACATTGCACACCTTGTTCATCAATGCTATAATTAATTACATAATAAATTGAACATCTAAATACACCAAATCCCCTCACTACTGCCATAGTGAGGGGATTTATTTAGGTGTTGGTTATTTGTCACCTTTTTTATTGTTGCGCGTTCGTAACCAATGTGCAAAAAACGCAACAAGACAGCCGCTTATAGCTGAAGTCATGATGTTAATTAATAAATTGAACATCCGTCATACACCTCCTCTCTGCGTTAAAGTAACGCCCGAGATGTTAGGCGACCATCATATTATATCATTTATTTATTATATTTCACGCAATATTAAGGCTTAAGTAAAGTTTTTTTTAGTGGTTTACGCTACTTTAATTGCTATCTTTTAAAATCCATTTAGATAATATAAATGTGATGGGTATCGTAATAATTAAACCAGCAAATGGTGCAATTTCTGCTGGCAAATTTAGCCAGGATACAAATACATATAATAAAACTGTTTGTAAGCTTACGTTGACAATCTGCGTAATTGGAAAACTAATGAATTTTCTCCAAGTAGGTTTTACCCTGTAAACAAAATAACAATTCAAATAATATGAAATCACAAAAGCGACTAGAAATCCGGTAATATGACTAATCATATATTCAATGTGTAATAATTTTAACAGCAATAAATAGACAACATAATAATTTAACGTATTAATGCCGCCAACAATGATAAATTTTAAAATTTCAGCATGCGTTTGTGTTAGTTTCATATGTGTAACTCCTCAACATCAAAATATATGCATAACTACGTTCTCGAACATACTCGAATATGCGAGCCAATCCGCTTCACTTCAAATATGCTTATTTCAATCTTTATACCCTTTCACAGCAAATTTAGTCTCTTTCCCCTCATCCTTATACGCCATTATAATGTAACTGATTTATCGCGTGACTCATTAGCACTATAGAGATTACTTTAGTTCACTAGTAATTTTATATACAATAAGAGCGACAACAGTAATGAGAGGATGTCTACTATGCAATTACAAAAAATTGTCATCGCTCCTGACTCATTTAAGGAAAGTATGACCGCACAGCAAGTTGGCAATATTATAAAACAGGCTTTTACTAATGTTTATGGGAATACCCTTCATTATGATATCATTCCGATGGCTGATGGTGGTGAAGGTACCACAGATGCTTTAATGCATGCAACAGGTGCCACTAAGTATACAGTCATCGTTAATGACCCTTTAATGCGACCTATTGAAGCATGTTATGCACGCGCAGACGAACAACAAATTGCAATTATTGAAATGGCGGCAGCGTCAGGTTTGGATTTATTAGAAAAAGAGGAACGTAATCCTTTATACACATCATCATATGGTACCGGTGAACTAATTAAAGATGCATTAAATCATGGTGCTAAGACCATTATTTTAGGGATTGGTGGCAGTGCAACAAATGATGGTGGTACAGGTATGCTAAGTGCACTAGGCGTAAAGTTTACTGATGTAAACGGGGACTTATTACAAATGAATGGTGCTAATCTTGCTCACATTGCACAAATCGATATAACCAATCTAGATTCGCGATTAAAAGAGGTGACCTTTAAAGTGGCCTGTGATGTTTCAAATCCTTTATTGGGTGAAAATGGTGCTACCTATATTTATGGTCCTCAAAAAGGCGCTGATGCAAAGATGATACCAAAGTTGGATTTCGCAATGTCGCATTATCATGATAAGATAAAAATGTGCACAGGAAAGTCCGTTAATCAAATACCAGGTTCTGGTGCAGCTGGCGGTATGGGCGCAGCATTATTAGCGTTTTGTGAGACAACTTTAACAAAAGGTATTGATGTCGTCTTTGACATTACAGATTTTCATCAAAGAATTAAAGATGCAGACCTCGTTATTACTGGAGAAGGACGCATGGATTATCAGACCATCTTTGGTAAAACACCCGTAGGCGTTGCGTTAGCTGCAAAACAATATCATATTCCTGTCATCGCGATTTGTGGCAGTCTAGGCGAAAATTATCAACATGTTTACGATTTCGGTATTGATAGTGCCTATTCTATAATCTCTTCACCTAGCACTTTAGAAGATGTCCTACAAAATAGCGAACAAAATTTATTAAACACTGCAACTGACATTGCTCGTATTCTGAAATTACAATAATGTCAAAGTAAATCATCAGCTTTATTATTTGCAGTTAAAACTTGAATGAGGTGAAACCCATGAAAAGAACTGATAAATACCGTGATTCATATCAATACGACAATCAAAACCAAAATCATCGTCGTCAATCTGAAGACGCATCGTATAGACAACAATATGCTAAAGGCGATCCTGAAGAACACCCGGAACGATACTATAATGGTAGAGATTATCGAAGAGAACAAATTCTTGAAGAAGAAAACGAGAAATCCCGCCGTTCAAAAAAATGGTTATATATCATTATTGCCATTCTCTTAATTATTGTCGCTATTTTTGTCACACGCGCCTTACTTAACAATGATAGCGATAAAGTTAGTAATGACCCTAAAGTCTCTCAAAATTATAAAAAACAAGTTGAAAATCAAGACGGCCAAATTAACCAGCAAGTAGATAATGCTAAAGAAAATATTAAAAACAACCAAAAAACTGATGACATTATTAAAAATTTACAAAATCAAATCGACAACTTGAAGCAGCAAGAACAAAACAAAGCTGATTCTAAGCTAACTCAATTTTATCAAGACCAAATCAACAAATTGACAGAGGCAAATAATGCACTTAAAAACAATGCAAGCCAAGGTAAAATTGAAAGCATGTTAAATGATATTAATACAAAATTCGACAGTATTAAATCTAAATTAGAAAGCTTATTTAAAGATGACAATGGTGGCGCTAATTAATTATTACACCTGCTTTGATGATAAACATTAATTCCCTATACTTTATCTGTATCACTACGTTATTCGTGATGATGCATTAAGAGTATAGGGATTTTTTATATAAACTTGTATTCTAAGTACATACAAATACACACAAAACGTATATAATTTATATAATTATATCATTTAAAGGAGTCTGATCATGCAATCAACGAAAACCAAAACGAAGCATTTTTCATTTTTATTGCTAATTACGTTAGGCGTCATGACCGCTTTTGGCCCACTAACTATAGATATGTACGTACCATCATTACCTAAAGTGCAAGGTGATTTTGGTTCTACTACATCAGAAATTCAATTAACATTATCATTCACAATGATTGGTCTTGCACTAGGCCAATTTATCTTTGGACCTTTATCCGATGCTTTTGGTCGCAAACGGATTGCTGTATCCATTTTGATCATTTTCATTTTGGTATCAGGTTTGTCTATGTTTGTTGATCAATTGCCATTATTCTTAACTTTACGATTTATTCAAGGTTTAACTGGTGGTGGCGTCATCGTGATTGCAAAAGCCTCTGCTGGTGATAAATTTAGTGGCAACGCACTCGCTAAATTTTTAGCATCTTTAATGGTAGTTAATGGCATCATCACTATTCTTGCACCATTAGCCGGTGGATTAGCTTTATCCGTAGCAACATGGCGTTCTATTTTCACAATTTTAACTATTGTGGCACTCATCATTTTAATTGGCGTCGCTTCTCAATTACCTAAAACATCTAAAGATGAATTAAAGCAGGTGAATTTTAGTAGCGTCATTAAAGATTTTGGAAGTCTTTTGAAAAAACCAGCATTTATTATTCCAATGCTATTACAAGGTTTAACTTATGTAATGCTATTTAGTTATTCATCTGCATCGCCATTTATTACTCAAAAATTGTATAATATGACACCCCAACAATTTAGTATCATGTTTGCTGTTAACGGTGTAGGTTTAATCATTGTCAGTCAAGTCGTTGCTTTATTAGTAGAAAAATTACATCGCCACATATTATTAATCATTTTAACTATTATACAAGTGGTAGGTGTTGCTTTAATTATCCTGACACTTACATTCCATTTACCACTTTGGGTCTTACTCATCGCATTCTTCTTAAATGTGTGTCCTGTGACGTCAATTGGACCGCTTGGTTTCACAATGGCTATGGAAGAACGAACAGGTGGCAGTGGTAACGCATCAAGTTTACTTGGCTTATTCCAATTTATCTTAGGTGGCGCTGTTGCACCATTAGTTGGCTTAAAAGGCGAATTTAATACATCACCATATATGATTATTATCTTCATTACAGCCATTCTATTAGTCAGTCTACAAATCATTTACTTTAAAATGATTAAAAAGCAACATGTCGCATAACACTTCAACATAATTAGAACCCTAGCAAAGATATCTATCTTTGTCAGGGTTCTTCTTTATGAATTATGAGATCGAATCTTCAACTAAAATTACGCCTTCATAGCAAGGACATTTCTATTCAATCACCCTTTAACAGGCATCCAAATTTCTGTAATATATTTTTCACTTGTAGTATCACCATCCTGATACAACTCAAAAAATGGTGCTGATTTTACCGTATCTGCTTGATATTGATGTATGTAGTGATGAACCTCTTCCATTTTTTGTTGAACTGCTTTAGGTACTGCGCCCTGTGCTTCAAATACCATATACTTTGAACTTGCTAATGTTATGACATCATATTTTTCAATATCAGCACTATTATCTCCGGTAACTGCAATCATATATGACATCTTACCGTCTAATTCAGGTATACATAAGCCAAGTATCCCGGCTAAATCACCATTATTTTTTAACTGTAAATCCGCAATTACTCCCTCTTGATAACATCTTTGCCAAAACCCTGCTATATGTTGCTGAGCCTGTCGTCCATTTTCATACGTTTCTTTAATACCTACTAACGTTAACGACGCAAGTTGTTGTAATTGATATTCCATTTTATCACTCCATTAATTTTATTCACTCATGTAAAACATATGTTTAGGACATTTTGCATTGACGCTATATAATTATATTAAATATTTATTGAATCAATGCGAGGACTATATTATGAACCGAAAAATATTACCAGTTAAACCTATCAGTCAGCTATTTCCTATCCCTATGGTCATGGGGTGTGAAGGTGTTTCCGCAGCCATGATGTTGCAATACAACAACCAACATATCCCTGCTACAGAAATTATGAGACATTGGCCGACACATCCGAACAATCCACATAAAGGTTATGTTGGACATCACTTATTCATTAAGCTTGGCAATTATCATCAAACGATATTTCCAGAAGCATATGTACCATTTTTACAAAAATACAATCCTAATATCGTAGACGGCACTGGTAAATCGTTAGAAGATCTTAAAGGTATTATCGATCAAGGTCAACCTGTGTTAATATACCATACTAATCTTGGTTCTAAACCATTACTACGTGTTTTCCGCTTTGATAACAAGCCAGCGAAACAAGTTTCAAATATTCACGTAACGTTACTCATTGGGTACGATGATTACTATTACTATTATATCGATCCACTTTGGAGTCATATTCGTCGTGGCCTAGTTTTACCTGCCATCATTCCAAATCGCAAACAAATTATTAAAATTCGTAAAGAGAAAATGGAATACAGCTTTAATTCACCAGGAAGAAAGTGCATTTATGTGCAACCACATTCATATACAATTGAAAATCAGCAACAAAATAAACACACGTAAGTAAACACATTACTCGCGTGTGTAAAACATAAAATGCGCAAACTGGGTCAGGTTTGCGCATTTTAAATTTCTATTATTTGTATCGTCTCATTTATTTCCTGGTAAATATCTTCTGAACGCCATTGTCTTGGATAGCCTAGACACGGACAGAGATAACATCTGCCATCATCTATCACACTTTTACGAAAATGAACATGGCCCATAATACTATATGGTATATCGAACATCGCATACAAAGGATTGAAATCACTTGTCCCAATAAATGCATTATAAAAATCGAATATACGATGCGGCATAGGAACAATGAAATCAGGGTGCGTCACAACATGTGTGACTAAAATCACTCGTCTATTTCCTACTTCTAATATATCTTTCTTCACTTGTTCAGCCGCTATTTTAGATAAATTTTGATCTGATATGCCCCAAGATATTCGTTCTTTATCTTGCCAAGTCGCACCATAATGTTTTCCTTTTTGTAACTCATCTAATGAAAATCGTTGTGCTGCAAAGCTATAATCATACCAGCCAGTATGTCCTATGATTGCCCATTCTTCATTTACTATAAATGGTTTTCCTACCAAGCACTGTGACATACTCTTATAATTATTCCAAATGTCTTGCGTAGTCATACTTTCAACTTCCCATAAATCATGGTTTCCAGGTACAAATTTCACAGGTATATCTAATTGTTTTGTCAATTGCGTTATAAATTGGTGCGTCAATTGATAATGATTTGAGATATCCCCCGCAATCAACAATATATCCAATTTCTTATACTTAACTATTTCAACCAATGCCTCTAAGTAATCTTCGGATGTTTTTTTATTATGACGATCAATATGTAAATCGGCGATTGTCCCTATCTTCATACCCTTACCTTCTTTACTCAAATTAAAATGTTATTTATTATGCCATAGCTTATCTAATATATATAGTTAACTGCTTCATTTAGATGATTATTTTATATTTTTGCATAAAAACTTATATCTTTTCAAAAAATCGATAAGTTTTAGTTATCATACCCTTACCTATCAAATGTTTTTTCTTATATTTAAAAAAATAATTGCTTTATTAAATGGATTTCTTTAGTATTTATAATTAAGAAAACGCTTACACACAACTTTTTTATTTGCTTTATCCTGAGGAGGAAAATTATGGCAAGAAAATTGCATAGAGAGTTGAATAACAGACACATCCAATTAATAGCAATTGGGGGCGCAATTGGAACTGGGTTATTCCTAGGATCAGGTCAAACAATATCTTTAACTGGTCCATCACTGTTATTCACATACATGATTATTGGGGTTGTACTATTCGCTTTTATGCGCGCATTAGGCGAATTGTTGTTGAGCAATACAAGATTTAATTCATTTGTTGATATTGCAAATGAATATTTAGGCCCTTTTGGTGGCTTTGTCATTGGCTGGACTTACTGGTTATGTTGGATTGTATCAAGTATGTCAGACCTAACTGCGATGGGACAATACTTTGCATTTTGGTATCCACAAGTCCCAAATTGGATTACCGTGCTATTTATTGTTTTAATCTTGATTAGCTTCAACTTATTAGGTGCCAGATTATTTGGTGAACTGGAGTTTTGGTTCTCGATTATTAAAGTTGTCACAATTATTGCGATGGTTATCGTTGGTCTTGTATTAATCTTTTTCTCATTTAAAACACATTATGGACATGCATCATTCACAAACTTAATCAGTCACGGTGGCATGTTCCCTGGTGGAACATTTGGTTTCTTAATGTCATTCCAAATTGCTGTATATTCATTCATTGGTATTGAACTTATAGGTGTAACTGCTGGTGAAACGAAAGATCCTGAAAAAACCTTACCGAAAGCAATTAATAATGTACCTATCCGTATTTTATTATTCTATATCGGTGGTCTATTAGTAATTATGTCAGTCATACCTTGGAATGATATCGATCCAAATAGTAGCCCTTTCGTTAAACTCTTTACATTAATCGGCGTACCATTTGCAGCAGGTGTCGTTAACTTTGTCGTGCTAACTGCCGCGGCCTCTGCTACAAATAGTGGTATCTATTCGAATAGTCGTATCTTATTCGGACTGTCACAACAAGGGTTAGGTCCTAAAGTTTTAAATAAAACGAATAGTCATGGCGTGCCTTATTTATCAATGTTAGTTTCATCAATTGCATTACTTATAGCAGCCTTGTTAAACTACATTTTCCCTAATGCAATTCAACTATTCATATACGTTACAACGTTATCAACTGTGTTGTTTTTAGTTGTTTGGGCAATGATTATTGTCGCTTATCTAATGTATTTGAAAAAGCATCCTGAGGCACATAAAAACAGTAAATTTAAGTTGATTGGTGGTAAGCCTATTGCTTACATTATTCTAGCGTTCTTCTTCTTTGTATTCATTTTATTATTCTTTAGTGACGAAACAAGAGCAGCTATTTATATTTCGCCATTCTGGTTTATATTTTTATTTTTCTTTTATAAAAAATACAAAACGAATGCTGAAAAGCTCGCGTATGAACAACGACAAAATGACAGCGGTCATTTCAGATATGACAATCAATAATTTAAACATCTCGCTCTAGTATCAGTTCAACCGATACTAGAGTTTTTTTGAAAATAACTTCATTTTATCAATATATCTATGTCATTATGCCTTAAAAGTGATAAAATATTAACTATTAAAATTTTGAGGAGTATTGTATGGCACTATTAGAAGCATTTTTAATTTTTATTTTTGCTGTGATTATTAGTTCGGTTATCAATAATCGATTCCCACAAATTCCTACTGCCTTTATTCAAATTGCATTAGGTGTCGTTATTTTCATTATTCCAATACAAGTTGATTTCCAATTCAATTCTGAAGTATTTATGTTTGCCGTTATCGCGCCACTACTTTTTGTGGAAGGTACCCACGTCTCTCGAACAAAATTATTAGAATATCGTAAACCTATACTATTAATGTCAATGGCACTAGTGTTTGCAACTGTAGTCGGTGTTGGCTATTTTATACATTGGATTTGGCCTGCCTTACCAATGCCAGCCGCTTTTGCAATAGCAGCAATTTTATGTCCTACTGATGCAGTAGCAGTATCTGCTATTACACGCGGAAAATTATTACCTAAAGGTTCTATGACGATTTTAGAAGGTGAATCTTTACTCAATGATGCAGCAGGTATCATTTCATTTAAAATTGCTGTTACTGCATTAGTAACTGGTACCTTTTCATTATTCCAAGCTGTTGAACAATTTATCATTTCAACAATACTAGGTGTACTTATTGGTGCAATTATTGGATTCGTTGTCGTTAGAATACGTATAGACTTAACCGCTAATAAAGGTTTAAAAGATAACAATACCTTAACTTTTATTCAATTATTAACTCCTTTTGTCGTATACTTTTTAGCAGAAGAAGTTCATGCTTCAGGTATCATTGCAGTTGTAATCGCAGGTCTAATCCATGGTTTAGAACGCGACCGTTTAATTAGAGCACAAACGGAACTACAAATGAATTACCATCAAATTTGGAACACATTTAGTTATGCCTTAAATGGTTTTGTATTTGTTGTATTAGGTTTTATGATTCCTACTGTAGTCATAGATATTTTCCAAACAGAGCCTGACAACTTTTCATTTTTAATAGTGATCACTATATTAATCGCTATTGCAATTTATGCATGTCGATTTGTTTGGGTTTATTTCTGGTACAAAGATTTTTATTTCCCGAAAAATATACAATCTTATCTAGACGAGGAACATGATTCACATGAAACACCACCTTCTCGAGTGCGTTACGCATTTATTATGACCATGTGTGGTATTCACGGTACAATTTCACTTTCAATGGCACTTACATTACCATTTATCATTACAAAAGGACAAGCATTCGAATACCGTAATGATTTATTGTTTATTGCATCTTTCATGGTATTAATTAGTTTAATCTTAGCGCAAATTGTTTTACCTTTAATTACACCATCTGCCGAAGATACTACTTTTAAAGGTATGACTTATCAATCTGCCAAAATTTTCATTGTTCAAAAAGTGATCCAGCATTTTAAAAACGAAAGTAAAAAAGACAAAAACGATACAAATTATCGCCCAGTATTAAACCAATACTATGGAGAATTGTTATTTTTATTAAATTCAGAACCTGATAATCAAAATACAAAAGAACTCAAACGTTTAGAAGATATTGCAAAAGTAATCGAAACATCTACACTTGAGCGTTTAATTGATAAAGGTAAGGCAACATATCAGGATATTAATAATTACCGCAATATTGTCGAATTAACAGAGACACACCGTACTGCATCATTTGTTGAAAAATTTGCAAACTTCTTCAAGATGTTATGGCTTAGACTTAAAGCGATGAAGCACTACAAAGCCTTAAATAAAGAATCTAAGAAGCAAGAATTTGAAAATTCATTCAAAGATGTTCAAAAAATTATGCGTATTGTGAATCACAATATTATTTTACGCTTAAAAGAAGAACAAAATAGTACAAATGTACTTGAGGTTAGCTTAGTCATTAATCATTACTATGATATGAGTCGCTCATTAAAGTGGCGTGCACAACGTCGAAAAGAACGTCAAGAAAACAGCAATCAAATCATACCGCAAGCTATGTTCCATAACCACAAATTGGAAGCATTGTACTTACAACGTCATCTTTTAGATGAATTAATTCGCAAAAATAAAATCAACAATATCGTTGCAGCTCAAATTCGAGAAAATATCAATTACAACGAAATTGTCTTGTCTTTACAGTCCAAACATTAAGCAAGACATAACAATACCCCCGTACATATGAGACAAAGTCATTATCATCTCATATGTACGGGGTTTTTATATTCAACATCAAAAAATCAGATTGATGAAAAGTAAATAACCTTTCATCAATCCGATTTGATTATAGAATCTATTTTTTAAGTTTAAATGGAATTGTACATACGTTAACATTCTTTTGATAAATTAAATACAATTTCATACGCAAACTAGTTTGATTGTGTAATAAATTATGCCAACGTTTCTTAGTAATAAATTCTGGTATCACTACTGTAATCATATAGTTTTGATCGTTGGCTTTACGATTAATCTTATCGATAAAACGTGAAATTGGTCGTATAATACTGCGATATTCCGAATGTAAAATAACTAATCTTACATCTGGGAAATGACGTTTCCATTTCTCTTGGAATGCTTTTTCATCTTCATCTCCAAATGATACATGTACTGCTATGACATCATTATTCGCAAGCATTTGTGCGTAATAAATAGACTTATCAACTGCTGTTGTAATACTTGTTATCGGCACAATTGCTAAATTACGATCTACCACGTCCACATTAAGAACATCAATGTCAGAACGTAATTGTTCTGCGATATCTCGATAATGTTTGTTAATTTTCAAGAAGAAAATCACCACGAACGGCAAGAAAATAAGTATCGGCCATACTTGGCTAAATTTAGTTATGAGTAAAATCATAAAAACAATAAATGTCACGATACCACCAAGTAAGTTCACAGACAACTTACTTAACCAATTCTTAGGACGTTCATGAATCCATTTAATAACCATACCGAATTGTGCTAGTGTAAATGGAATAAATACACCAACCGCATACAATGGAATTAAATCTTCAGTCATACCATCAAATACAATAATTAAAATAATGGCTAATACACCTAAAATAATAATCGAGTTAGAGTAGCCTAAGCGATCACCTCTAACAGTAAACATTCTAGGCATATATTTATCTTTAGACATTGAAGCCGCTAACATCGGAAAAGCTGTAAATCCAGTGTTGGCTGCTAATACCAAAATCATCACGGTCGTTGCCTGTACAAAATAGAAGGCAGCATTATCACCAAATATTTGCATAGCTAATTGTGATAAAACTGTCGTTTCCGTTTGTGGCAAAATTCCATAAACATATGCTAAACCAACGATACCAACTAATAAAAACGCTAAAATTGAACCCATAGCAATTAACGTTTTCACAGCATTTTTAGCACTTGGCTCTCTAAAATTGGTTACCGCATTTGAAATAGCTTCAACACCCGTTAACGATGAAGCCCCTGATGAAAATGCTTTTAATAGCAAGAATAATGTTACTCCAGGAACCGCAGTTCCTACTGATGCATGCATATGTGGTTGAATATCTCCTGTCGCCACACGGAAAGTACCTATAAATATTAATATCACTAACCCTATAATGAAAAGATATACTGGATAGGATAATACGGTGGCAGATTCAGTTAAACCACGTAAATTTAATATTAAAATAAAAAGTACAAGTAAACATGCAATCAGTACTTTATGCCCATATAAACTTGGGAATGCAGCAACAAATGCATCAGCACCAGATGATATACTAACAGCGACAGTCAGTATGTAATCGACTAATAATGAGCCTCCTGCAAGCAATCCCCATTTTTCTCCTAAATTGGTCTTGGACACCATATACGCGCCGCCACCTTTAGGATATGCATAAATAATTTGCCTATAAGACATAATTAAAGCAGCTAATAAGATCAGAACAGCACCTGCAATCGGTAAAGTATACCAAGTTGCAACTGCACCCACTACTGATAGTGTAATCAGTATTTGTTCGGGACCGTAAGCCACTGAAGATAATGCATCCGACGAAAGAATCGCTAACCCTTTAAACTTCGATATCTTTTCGTCTTTTAGTTCTCTGTTTTTTTTAGGTTGCCCTATAATAAGTCTTTTAAATTGATTGAACATAATCTCCTATTCCTTTTTATAGTTTTTGATGGATATCACTATACGCCTATCTTTCCAAAAAGTATAGAGAGTTAATTAATATTTTTTATGTAATTATACACCTATTAACATATAAGGTGTCAAAAATAATGGTAAATATACCTCTTTAATTAATTTATTCAATAGAACTGGTATAATAAAATAAATCTCATTAGGCACTTAAGTAAATTTAACATATAAAAAGGAACGTTTATGACTACTAAAAAACTGTATTTTCTATCCATTTCTATTATCATTTTAGTCGCCATTTCAATTGCTATATATATAACATTAAATAGCAATACGAAGACACGGTTAACCAATGATTCGCAACAACAAATAGATACAATTATCGAGCATGATTTACAAAAGGGACACATTCCTGGAGCATCAATTTTAATAGTAAAAAATGGCAAAGTTTTTTTAAATAAAGGTTATGGTTATCAAGATGTTGATAAAAAAGTCAAAGCTTCTCCCACAACAAAGTATGAAATTGCTTCTAATACGAAAGCTTTCACAGGTCTTGCAATTTTAAAATTAGCTCAAGAAGGTCGATTAAACTTAAATGATGCCGTATCCAAACATGTGCCTCATTTTAAAATGAACTATAATGGTCAAAATGAAACTATTACGATTAAGCAACTTTTGGCTCAAACAAGTGGTATACCTAGTGATATTACAAGCGAAGATTCTGTGACAAGCAAAAATAATCGTTTAAATGATGTAACCCGTGCAATTATGGGTGATGAATTACATCATAAGCCCGGAGAAGAATTTGAATACTCAAATATGAACTATGATTTATTAGGTTTAATTATCCAAAACGTTACGAAGCAATCCTATACAAAATATATTACAAATTCATGGCTCAAGCCTTTGCATATGACACATACATCATTCAAACAAACCAATTACAAATCAAAACATGATGCTATTGGCTATGAATTACAAGGTTCGACACCTGTCGTCTCTAAACCTGAATTTAACCTTTGGGATACACCATCAGCATATATGATGACATCAACTGAAGATTTGGAACATTGGATAAAATTCCAACTTAATCCACCTGATAAATACAAATCATTAGTTCAACAATCACATAAAAATTTATCTTCAACAATTGGTGAACCTAATGCCAATGCATATGCTTCCGGCTGGTTTACCAATAATGATGAACATTTAGTGTTTCATTCAGGAACGCTAGATAACTTTTCATCATTTATTTTACTAAATCCAAAACAAAATTATGGAATTGTTGTACTTGCAAATCTAAATTCGGAATATGTACCCAAATTAGTTGAGCATCTTAATACACAAATTGTAAATCACAAGCGATATTCGACGGTTGCGTCTATGCTCAATCAATATAAAGATCAATTTAATATTGTTACCGTTTTGATGACAACACTTATTTTATTAGCATTTATATTCTCAGCTTATCGTGCTTGGCAAATGCGCCATGGTCAAATTCTTTTGCGTAGATCAAAACGGATTGCTGTATTGAGTTGGTTATCATTATGTATATGTATCGCTTTAGCGCTCATATTATATGCATTACCATATCTCATTCTCGGTAGCAATAATTGGTCTTTTGTACTGACTTGGCTACCAATAGAAATTAAATTAGCACTAATCACAACATTAATTGCATTATTCAGTACATTAATTGTAATTCTGTTATTCCTTCATACAAAGATAACGAAGACATAATAAAAAAGACTTGTTCGAGCCGTGCGTTTGATAATATATCATCCACGATTCGACCAAGTCTTTATTCTTTGTATATTAAACGGATAAATTATTATTTAATTGGATTCATGCCATCTTTCCAAGTTTGATAAATCAGAGTACCACCTTGCGCTTTAAACTTCTCATTGCTTACGCCACGTTCAAATGGTTGCGCAGGTTGAATATCAATATTTGGTTCAACACCAAGTTGTTCTTTATACCATTCTGCAAATTCAGAACCTTTAACAGGTGCATCATCTGCTACATTATAGATACCATTTTCAAAATGAATAGCTTGAATAGATGTTTCAACTGCATCATCAAGATGCACAAATGATGTTACGCCATCTGAAAGTGTCACTTGACCATCCATAAATTGATTATAAATCATGCCATCTTTTCCGTACCAAGTACCTGGGCCATATAACCAGCCAAAACGTAAAACAACGTATTCATCCATACGAGCCGTTTCTTCTTCTAAACCAACCACACCATCAACCGTTACTTTTCTATCGCCAGTTGAGTTAAAATCAAGTGAAGTTTCCTCATTTGCTAATCCTTCGCCAGGTTCATACATAAAGGCAATACTTTGGGCAATTACTTTCTTAACGTCATGCTTTTTCGCCGCATCAATTAGGTTTTTAGAACCTTCAATACGTACTTTCGTATTTGCTGCCATATCAACATTTTTTAAATCCGTAATTTGATTGATAATGATTTCTGGTTTAAAATCTGCTAACGCTTGATCAATAGTATCAGCTTTTAATATATCACCAATATATGCTTTTACATTAACAGCAGCTAGCTTTTGTTGACCATTCTCAGATGTAGTAAAACCAGCAACCTCATGCCCCTCTTCTTTTAGTCTTTGAACTAATTTAATGCCAATAAGGCCCGTTGCACCAGTTACAAAAATTTTACTCATTATAAACACCTTTTCTCTATTTGTCTTTTTAATATAATTACTTGCTTGATGAGTTTACAAAATTCACGTGAGACTTCCAAATGATTTGCCTCAAAATTTTTCAAAGTGTCGTCGTAAAAACTGTCTAGTAAATACTAATAGTATGTCGTAGACCTATGACAAATCTGAATTATGACGAAGATCAATCAAGAAAAACAGCACCAAGATCATTTCAATTTGAAAGTACCTTACTGCTGTTCTTTATTTATTACATTTCAATCTTAATAATGACCGTAATATCACGTGATTGTCATTTCCTTGTAATCATACCTAAAACACCAATTAATCCTGTGCGTGTCGCTGACTTTCTTTAGTATGAATTAAATCAGTAATAAAGCGATTGACTGGCGCTTCAATATGACGTTGTTTACCTAATGTTGCAACTGCGCCATTAATATAATCAATTTCAGTTTTTCTATTATTAACAATTAAATCTTGATACATGGATGGATAATGCGCACCAACTTTTTCATTTAAATCAACTAAATATTCAAATACTTCATCAACATTTAAATGAACATTATCAATCGTCGCTACATGCACTATTTCTTGCGTTAATTTATAAATCAAACACTTCGCATAACTACTTTCATTCAGCGATGCCATATTACACTCCAACACTGTGCTTAATGCATTTGCCGTACCATTAACACAAATCTTTTTCCAAATCGATTGGTATAAATCTTTACTAATGACACCATTCAATTCCGCTTCGTTAAGTAAATCAGCAACTTTTATAACATTTTCTTTACCTTCATCCACTAGTTCACCTATTTCAACTGGTCCACTACCAAGTAAATGACTGTGTCCAGGGCTTTCAAGACCTGCCGTCCAAGTCGTAACACCTCTGACAATTTGTGATTGAGCAACATACTGCGCAATGACTTCTTCATGCTTCAGACCATTCATCGTACATACGACGATCGTTTCATTATCAATATGTGGCTTCATATCTTCCATCACTTCTTTTAATTGCATAGACTTTGGAAATAGAAAGACAACATCGTAAATGCTTTCGTCCGGTTGATCATTAAAATGATACATCGGAATGTTTAACTCGAATGCCTCTCCATTAATCGTTATATTTAATCCATGTTGCTTAACCGCTTCAACATGAGATGTATATCCGTCAATAAGTGTGACATCATATCCTGCTTGAAATAGTTTGGCACCAAAGCCACTACCTAATGCACCCGATCCAGCAATTGCAATTTTCATCCTATAAACCCCTCTTCATCGTTGTTGTTCATTTTAAAAATACTACTTTCGCATATTAGCGTCAATTTGAAAATCATTCGCTTAATATGCACACAGCTTTTATCGTCTATAAAAGAACACACCTAACATTAAACGTCAATACGCAACATTAAGTGTGTATGATAAACTTACTTTCACAAAATTTCCTTTAAAATCCCTACATAATAACTTGCTTTCATTTCAGTTTTACAAATTCGTTTGATTTTTAGGAACTAATAGTAAAATGACTAAAAATGCAACAATTGCTAGCAAGGCATTAAACATCATACCTGTGAAACCACCTAAGTTCAAATTTAAATTAGCTGCTAACACAGTATAAACCGTACCAGATACTGCTACTCCAAATGCATTTCCTAATGATGACGCCATTTTATACACACCTGAAGCAACACCCGACTTATCATCTGGCGCACTAGCAACTGCTGTATCAGTTGATGGTGTAGCATATAATCCTAAACCAGTACCAAACAATAAATATCCAACTATACTAGATATGATATACCACACTTCTGGTAAAAATGTTAACGACAATAAGATTAACCCAATCACTGTAAAGCCACTTCCTAGTAATAGTGGGCGCTTCGGACCATGTTGAGATAAAATCTTTTCACCTACACGAATCATTGACAACACTGTTATTAAATACGTTAATGAAATATAACCCGTTTGCGAAGAATTAAATCCTAATTGTTGTTGATAATACGTGTTAATAACGATAAGTGCACCACCTGCTACACCATTTAATAAGAAGTTTGAAATAGTTGCACCACTGTATCCTCTATTTTTAAAAATTGAAAAATCAACAAGTGGATGCTTTATTTTATTTTCGTAATATACAAAACCAACTAATGAACAGATAAACACAACAATTAAACCTAGAATTAACGGTGAAACTAAACCAAAATGAGACGTCTGTGTGATGATTACATTTAAACTTAACATCGTCACTACTAAAATGACTAAACCAATAACGTCAAACTTTTTAGCTTCTGCTTTCATACCTTTGATTGGTTCTGCTTTAGTCTCAGGTGCATGTTTGATTAAGTACATTGCTAATAATGTTAATAGAATTGAAACAACAAATATTGAACGCCAACCTATATATGTAGCCATTAAGCCACCAAACAACGTACAAATACCACTACCACCCCAAGAACCAATAGACCAATAGCTTAAGGCACGTTGTCTTCTTGTACCAATATAATATTCGTTAATAATAGCAAGTGTTGATGGCATAATACATGCTGCAGACAAACCTTGAATTATTCTACCTATAATTAAAAATGCTGGCAAAGGTGTAATGATGATGAGTAATGAACCTACAACATTTAATATCAATCCTACATAAGTAATTTTGACGCGACCAAATTTATCAGCAACATCACCAGCACCTACGATAAACAAACCAGCAAATAAGGCAGATAAGCTAACAGCGATATTTATCGTTCCAACGTCACTACTATATGTTGATTGTAATGGGACAACAAGATTAACAAGTGACTGCGCGAATAGCCAAAAGGTAATAACCCCTAAAACGATACCCAAAAGCAATCGGTTGTCACCTCTAAATTGTTTTGATGTGTCCATGAATTAGATAAGCCTCCTATGTTTAAGAAAAACAAATTTTTAATATGATATATTAAGAAACAATATCATAAATTTGCAGAAAATTATAAATAAAACATCTCATTTTTTAGTATTTTTACAATAATTAACGCTTTTTATCCAAAAACTTTCATGATAATAATTGCTATTTTAGTGTAAACGCATACAAACACAACCTATAAAAAGGCTACTCAAAGATTATTTGAGCTCCTTGAGTAGCCTCATTTTTTATAAATCATGAAACGAAATCGCTAAATTATAAACATCTTCTACTATTACATATTAATACTTTGCGGCCGATGATTAGATTGATTTTTACGATGTCGTGTTGTTGGGTCTAATCGTTTTTCTAAAAATCTTAATAGTACATCAATGACGATTGCAATGATAGCAATCGGAATCGCACCTGCTAAAATAAACGTTGTGCCATCCGTCGCATTTGTACCACGAATCACAATGTCACCAAGCGTAGGTGCTCCTATAAATGATCCAACGGCAACAACACCTATCGCAACAACCAAGGCAATACGAATGCCACCGATAATAACCGAAACAGATAACGGTAATTCAATCATTCGTAGCACTTGATTGCGTGTCATTCCCATACCTTTGCCAGCATCCTTAATATTCGCATCAACACTAGCTATACCAGTATAAGTGTTTTTTATAATTGGAAGTAACGCATATAAAAACACTGTTAAAACTACTGTTTCTGAACCTAAGCCCATGACTAACATTAAAATAGCTAACATTGCAATGACTGGAACTGTTTGAATTATATTTGCAATTGTAATTACAAATCCAGAAAGTTTTGTGTATCTTGCAAGCAAGATTCCCAATGGAATACCAATTAAAGCTGCAAACAGCACACCATAGACAGACATTAATAAGTGTTTGAAAAATAAATCCCATAGATAACCAAAGTTCGTAACATAATAATTGAATAATTGCTGTAATAAATTACCTTCCATTACTTATGACCACCTTTCTGTTTATCAAAATAGTGGTGTTTTTTCAAAAATTCTTCTGCGACGACAGCAGGTTCTTTACCTTTACCATCCGCTTCATAATTCAAGCGTTGCATCTCTGAAGTCGAAATCTTTCCTGTCAACTTATTAATCGTCGTTTTAAGTTCTGGGTGTTGCCGTAATAATTCATTTGTTGCAACAGCACTCGCAGCATAAGGTGGGAAAAATTGTTTATCATCTTTAAGTACTTTCAAATCATACGCCGCAATTCGACCATCTGTAGAATAACCTAATGCAACGTCTAACTTCTCTGAGTTTAATGCGTCGTAGACTAGACCTATTTGCATTGGTCTCACTGTACCAAAGTCAAAACCATACTCTTTTTTAAATCCTTCATAGCCATCGCCTTTACGATTCATCCATGAACTATCCATACCTAAACGTAAATCTTTACTATGCTTTGCTAAATCTGAAACTGTCTCTAAATGATATTTTTTAGCGGTTTCCTTCGTTACCATGAATGCATACGTATTCGCAAAACCATACGAATCAAAAAACGTTTGATCAAATTTCTTTTTAAATCCTTGTTGTGTTGCTATCATTGCTTTCTTAGGATTTTTAATTGGTGCTTCCTTCAAAGCTCCCGTTAAATCTGTGCCATTATATCTAACACCTGATATATTAGCATCCCCATTAATTAAGGCATTATGTTGAATCGTACTTGACCCTAAATTATTTACTAATGTTGGCTTTATCTTACCGTGTGTATCATGCTCTATTAACAACCGTAACATATGTGAAATAATTTGCGATTCGCTTGTTGATAATGCTGTAATTTTGACATCATTTTTCGTGCTCTTACTACCTAGTCCGGGCAAACTACATCCAGATAATACGGTAAGCGATAAGACAAACACGACAAGTATATATTTAATTTTCTTCATTATCTTAGCCTCCTAATTATCCAGATACTTTTAAGCCTTTGGGAACTACCCATTTTTCAACTAAAGCTAATAAGGCATCAACACCTAATGCTAGTGCAGTAACGAGTACCGTTGCAGTTACAATCATCAGTGGATCATATAAATTTAAACCATTGAAAATGAAATCACCTAATCCACCCGCACCTACATAACTTGCAAGTGTAGCCCAACTAATTACATACACAGATGACAAACGAATGCCACCAATGATAAGCGGCAATGCTAACGGCAATTCAACATCCTTCATCAATTGAAATTGTGTCATTCCCATACTTTTTCCAGCTTCTTTAATGTTGCTATCAATATTTTGAACACCGAGTACCGTGTTATTTAAAATAGGTAATAATACATAAATAAATAGCGCTACAATTGCAGGCGTTTTACCAACACCAAAAATCGGTATCATAATAGCAAGTACAGCTAGTGTTGGAATAGTTTGTAAGACACCTGCCACAGTTAATACAATATTGGCAGTTCGCTTTGTTTTTGATAATAAAATGCCTATAGGTACTGCAACAATGATGGCAAGTAATAATGCCACTATAGAAATATAGAAATGTTCCAGTGTTTTCGACATCAACTGTCCACCATGTTCATGTAGGAACTCAATCATGATTTATCATCTCCTATGTCACGTACTTTGACATTAGTAGTGTGTTGCTCATGCACTTTTGAGGACGCAGTGTCTTCCCCCACATGTTCTGTTTGCACTGTATCCTCACTATCGCCCCAAATCGTGTCATATACAATATCAACAACATTGGCACGCGTAATCAGTCCTACTAAACGCTGTTGATCATCTACGACAGGTACATTCCTAACGTTTCTTTTTAAAATCGTACGTACAGAATCTTGTAATTTAGAATCAATTTGAACGGTATAAATATGTTGTTGCATGGTGTCTCGTAAACTTTTGTGTCCACGTATACCCTGATTTATATCTTCAATGTCTAAGAAACCTAGTAAATGGTTATTACTATCTACTACAAAAATAGCATCAACACGTTTTTGTCTCATAATATGAACGGCGTCATTCAGTGTTGCTTCTGCTTGTATCGTGATTGGTTTAATCATTACACCTTCTACAGTCTTGTCATTGGGACGGTCTTGAATCAGTCTATTTTGTCCTATAAAATCACGTACAAAATCATTTGCGGGATGTCTTAAAATATTGTCTGGCGTATCAAATTGCACCACCTTACCTTCTGACATAATACAAATTTTGTCTGCTAATTTAATCGCTTCATCCATATCATGTGTTACAAAGATAAACGTCTTGCCTAATTTTCGTTGTAACGTTTTAACTAAATCTTGTAACGTATCTCTCGTAATAGGATCCAATGCACCAAAAGGTTCATCCATTAAAATAATATCTTGTTCGGCCGCAAGTGCTCTTACAACACCGATACGTTGTTGTTGCCCACCTGATATTTCTGCTGGATAACGCTCTAAAAATGACTCCGGTAAATCCACAAGTTTAATTAATTCCTTTGCACGTTTATCCTTTTCCTCTTTAGTCCATTTCAACAATTTGGGTACCAACACAATATTCTCTTTAATCGTCATATGAGGCATTAAGCCAATTTGTTGAATAACATAGCCAATATTTCTACGCAATTCGACAGGATTCATACTCCGAACATCTTTACCATCAATTTCAATTTGTCCTTCTGTCGCTTCAATCATACGGTTTATCATTCTTAAAGCAGTCGTTTTGCCACTTCCACTGGTTCCAATAAATGCGATAAATTCCCCAGATTGAATATCTAAAGAGATGTCATCTACTGCCTTTTTATTACCAGAATAAATTTTCGTTAAATGCTTAATACTTAACATAATCATTTCTCCTTCCTCATAAAAAATATGACGAATGATACGCATAAAATAAAAAGACCATTATCGCAATTGTTAAACAAATAGAGTCATAAGTTAAACAAGTACACATCATGGTCTTGATTATGTAGAATTTTATATTTTTCATCTGTAATGTGAATACTTAACAGTAAACGGCGCTATGTATGTTGAATTTCTACCGATTACTTTGTTTGCACATTCGTATATTCGACATTTAAAACTAACATACTCTATATGATGTTATTAAACATTATTATTTTATCTTTGGCAACTAAATAGATAACTCATATTTTTTAAAAGCGAATTTATTATCGCTCAATTGGTTGTTTTATAGCAAAAAAGTGTCGAAAATGTGAAATATTATTACAAAAGTCGAATTTTTGTAATAATGCACACGCATCCATTGTTACAGACGGACAACCGCCCATCCGCCACTCACAAAGTCATCCTTATATTTTAATATCTTCATCATTCATTGTAGACACCCTTGCCTTTTGCTAACATTTTCTACTCCCAAGCCTGTAACGGAATTCCAACGTCAAAGTGTTGCCCATGACAGACACACCTAAAAAAACAACCAACAGCATGAGCCATTGGTTGTTTCGTGTCATCTTGTATGTTGTTGTATAACCGGTATGCTTTACTCATTAATTACTTATCATGCATCCCTTTACCTTCTAGTATTTGGTTAATATACTTTTCAACACGCTTTTGTCTTGTTTCACTGCGTTTAGCTTGTCCAATATGATATATATATTGATGTTGTCTGCCTGGCGTTAATTTATAAAATGAAGACTCTAACTGTGGCATTTCTTCGAACTTAGCTTCTAACTCTTTAGGAATAACATATTCCTCTGTTTTCTTCATTTCAACTTTTTTACCAGCTTTTTCAGCTTTAATTGCTTCGGCTAGATAATATTTAATTTCTTCGGTACGTGCTTGAATCTCTGTTAAATTTTCAAATCGTAACTGACGAGCTGCTTGCACCTTTTCAGTCTGTTGAATGAGTGTATGATATTTATCCTCCAAAATGGCACCTTTATGAAATAATAGTGCAACATAATTTTTGAAGCCATGGATAAGTACTACATTTTTATTATTCAACGTGTAACAAGGATGCATCCATTTATACGCTTCCTCTAATTCTGTTTCATTAAAGATTAACGCTCTCAAATATTTATATTCTTCTTGCCATTGACTCTCTTTATTTAAAAATGCTTCAACTTGTTCATTTGATTGTTTCTCACTCATAGTCATCACTTCCATTTTGTTTTTCAATACACATTGTATTATATATCCTAATTTTATAAAAAACTAATTTTACAAATGCTTTTGCGTTCTTACAAAAAATGCATTTGACTATTATTATAATAAGCGTATAATTGTCGCATATTATTTTTTGTATTTTTGGCAATAACGAAGGAGTATTTATGAATAAAGACAAGCAATTGCACAACGACAAAATCAATCTATCCCAATTAGTCTTATTAGGGTTAGGCTCTTTAATAGGATCTGGTTGGCTATTTGGTGCGTGGGAAGCATCATCAATAGCTGGACCAGCAGCAATCATATCATGGGTTCTTGGATTCCTAGTCATTGGAACCATTGCCTATAACTACATTGAAATCGGCACAATGTTTCCTCAATCAGGTGGCATGAGTAACTATGCCCAGTATACACATGGCTCATTATTAGGCTTTATTGCTGCTTGGGCGAATTGGGTGTCTTTGGTGACAATAATACCTATCGAAGCTGTGTCAGCTGTTCAATATATGAGTTCTTGGCCGTGGCATTGGGCGAAACCAATGAGATATTTAATGGAAAATGGCTCTATTAGCACATACGGATTGCTAGCTGTATATCTCATCATTGTTATTTTTTCATTATTAAACTATTGGTCCGTAAAACTTTTAACATCATTTACGAGTTTAATTTCTGTATTTAAATTAGGCGTACCCATGTTAACCATCATCATGTTGATGCTATCAGGATTCGACACTTCAAATTACGGCCATTCGGCAAGCACATTTATGCCTTACGGAAGTGCACCGATTTTTGCTGCAACAACAGCATCAGGGATTATTTTTTCATTCAATTCATTCCAGACAATTATTAATATGGGTTCAGAAATTAAAAATCCTGAAAAAAATATCGCAAGAGGCATCGCTATCTCACTGTCAATCAGTGCAGTGTTGTACATCATTTTACAAAGTACGTTTATCACTTCTATGCCTCAATCAATGTTACAACATAGTGGATGGAATGGCATCAACTTCAATTCACCATTTGCTGATTTAGCTATCTTATTAGGAATTAATTGGCTCGCAATTTTACTATACATTGAAGCTTTTGTATCACCATTCGGTACTGGCGTGTCATTTGTCGCCGTTACAGGTCGAGTTTTACGAGCAATGGAGAAAAATGGACATATCCCTAAATTTCTTGGGAAGATGAATGAAAAATATCATATCCCACGTGTAGCAATCATCTTTAATGCCATCATTAGTATGATTATGGTTACATTATTTAGAGATTGGGGTACGCTAGCAGCAGTTATTTCTACTGCAACTTTAGTAGCCTATTTAACTGGCCCAACGACAGTGATTGCATTAAGAAAAATGGGACCAACAATGACTCGTCCATTTAGAGCAAAAATTTTAAAAGTAATGGCACCATTATCATTTGTATTAGCTTCATTAGCTATATATTGGGCAATGTGGCCAACAACGGCTGAAGTTATTTTAATCATTATACTTGGATTACCAATCTACTTCTTCTATGAATATCGTATGAATTGGCGTAATACAAAGAAACAAATTGGTGGTAGCTTATGGATTATTGTATATTTAATCGTGCTATCAATACTGTCATTTATAGGAAGCAAAGAATTTAAAGGCTTAAATATGATTCACTATCCATTTGACTTTATCGTTATTATTATTGTGGCACTTATCTTCTATTACATCGGTACAACGAGTTCATTTGAAAGCGTCTATTTCCGTCGCGCAACACGAATCAATACGAAGATGCGTGAGTCACTAAATAATGAATCAAAGTCATCTCATTAAATATTTTAAAATACAGTGCCATATATGATTTCAACACACACACATTAACCAACCATTGATTTCAACATCTTGGTTGGTTTTTTATTTTGAAAATCGGTTATAAATAACTAACATAACAAGATGATGATCAGGCTGGGACATAAATCAATGTTCTATGCTCTACGAAGTTATATTGGCAGTAGTTGACTGAACGAAAATGCGCTTGTAACAAGCTTTTTTCAATTCTAGTCAGGGGCCCCAACACAGAGAATTTCGAAAAGAAATTCTACAGGCAATGCAAGTTGGGGTGGGACGACGATAAAGAAATACTTTTTCTATAGAAATTAGTATTTCTTATGCATGAGTTTTACTCATGTATTCATATTTTTAAGTACACATTAGCTGTGGCTAATGTATAAGAACCACTACATAATAAATCATTTGTGGCTCTTTATCATTTCTGTCCCACTCCCGTAGAAGTACATCATATAATGCTGAAAATGGTTTGAGTTAAAACAGATATCAAGCTCGTCTGATTCAGTCACAAAATTGTCTTGTTATACTTGTCACCTATCATCTATAGACCGTGGTATGATTAAATTGGGGATGATAAAGGAGGTTAATAAATATGAAGATTAATACTACAGGTGGTCAAATTCATGGTATTACACAAGATGGTTTAGATATCTTCTTAGGCATTCCTTATGCAGAACCACCAGTTCATGACAATCGCTTTAAACATTCTACGTTAAAAACACAATGGTCAGAGCCAATTGATGCAACTGAAATACAACCCATCCCACCGCAACCAGACAACAAATTAGAAGATTTTTTCTCCTCACAATCTACAACTTTTACTGAACATGAAGACTGTTTATATCTAAATATTTGGAAACAACATAATGATCAGACGAAGAAACCTGTCATCATTTATTTTTATGGTGGTAGTTTTGAAAATGGTCATGGTACAGCCGAACTCTATCAACCGGCACATTTAGTACAAAATAACGACATTATCGTTATTACATGCAATTATCGTTTAGGCGCATTAGGATATTTAGACTGGTCATATTTTAATAAAGATTTTCATTCCAATAATGGCCTTTCAGATCAAATCAATGTCATAAAATGGGTGCATCAATTTATTGAATCCTTCGGTGGCGACGCTAATAACATTACTTTAATGGGTCAGTCTGCAGGCAGTATGAGCATTTTGACTTTACTTAAAATACCTGACATTGAGCCATACTTCCATAAAGTCGTTCTACTAAGTGGCGCACTACGATTAGACACCCTTGAGAGTGCACGCAATAAAGCACAACATTTCCAAAAAATGATGCTCGATTATTTAGATACAGATGATGTTACATCATTATCGACAAATGATATTCTTATGCTGATGGCGAAGCTAAAACAATCTCGAGGACCTTCTAAAGGGCTTGATTTAATATATGCGCCTATTAAAACAGATTATATACAAAATAATTATCCAACAACGAAACCAATTTTTGCATGTTATACAAAAGATGAAGGCGATATTTATATTACTAGTGAACAGAAAAAATTATCGCCGCAACGCTTTATCGACATTATGGAATTAAATGATATTCCTTTAAAATACGAAGATGTTCAGACGGCGAAGCAACAATCTTTAGCGATTACACATTGTTATTTCAAACAGCCGATGAAGCAATTTTTACAACAACTCAATATACAAGATTCAAACGCACAACTATGGCTTGCTGAATTTGCATGGCATGATACTTCTAGCGCACACTATCGCAGTGCTTACCATATTCTAGATATGGTATTTTGGTTCGGAAACTTACAAATATTAGCAGCACATCAATATCCAACAACTGCTCACCTTAAATTTTTAAGTCGACAAATGCAAAATGATTTAGCTAATTTTGCTAAAAGCGGTAAAATGCCTTGGCCGATGTATCATAATGAACGTCGCTATTATCGCACATATCAATAACGTTATCGCATCTAAAAAAGCACACCTGAATTTGATAGCAGGCGTGCTTTTCATATGAGAATTATGATGATTTAAATGTTTTAGCATAATGATTATTTTTCAATGTGAAAACAACGATTAATCCTAATGCGCCAATGATGGCACTCGTATATGTGATAGCTTGAACAGAAACATGTGTCATGACCAAGCCTCCAATAATGCCTCCAACACCAATACCAGCGTTTAAACTAGACATGTTCCAACTCATTACTTGGCTTGTGTCGCCTTCAACATGTTGAATCACACCGCTTTGCACTGCTGGATTAGTACTCCATTGCATGATATTCCAAATAAATAGTCCTGCTAACAATAGACCTGAACCAGGTAAGATTAAATTCATAAGTAACATCATGACGATAAAAATAGAAACAGAAATCATTAACCAACGCTTACTTGTAATTTTATCGGAGAATATACCACCTAATGATGTTCCAATAACGCCAGCGATTCCATTTACTAGAAGTGCTAATGAAACGAATGACATATCATGACCATTAGATAAAATAAGTGGATTTATAAAGACGAATGTCACTGAGTTTGCAATCAATACTAAAAACGTAATAATTAAATATTTTGCTACTTCAGCAGGTCTTAATATTTTCGAAGTAACATGATTTTCATGAGATGGTGTCTCATGATTCACAGGGCCTCGTTGTATTTCCTGATCCTTCGGTAAATAGATCATCATCAAGAAGCCAACAATAATACTCACAATAATTAAGAATAGAAATGTATAGCGCCAACCTACTAAATCGCCGATAACCGTTCCAATTGGTACACCAAAAACATTAGCACCACTAAACCCTGTATAGACAAGTCCAATCATTTTACCACGATTTTTAGGTGCTGATAACATCGCTGTAATAGCTAATACTTTTACGATAATTAGTGCTGCTGCTGCAGATGAGATAATTCTACCAACTACTAATATTGAAAAATTTGGCGCTACAGCAATAATGCCATTACCAATGATAAATATAAGTAATGTCCATAATAATACAGGCCTTGATGAAAAACGGTTCGTTAATTTAACCAGAATAGGTCCACATATCGCAAATGTTAAAGCGTACATTGTCACTAATTGACCAACGACAGCTTCTGATACATGTAAGTCCTGACTCATCAAGTTCATAATTCCTGCAACCATCATTTCAACCATTCCTACGATAAAAATACTTAAAATGAATGTAAATAGTCGCATGATTGACAATTTAAAACTCCTTTCAAACAAAATTTCCGATATTCATTTCCCTTAGAATAACGATTTATTAAAAAATGTGTGCAACACAATTTTATATATAACCGTTCTATTATATAATATTTTGCTTTAATTTTCTGTGCTTAATTGGAAAATTATTGAAATTGTTTTTCAGTATTTGAAAAATTAACACAAGTATGTCATTTAATAATTATGTATAATTACTTCAGTTTCAACAATAACTCCAAAAAAGCACGCACGCTTTATATGTCAGAACAGATAACTGACTACAAAGTATGCGTGCCTTTATGAATATTTTCGCTGCGCTAATGAATAGCGATACTATATGTGCGCGTCACTTCATTTCCAATTAAAACTAATGCCTAAATCTGATGCAGTAAAATCTATCATGATTCACTCTTAACATCAGTATTTCGTGCTACTAATTGATGTCTTGCATTGAAAAATTGACCATAGCTTAAATATGTCGCAATCAAAGCAGACATAATGGTCGCAGTTGTATGAATAAACACGACTAACAATTGAAATTTAATCGCTTGTAAAGGTGGTACGCCACCAATAATTAAGCCTGTCATCATACCAGGAATCGACACAAGCCCATATGTTTTAACCGAATCAATAGTTGGCACTATAGCTAAACGAATACTTTCACGTATTGCACCTTTAGAAGCCAATTTAGGTGTAGCTGCAAGTGATAATTTAGATTCAATATTAGTACCATCTTGTACGAATGCACGATCTAAATTCTGGTAAGCTAAATTAATTGCAATCAAGCCATTATTTGCAAGCATGCCGCCGATAGGTATAACTTCATTTGCGGTAAATTGAATGGCCCCTGTCGCAATAGTACCTGCAAGCGGTAATGCCGTTCCAATGAAGATAGCTAGAAATGATATCCAAAACACATGATGCATCACTGGTGATGCTCGACTAATTGTATTCCATGATGCATTAATAATAATGACCAATACACATAAAATAAGCAGCCATTTATCGTTTATTTTAAAAATATAATGCAGCAAAAATCCCAAAATGATTAATTGCACAACTGCTCGTAATGTCGCAACAATTAAATCTTTAATAATATGTAAACCTTCTTTATATGAAATGATAATCGGAATGACTAAAAGCAATGCCGTCAATCCAAGTGCCGTATTACTCATGTTGATTCAACTCCTCTGTATTAGAAATTTGACCATCAACAATTGTTATACGCTTTTGAAAGTGTCGCATACTTTGGTCATCGCTGTGGGTAATCCACATAATTGCCACGCCTTGATCTGCTAATTTAAAAATGATATTTTCTATCTTTTCTTTATTATTAACGTCTAATGCACTGGTCGATTCATCTAATAAAAGAATATCCGGTGTATACATCAGTTGGCGCGCTATAGCAATTCTTTGCCGCTCACCACCCGACATATTTTCCACTTCCGAACTTAATTGATAATGTCCCAAACCGACATCTTTAATTAATTGCTTTGCACGTTTTCTATCAAATTTATCATTACGTGCAAGTGATGGGAATATCATGTTATCTTCAATCGTTTCACCAAACAAGTCACTTTGCTGCATCAAATAACTGATTCGTTGACGCAATTCTTCCGGGTCATAATCATTATAGGGTTTACCTTTAAAATAAAGTTCTCCACTAGTTGGACTAAACAAATTACATATTTGCTTTTGAAATGTACTTTTACCACTACCTGATGGACCTATAATGGCAATACTCTCGCCTTTATCTACTTTTAGACTGATATGATCTAGTATGATTCTATCGCTCGCTTTATACACTAAATCTTTAATTTCTAACAACATTTGCACCGCTCCTCATGTAATATATCAGGTATATTATTCCCGTTTTTTTGGTTTTTAGTGCAATTACATTTAAGAAAAAATCATTTTCTTGTAATATCAAAATTTAGGCATAATTGATTTTCAGCATTTAAATTAAAAACAAAAAATCCTATTAACATGGATACTGTCTAATGACTAAGAATTAAAATTAGACAATTGTTTAACAACCTACCATATTAAAAGGATTCTTTATTATTTATGGATTTGATTACCACATGATATTTTTATAACTTTCATCATTCAATGAACGGACAATTTCAGTAACAAGACGGATAGAATTTTCATAATCATCTACATTGAGCACTGAAACATTAGAATGCATGTATCGCAGCGTAACACCGATTGTCATCGTTGGAATACCTTCATTTGCGACATGAATACTTCCCGCATCTGTACCTCCACCTGGTGTCGTATCCCATTGTACTTCGATGTTATGTTCCTTAGCTACATCTTTAATATGCTTTCGCAAACCTTGGTGAGCAATACTTGTAGCATCCATCATAATGACAACTGGACCACCGCCTAGTTTACTATCGCTCGTTTGACCTGACATACCTGGGGTATCATAAGCAATACCTACATCGACAGCTATCGCCAAGTCTGGTTTAATCGTATTCGCTGCCACTTTCGCACCACGCAAACCAACTTCTTCTTGCACTGTGGCACCACTGTATAAGTTAATGCCAATATTTTCATCTTTTAAACGTTTTAATACCTCAATAGCTAATGCACAGCCATAGCGATTATCAAATGCTTTCGCAGTTAAATATTTATCATTTGCAAGCACTTCAAATTCACTATATGGCGTAACCATATTGCCTACTTCAACGCCAGCTTCTTCAGCTTCTTCCTTGCTACTAACACCAATATCTATAAACATATTTTTGATTTCCATTGGCTTTTTACGTTCTTCAGGCGTTAAGACATGTGGCGGTTTAGAACCGATGATACCTCTAATTTCTTTGCCCGAATCTGTTGTAATCGTTACTTTTTGAGATAGCATGACTTGATTCCACCATCCACCAACTGGCGTAAATGAAATAAAACCATGTTTATCAATCTTTGTTACCATAAAACCAACTTCATCCATATGACCAGAAATCATAATTGAGTATTGACCATTCTCAGCATTTTTCTTTCCAAAAATGCCACCCAAGTTATCTTCAATAATTTGATCACTGACAGGCTCTATATAGTTACGCATTGCTTCTTTAACTTGCATTTCATAACCAGCAATGCCGTTTACATCTGTTAAATGTTTAAGTAATTTGACTGACTGATTCATGTTATTCATCCTCCTGTATTTCAACTTAAAACTATTGTATCACTAACTTTCAGAAAAACGTTCCCTACCGCTTTATCATTTTCAGGCTTAAATATTTTTAAAATTTTGTGAGGAATCCGCTTAAAAACCTCATATTTCTAAAATTTAATATTCCGAAAAAGTCACAATTTAAAATTCCTTATTATAATACGTTATTCTTTTATTGTTACTAATTTCAATCTGTTTAGTCTTGCGCTATTATAAAATTAAAAAGTGTAGAGATAACAACGCATTAACGTCGCTATTTTCCCTACACTTAAATACTAGTTTCTTTAATTAACTTATCATTAAAGTTATTCAGATATTGAATATTCATTAATCATAATGTGACCATGCCGATAGTATTAATACTTCTTTATTTCGATCATCTACGGTATAGACGACCCTGTGCTGATGGTTAATTCTTCTTGAATATCGCTCTAAATATTTAGGCTCTAATTTTTCAAAAGATTGTGTTATTTTATACGGATCATTTTTTAAAGTCTCAACAATTTCTAAAAATGACTTCTTTAAATAAGAATGTTTTATTTTCTTTAAATCTGATTTCGCTGAATTTTTAATCTTAACCGTGTAATTGCTCATTAAAGATTATCCCAATCAATATCATCTATATTTGTTGTACCACTATTATCTTTTTCTCTTTCTCTTACTTTGTCCATTGTACCAGTAGATTCAAGATATATTGTCTCTTGTATACTTTTCCAATCTTCTAAACCTATAATCACAGCATTATTTTCGGCATTATTGCCACTAATATAAATTGGTTCGTGATTATTATTAACATTTTTTAGTAATTGATAAAAATCTTTTCTCGCTTCTGTAGGGCTAGTGATAATCATATAAACCCTCCTTTGTTTTCTGTTACGCTAATTATAGCGTACGCACTTGAGTACGTCAATATTACCAACGAGTTCATCGTATTCTTAATACCTATATGCTATCGTTCACAAACTTTTGTTCTTTTCTTCCAACATACCGCCTATAATGCTCAAAAAGAAATCAGCAGTGGAACACACTACGTTCCCTACCGCTTTATCATTTTCAGGCTTAAATATTTTTAAAATTTTGTGAGGAATCCGCTTAAAAAAACTCATATCTTCAAAAAAAATGACAAAATTTAAATTTTTGAATAACATCATTTTTTAGTAAATGTTATAATTTCTTTATAATACAAATATCGAAAGAAGGCGACTGACTTTGAAAAAATTATGTTCATTAATTGTAGTAGCATTAGTTTGTATCATTGCATTATCAGCTTGTGGTAAAGAACAAACCAAAACATATGAAGGTGATGTTAGTGGTAAACATGTACTAACTTCTATCACATATAAAGATGATAAAGTTTTAAAACAGTCTACAATCAACACAATTAAATATGACGATCTAGGTATGGATAAAGACGAAGCCAAAAAGTTATTCGCCAAATCTGAAAGTATTTTCAAAGACCTTAAAGGCGTAAAATACAAAGTAGACTATAAAGATAAAAAAGCAATTGAACACTTAGACATAGATTACACAGAAGTTGACATGAAAAAATTAAATAAACGTCTTGGTGTTTCGACTAAAGAAAATAAAGATATTAGTTTTGAAAAACTTGAAAAGCAATTAAAGCACAGAGGTTTAAAAGAAAAAGATAAAATGGACGACAAATAGTTTATAACTTAAAAATGCCCTCAGATAAGACTAAGGTTACAAACCTTAATTCATATTCTGAGGGCTTTAATATTTGAAGTTCTTGTGTGACCAGCATCCACTACTAATATAAAATTATTTGCAGTAACGCTAAAATCCGCTGCTTTCAATTTCCCGAAATAATTAAGTTAACTAATGAGTTTTAATTTATAATCATGTATCGTTTGTAACTCACCATCGACTTTTCGATATACAATATGATCAGCAGTAATTTCTGTAGGACTGGATACGCCAACAGCTGCTGCAATATTGAATAAGCCTTCATGCAAACTTGTTACATAGTTTGTGACACGATATTGCTTTTCTCCAACAATCAATGCTTTTTCTTTCTTCGCATCTGTCGTTGCAACACCTACAGGACACGTATTCATGTGACATTGTTGACTCATTATACAACCGACACTAATCATCATCCCACGTGCGATATTTACAAAATCTGCACCTAAACCTAGTGCAATCGCAATTTTATCTGGTGTCACTAACTTACCAGATGCCGCCAATTTCACTTTATCTCGAATACCATATTTTTCTAACATGCCAGACACAATAGGTAGAGCTGTAAATAGCGGTAAGCCAACACCATCTTGTAATTCTTGGAATGTTGCACCAGTACCACCTTCACCACCATCAATCGTAATAAAGCTTGGATACTTATCTAGTTCCACCATCGTACGTACAAGTGTTTCAATTTCTGAAACTTTGCTTACTACAATTTTGAATCCTACTGGTTTTTGACCTAATTGCTGCAACTGATCGACGAAACGAATCAAATCTTCAGCATTATGAATAAATTCGTAACGGTTAGGTGAATTGATTGTTTTATAAGGTTCAACATTTCGGATTTTAGCAATTTCTTCGTTTACCTTTTCAGCTTCCATATGACCACCACGAGTCTTAGCACCTTGTGCCAACTTCAGCTCAAATGCGCGTACGTTAGATAACTGTGCAACCTCTTTAAATAAACCTTCACTAAAATTACCTTCTTTATCACGAACACCAAATAAACCGGGACCAATTTGGAAAATGATATCCCCATTACCTTTTAAATGATATTCTGATAAGCCACCTTCACCTGTATTCATCCAAGTGCCCGCTTTAGCTAGACCTTTAGATAAAGCTGTAATGGCATTTTTTCCTAAAGCGCCATAACTCATACCAGATTGTCCTACGATACGTTTTAAAATAAATGGATGTTTTAAATGTTCACCTAATTTTATTGCATGGTCATCACTTAAGTAATACGGATCAATCTTTGTCGGCACACGATATTCTTCACGACTAAATAAACGCTCATTCGCGATTTTATAAATGAATGTTGATAACAATGTTGTATTATCTACTGAAATCTCATTACGTTGCATCGGAAACATTGTGTTCTGTATGTAAAAGCCGTCTTGATAATCTTTAGTAGTACCGAAGCTGGTCATACGAGAGTTATATTTTCCAGCCAAAACGATATTTTTATAATCATTACGTGAAAAAGGTTTCCCTTCATTATCCCCAGAAAATAAATACTGACGTAATTCCGGTCCCATTTTTTCTGAAATATATCTAATACGTGCTAGTAAAGGATAATTCCTTAATACACTATGTTGTGATTGTCTTTTATCTTTAATTAACCAAATAAGCCCGATAACAATAACCGTAAGCATGAATCCTACAACGATAATGTTAACTATAAATTGCATGACTGTAAGAAACGTCATTACAATACCTCCCCCCAAAATTTCAATTCAATATTTATGATACACCTTACAAAACAAAACACAATGGAAGCGCTTCATTTTATAAAACAATTTTATGATATGTTTTTCATTTTAAATTTTAATGTATAAAACATACAATACAAAGTAATATGTGCTAAAGTATCTATATAATACAACTATTTAAGAGGTATACTATGTCAAATACAAATAAACATTACATAGAAGAAGAATACGCTACCGAACAATCGCGTTTTTTCAAACGTGATATTGGATTTATTTTCCTTTACATATTTTTGGTTAACATCTTGCCGATCATTATCGTCTTTTTAACTTTTGGGTTAGTAGCTGTATTCACTCAACAAGCTCCGTGGGGTTTCTCTTTTCCTATTTCAATGAACATTAGCTATTTACTCGCAGTTATTATTTCACTAGCTATTTTTCGTCTGATGCATGAAGATGCGTTTATTCCAATGATACGTTCGCAAATCGTTGCTAGTGCTAAATATAAATGGCATATTCTTATATCATTTACACTAAGTGTCGTACTCTTTTTACTTTTAAATCATTTCAATATTTTCGCACTAAATGTAGATTCCTTTACTGTCTTTGACATTTACCCGCTCATTAAAGGGTATGGTTCCATCAGTTTAATAACTATATTTTCGTTAACCATTATATTAAATACTTTGATTTGTCAACTTATTTTCCGTCATATTTTAATTCAAGAATTAAGCAGATTAATACCTTTAAAGATTACAATAGTATTGTCCATTATCCTTGAAACTCTGTTCTACTATCCATACATTAATACATGGTGGGAATTCATTCCAGCATTGATACTAGCAGGTAGTGCGACTTACTTATATTTAAAATCATACCGTAATTTTATGGTGAGCTATTTCTATCAATTAGCAGTTATACTCGTTTTGCATATTTTCATGTAAAATTTTTCAGAGTATTATCCATTATCCATACACATCAAAAAGCACACTTAAAAGTCAGTATCAAAACTCACTTTTAAGCGTGCTTTATTTAGATATACTGTCGTTCTAAAAACGAGCCATATAGAATGTTTCATGTCCTAGCATGAAGCACATGAATCGCCATGCTCAATATACCTTTTAAAATTTAAATATTCATTAACTTAATATGCTTTAATTCACTTCATTAAAGACTACTCGCTGGACGTGGTGTTGGCTTTTTCAAGAAACTCATAATCATTATTACAATGACTAACATACCACAAATTAGATACATCCATTTAAATCCTACTAAATCGGAAATAGGTCCCATCAATGCGCCACCTAACGATATACCTAAGTCTGCACAGGCAATAAATAAACCTAACAACATATTACGACCTACTTTTGGTAAGACGAAGCTTAAGTATGATGTTAATGTTGGGTACACCATTGCTTGCGTCATTCCTATTAATATCGCACTACCATAGAAAATAATTGCACCTACTTGCGGACCAAATGCCACTACAAATGACGCGATTACTAATAATGATAGTACAGATACCATATATTTAGGATGCCACATACCATCTGACGGAATGTATTTCCTTAAGTAAAATCTTGCCGCAACAACTGCGATGGCCTGTATTGTCAAAAAGATTCCCGCATTCGCGAATCCTAAACTCACTGTGTATAACGGTACAAATGTACTAACTGCACCAAATACAATCGATGCAACAATCATGATAATACCACTGTTCAACAACTCTTTATTTTTGAAAAATTGCGCAAAAACAGTTACAGCGTTAAACGGCATTTTTTCAATCTTATCTGACGTATCGGGTTCCTGTTCAGCAAAGGTCACGCGATAGCCAAAGAATGTTGTTGTTAATGCGATAAAGATAATGACAATTGCAAATAGTGAAATATTATTTGCATTCCAAATACCTACGGCAACTAATGGTCCGATTAAGTTTGGAATCGTTGAAAATAGCGAGTACAATGATACACCTTCAGAACGATGTTCCTCTGGTAATGCATCAATAATACCTAGCTGTAAAGACATAGAAAAGAATGCCGTACACACACCTTGCATAACACGTGCTACGAAATAACCTTCTAAGCCAGTAAAACCATAAATAATTAAAGCTATGGCATTGATAATCAAAATAATTCTTAATACTTTAATGGGACCGACACGAGCAATAATTTGTCCTGCCCATGGTCGAAATACCATTGCTGTTAACATGTATGCCCCCATAACGATACCGATAACCGTATTCGTTGCGCCTAAATCATGCCCTCGTAAAGGTATAAACACGTTTAAGATTGCATTGGCACTAAAGAACATCAATGTTAATATATATAATCTCAAAAAGGGCCAAGCCATTGCACCTTTCATTATCTCACTCCTTAGAATGATAGTTGTTTTTCTATTAATTCTCTTGTATAAGCATTGTCACTTTTATGCAATGCGCTTGTCGGAATTTGTTCTTCTATTTTTCCGTTTTTAAAAATAATTAATTGATCACATAAATACGTGGCAGCTTGAATATCATGTGTGATAAAAATATAACTCAACTGACGCGTTTCACGTAAATGAATCAATAAATCTAATATTTGTGTTTGAATTGACATGTCGAGTGAACTAATGGCTTCATCAAACAAAATATATTTAGGGTTAATACATATTGCACGCGCAATCGCAACACGTTGCGCCTCTCCACCTGATAACATATTAGGATATTTATCCATGTATGCCTTAGATAGACCGACTTCTTCCAACAATGTAATTGCTTGGACTTCCATAACTTCTTTAGGTTGTCCATCACATTGACACATCACTTCAAATAAGATTTCTCTAACAGTCTGAAATGGATGTAATGATGACGTATAATCTTGAAATACAGCACCAATTTGATGACGTCTCACTTTCTTCTTATGCATCGGTTGATCATTTAAGGTTACACAACCTTTATCCGGTTTCTCAATACCTAATATCATACGACTCAACGTCGATTTACCGCTACCACTTTCTCCGATAATCGCAATCGTCGCACCGATTGGACACTCAAATGACACACCTTTCACGATAGGTGTTCGACGACGCTTAAAAACATGTGCGCTTTGATATGACTTTTCAACATCTTTAATTTTAATCATGTACATCACCCCTCATCACATGTTTAAAATGATCATTAATCTTCTTCTTCGTTGATAATAAATACTTCGTATAAACATGTTCTGGATGATGCAAGACTGATTCACGTGTCCCTTGTTCAATAAGCTGACCATTTTTCATCACAACAACACGGTCTGCAATCTTGTTAATAACCGTTAAATCATGTGAAATGAAAATCATCGCACAGTCAAAGTGTTTTTTAATATCTATAAATGCTTCCAGTACATCATATTGTGTAATTGTATCTAAAGCCGTTGTCGGCTCATCAGCAATGATTAACTTTGGTTTCAAAGCTAACGCTAAAGCAATCATCAATCGCTGTAACATTCCTCCTGATAACATGTAAGGGTATGATTTTAATATACGTTTAGGATCTTTCAAACTTAAATAATCCATATATTCAATCAATGTCTTTTCAATTTCTTGTGTAGACATTGACGTATGTACTTTCATAGTCTCAAACATTTGTTTACCGACAGTAGTTGATGGGTCAAAGGCACGACTACCTTGTTGCATGACCATCGCAATGTCTTTACCACGGTACTTTTTCAATTGCGATTCAGATAATGACAACATTGATGTACCATCAAAGATAATTTCACCTGTCACCCCGAGTCGTTCGGGATTCAAACCAATAATCGATTTACAAGTGATTGATTTACCACTACCACTTTCTCCAATAACGCCTAAAGTTTCACCCTTAGTTAATGTAAAATTCACATCACTCACGAGTGGTTGATCTGTCCAGGTATCTGTAATCGTCAAATGTTTAACTGTTAACAATGTCATGATTGCACCACTCCTTTTTTCACAGAACGAAGTTTATCTTTAGAAGAGATGCGGGGATCAATAGCAATTTGTAAAGCATCGGATAAGAAGTTAAATGCCATCACTATAATCACTATGGCAATACCTGGCGCAAACATCATTTCAGGATGTGTAAACATCACTTTTCTAGCTTCGTTAAGCATCATGCCCCACTCTGCAGTAGGCGCTTTGACACCTAATCCTAAAAATGAAAAGCCAGATATTTGCAAGATCATTGAACACATCGAGCTACTAGAGATGATAGCAATATCTGCTAATGTTAATGGCATAATATGTTTGTGAATAATTTTCATATCATTCATACCGATTGTTTTAGCAAATCTTACATGGTCAGAAGCAGTGTACTGCATAACACTTGTACGTATAACACGACAGAACCATGCCCAACGCGTCAAAATAAATGCCATGATAATATTTTCGGCACCCATTCCAAACAATGCAATTAATGCTAACGTTACAACATAACTTGGGAATGCCAACATAACATCACACGCACGCATGATTAAGGCGTCAACAAACCCTTGGAAATATCCTGATAAGAATCCTAAAATAGATCCAATAAGTACAGAAACAAATAGCGCAACAAAGACATATAACAAACTTGGTCTAATCGCATAAATTAACCTAGTTAAAATATCTCTACCTAAATGGTCAGTACCTAGTAGATGTTGAAAACTCATGCCAGCAAATTTGTTTGCTGTATCGATATGGTTAGGATCATAAAATGTCACAAGTGGTGCTGCTAATCCTAAAAAGACATATAATACAATAATGCCTAAAGCAATTACTGCACCTTTATCTTGTAATAATCGTTTTAAAATTATCATCGTGCGCCCTCCCTTAATCTTGGATTTAATAGCGCATTAATGATATCTGCTAATGTATTAAATACAATAAATAATACCGCTACAATTAATACATATGCTTGAATGACTGGAAAATCGTGTTCAAGTATTGCTTTTAAACTTAATTGACCTAGTCCAGGCCATGCAAAGATATACTCGATAACAACTAGTCCACCCATTATCATTGGTATAGACATACAAAAGATTGATACCGCAACTTGTAAAGCATTACGCAACACATGCAACATTAATGTGATAGATTTCACACCGCTTGCTCTTAAATAAAGTACATAATCTTCATTTAATTGTTCCACCATCGAGCGTCTAACATTTCTAAAGTAAATACCAGCATAGGCAATCGTAATAACGATCACTGGCAATATGTAACTTTCTGGACCTGTTAATCCAGAAGTCGGCAATATGTTTAACTTCACTGAAACGTAAATAATAAGTATTGAAGCTATCCAATATGATGGTAATGCAGTTAGAAAGAAAGCCACTGAACGTATCGCACGATCAGTGAACTTTCCTCTTTTTAATGCACTAACTACACCTAAAATAATTGATGTAATCATCACCATAACACTTGAAATTATTGTTAATTTCAATGTATTCATAAATGCTGGACCAATACGTTCAGCAACTGGGTCACCTGTAATGTAGCTTGTACCAAAATTAAATTGCATCGCTTCAAGTAACCAATTTTTATATTGAATTAATAATGGATCATTGAAACCGTACTTCTCATTCGTTTCTGCAATCAACTCTGGTGTTACATTTGGCGTCCCTTGTGCATGTAAAATTGTCACAGCTGGATTTTCATTTGTAATATACGTCAATAGAAATGTCATAAAACTTACTACAATCATCAATGGAAACATGAGCGCAATACGTTTTAAGATAAATTTGAACATCTAATTGCTCCTTTATTTATACTGCATTTCATTGAATGGTAATTCATACTGTGATTGTGTGAATGATACTTTTTCTAAATCTTTTGGTGCAACAACTGTCATACTACCGTGTGAAATAGGGATAAAGATACCTTCATCATCAATTTGTTTCAAAATGTTTTTATAAGCGTCTGAACGCTCTTTACCGTTTTGGATTTTAAATGCGTCATCAATGCTGTTGTATATTTTATCTTTGTTCTCAATGCCTGATGTTGCACTTTCATAACCATTTTTCGCTTTAAATGCTGCAATAGTACTTTGTGGATCGTACAATAATCCCCAAGTTTGGTTGAACATTAAGTCATAATCACCAGAAGTACGACGTTCAGCAATTTTATCTGATGTTTCGCCATTGATGTTTAACTTAATACCCATTTTCTTAAATTCTGCTTGTAAGTATTCTGCTTGTTCTTTTTGACTTGAAGAACCTTTGTCATAGTACATTGCCATTTCAAGGTTTTTACCATCTTTTTGACGAACATCGCTGTCTTTACCTTTCTTCCAACCAGCTTCATCTAATAATGATTCTGCTTTTTTAAGGTCATACTTACGTGTTGGCATATCGAAATTAATGTCTGTTACATTTTTCGCAAATAATTGAGTTGCTGGTTTTTCTTGACCATCTAAAATTTCTTTGGCAATTTTATCTCTGTTTACCATATGACCAATCGCTTGTCTGACTGTTTTGTCACTCACAGCGTTATCTTTTTTACCAGAATTGACAACTAACATTTTCGTATTCATAGGTTGACTACGCTTAACTTGATAGTCACCTGTATCTTTCAATTGTTTTAAAGAGTCTTTGTCTAAGCTATCTGTACCTCTATCATCTGTGAAGGCAAAGTTCGTTTCACCTTTTTTCATTGATAGGAATGCTGTTTCACCAGCAGGCATTACTTTTGCTTGTACTTTGTTAAGTTTAGACTTTTCGCCCCAGTATTGATCATTTTTGTTAAAGTCTGCAGACTCATCTTTTTTGTGTTCACCTAATTTAAATGGACCAGTACCATCGAACTTTTTAACGCCATCTTTTGTTGTACCGTTTTTAAAGTCTTTTGGAGACACAAATACATATGGACGAGGCATCGCTAATTCAGCCAATGCAGGTTGATATGCTTCTTTCAAATTCAATTCAACCGTGTACTTATCTTTAACTTTAACATTGTCAATTAATGTCGAAATCTTTAACCAAGAATGCAATTTTTTGTTTTCTTGAACTGCGTCAATATTTTTCTTAACTGCGTCAGCATCAAATGGCGTACCATCATGGAATTTAACGTCATCTCTCAAATGGAACGTGTATGTCTTCCCATCTTCAGACACATCCCACTTTTTAGCTAGTAAAGGCTTAATACCATCTTTCGTGTTACGTACAAGCGGCTCGTATATCATACTTTCAGCAGACATTGATCCACCGTAAACATGCGGATTCATATCACCGATATCTTTAACCGTCGTATACGTTAATTGCTTGTTTTCTTTTTTCTCCTCTAAACCTTTATTACCGCCACAACCAGTTAAAATTAGCCCTGATGCAAGTAACATTGCACTCATTTTAGTTAGTTTTCTCATTTGCTTTTCCTCTTTCTAAATTGATAAGTTGCATTACTTAATCAAATCGTAATGATTATTTTTCTCAATTATTTGCTTATTTTTATGTAAATGTCAAACATAATTCAATAATTTTTTTCTATTATAAAACTTCAAACCCTTATTATGAAAGCGTTCTATTGATTTCCAAAAATTTTGTGACGAGTGCTTTATCTCCTTCAAATAGATTTGTATTAAATTGAGAAGATAAGTGTTGATCTTGATGCATATCCTTGTACGCCTGGCAACTTGCTTCATAGCGAGTTAGGAACTGATCAATCATTGGCGTTTTGATACCTAGCATTTTCCCAATATGCTGAATCATCGCCGTTCTGTAATAATCTTCACTTGGCATTCTTGGAATTTGAACAACATCCTGTTCATTTTTATAGACTTGCTTAAATGGTACAGCTGAAAAATCAAAGTAATGTCCGTTTTCGTCTGGCTGTGAAAATGGATCAATGAGGATTGCGGTATATCTTACATAAAGCAGATATTCTTGTAAGATATCTGGCAAGATTTCGAAATGCTCAATATCACCTTCATCCAAAGTTTCAGGACGTACTGGATAATTTTCCTTCACCATAAATTGAAGCAGGTTGACTGACGGCACTCTAAATGCTTGTAAAATAACCATCATTTCCTTCCACATTAAACGCATTTCACGGATTAGTGTCATCGTTATCGGTCCTTCAGGAAATAACTTATACACATAAACCGGTACATCTGTTCCTTCGAAAATGGCTTTCAATGAAAAGTCATTCATAAATAGTGGTGGGTGCACATAAAGCGAACTGTTTCGCGTTTCAGCATGCAGTGGCGATTCAACGACTTCTAATTGAATCTTCAATTGCTCAGCTAAAGCAGAGATTCGTTGACACATTGTTGAGTTTGAATGTGTCGATCCCATGTACAATTTCTTTTTTACACCTGTTGTCAACACATGATTAGGCGCTTCTTTATCAACAATACGTGTATCGCCAAGATAAGTTGAGAATGAAATCACTTCGATATCTTTATTAAATTTAGACATAAATTGTTCGACAATCATTTGCGAACCAAATGTCGGTGATATTAAAATGACATGTTTGACACTTTGCAAAGTTTCTAACGACAATTGCTGTAGTGTGTCATAATAAGCATCTGCTGTGCATGCCATGACAACCGTTTCGTATTCACCCTTAACGTTTTTAACATCTTTATACAAACGATTAATTTCAAACTTACCTTCCAGATGTTGATGCGCCTCGTTTTGTATTTTGACTTCAAATTGTTTCGCTTTTTTATACGCTTGATATAAGCGTTTTGATTTTTCTGATGTTGAGGCACGTCCAACCATATCAATCTCATAATCTGATTTTAAATAGCAAATATTCGCTAATTGGATTGCGACCGGACCAGTGCCTATCATTAATAATTTAGACATCCGTAATACCTACCTTTATAGCTGCTTTTTTATAAAGTGCTATATCAAAAATTTGCTGTGGTCTCATATGTTTATTCACACATTGCCACTTATCTTCCGCTGTTTCTTGTGACGGATAATTAAATATTGCTTTGATGCCATCACCAAAGCGCATTGCAACTACGACATTTTCATTTGTTAAATCATATAATTCTTCTAAAATGCTGTACTTTAAAGGAATTGTCGAGCTGAATATGATATGCGTCACATCTTTGATATCTTTAAGTTCAGATACCTTTTGATCCGTAATTGTTATATCTTCATTTGGTGCTAAGACGTTAACGATTCTGCGCCCTAGGTCAACGGCTTGTGGATCAATATCAATACCGATAACTGAAGCACCTGTTTCTTTTGCTACTTGAATTAACGTCATTGGATATGCACCTGAACCAACTAACAATAATTTGTCATTGCTAGCTATACTACATTGTCCAAACTCTTCATCAATACAATGTTCTATATTGTCAAAGTAACCTGTGGTAGACGCCTGTCCGTCTAATAGACGTCTCGCTCTAATGACTTCCACTTGTTTAACACACTGCGCTGTAATATATTGCAGTGATTTTATTAATTGTGCTTTTTCTTCAACGTCACGCCAAGCATTAAATTGTTGTTCATAAATAGGATTTAAAATAAATTCACTATAGTCATCCATCAATGTTTCTAATGCTTCGATATATTGATCGTCTTGTAATACACGCTCGTAATGCGCTTCAAACTTTTCTAAATATTGTTGTAATATCAATTTGATTTCATTATTAAAGTTATTCATTGTAGGCTCCTTATTCTATATATGCTTTTCCTGTAGCTACAGTTGTAACCTGTCCTTTAATTGAAGTTTGATATCCCAATTGATGACATCGCTTTGATGTCACTAAAATACTGCCCCCTGGCTGATGTACTGTAAAATCTTTGCATGCGTCATTACGTTGATAATTATTAAAAACCCCAATTGATGCTGTACCAGAACCACAGCTATTTTCCCAAATTAAACTTTGAATTTCTGGTATATAGATTAATGGCTGTAAAAATTGACGTTGTTCATCAAAAAGCATCATACCTACTGTTTTATATTTGTGACTCCATTGTTGCTCACGCACAAACGCTTCAACCAAATGTTGAATTTCTGTTGTTACTTGTTTAACTGGAATCACATAATGTACATATGTTTCATAAATAATTTCTATTGCTTTCCATGAATGATTACCCATATTAATTGTTGTTGGCACAACACGATGGGCTTGTGGCATTTGAACTTCATAGTATTGGCAATCATGAATTGCGCATTGCACTAAATCCGAACAGCCAGACACCTTCACCTTAAACTGTTGGTCTTTAAGCAAATGACTTTCCTGCAAATGATGTATATATGACATCGTCGCATTACCGCAAAATTCATTACCGCTCATAACTAAGTGAAAATCATTACCATCATCATTTTGTGTTGATTCTATAAAGCCTACCTGTTCACAGCATACATGTGTTGCGGCCATCAACTGATTGGCGATAGATGCATATTCACTAGCATCATGTTTTGAATGAACAAGTATCGTCATATTCCCCGAAGGATTATACTTAGAAAATTCTATAACCTGCCGATTCATACGACACTCCTTTAGATGTATTTTTAGAGCCTCTGTAATTTTAATTACTAGAGGCTCTTATGCAGTTGTTGCGAAGCAAACAACTGTATTCCTCTAAACCTGTAATTTTTTAGAAGATGAACCTAATAGCTCTATCTAGTAGGTAAGTCATGCTAATTCGCAAAAGCGAAAACCATGGCTCTTATGCAGTTGTTGCGAAGCAAGCAACTGTATTCCTCTAAAACTGTAATTTTTTAGAAGCTGAACCTAATAGCTCTATCTATTAGGTAAGTCATGCTAACCCGCAAAGTGGAAAGCATGACTTAGTAATCGGTTGTTGTATCAAAATGCAACCGTAAACCTTATTTAAAGTTGCTTCTTGTGGCTCTACAAGCGAATGCAGTTGTCCGTTAACTACATTCACTTAGATGCTTTTACTGTTTTCACCTCAACTAAAACTTCAAAAAAGTTGCAGAAAACAAATCGTAACTATTACGATTTGATTATATACTATATTAGTTGAGAATCATTGTCAATAAAGGTTGTAAATGAATGCACATTTATATTTTGATAATCCTTCCATAAACTTCGTATTCTCAGCACATTCAAGTCTTTTTGAAAATTTTTATCAATAATTGAGTAGAAGTTCCGTTCTAGTCAGTTCAAAATTTTACGTAAGTTGTCTCTGCGTATTGCTTTAGTGAGAATAACCCACACTTGTGGAAACGTCCTTTTGTTAATCTACAATGGATACCCTTGTCTTTCGCTAACATTTCCTATTACCAATCCTGTAACGGATTTTCATCGTCAAGTTGTTGCCCATACAATACGCACCAAAAAAGCTTTGTACAATTTCGTACAAAGCTTTAAAAATTTAAATAAAAATATCATTGTTTTAATGAACTAGCCATATCAGATTTTATTTCGTTTGCTAATACTTGTAATTCAGGGAAGTAATTATTAGCAAAGCCAATTATTATTTTATTTTTTACAAACGTGTTAATCTCTCGATCTTCTGGAATCGTATTTTCTATTAAATTCAAAAGCTCACTATGACTTATGTTCTCTATACTTACTGTATTTAAATATTTTAAAATCACAAGATACAATTCATCAAATACTTCATGTTCAAAATCAAAGTCCAATAATAATAAACTAACGGAATTAGTTTCTAACTGATTATCTCCAATTTTATCTGCAATCTCTCTTATAGCTTGATATAGCAATCTAAAACTTTCTTTTTCTTTTAACATAAAATTCTCCTTAATTTATTAGAATAGATAAAATACAGCTTATTTTAAAGATACTCCAAAAGTTTGAACTCGAGATTCTGATAAATTAGATGCACGACCTACAATACGTTAAAACAAGCTTTAAGCAATACACTTCAAATGAACAATATGTGATTTTCAAAGATTAATTAATCTCCGCTTTAAATGTCTTTCATTGCGACAATATGCATACATTGCCTACTTCATGCCAAATTCTTTTCCACTGGATATCGATTTTAAATAATTATTCCAATGTCCGCTTCCACGAATCATCACTTAACATCTCGCCAGGCCATGTGTAAGCCATCACACCACCATCAATTCGAATCGTCTCTCCAGTTATGAATGAACTGTCGTCAGATGCTAAGAAGACTACTAATTTAGCAACTTCTTCTGGTTTACCTAAACGTCCCAGCGGAGTCATCCATTTTTGATTTTCTCTAAATGTTTTACCTGCATCATCCTCACTCGTACCTGTCAGTTTATCTACTAACGGGGTTTCAATTGTACCTGGTGCAATCGCATTGGCTCGAATGCTATCACGGCCATACTCAATTGCGATTGATTTTGTAAAATTAATCACTGCACCTTTCGCAGCATTATATCCAGAGCGATACAAGTCTGCTGCTTGTCCGGAAAATGAAGACGTATTAACAATAGAGCCACCTTGATTCATCATTAAAGGTAACATCATTTTCGTCATTAAAAATGTCCCACGCATATCTACATTCATAATCTTGTCATACACATCTATTGGATACTCATGAATTCTATCAGCCGCATTATCCACACCGGCATTATTAAACAACACATCGATTCTTCCAAACTGTTCCTTTATGTCAGACACAAAGTCTACCACTTGTTGTTCGCTTGCATTATCCACATTATACGCCTTCGCATTGTCACCATTACTTTTAATTTTATCGACAGTCTCCGATACCGCTTCAGCTATGTCTACCGCCAATACATACGCACCTTATTGAGCTAAAGCGATTGCAGAAGCTTGACCGATACCTGTACTTGCTCCTGTTACGACTGCTACTTTATTTTCCAAACGTTTCATTCAGTCACTCCTATACAACATATCTTAAACTTACAGTCCTTATTTTCCACTGTTCGATGCTTCATAAACCTAATAGATAAGTCTTCAGGCAGTCTTAACTACTCTGCTATACACTTTCTATTGAATAACTCAAAATATTTAACAATATTAGTTTTTTTATTTTCTGAAAATTGTTACTTTTGAGAGTATTTTTTGTTACACTTTAAATATTTAACAAAGGGGGGAATAATTGATGACATCAAAACATCAACAAAAGGGGTCTATCGTCAATCGTTTCTTGAATAGTGTTGAAAAAATCGGAAATAAATTGCCAGATCCTAGCGTCTTATTCTTTTTAATGTGTGTGGGCTTAGCCATTATGACATGGGTTATCTCATTATTTAATGTATCTGTTAAGCATCCAGGTACGCATCAAACCATTTATATTAAAAATATAATTAGCCATGATGGATTTACGATGATAATGAATGATACGATTAAAAATTTCTCAGAGTTCCCAGCATTAGGCTTAGTACTAGCAGTGATGATTGGTATTGGTGTTGCAGAGAAAACAGGATACTTCGATAAGTTAATGATTTCTGTTGTGAATCGCGCACCACGCTTCTTAATTTTACCGACTATTATATTAATTGGTATTTTAGGTAGTACAGCCGGCGATGCTGCGACAATTATCTTGCCGCCGCTTGCAGCAATGCTTTTTATTAAAATTGGCTATCACCCTATCGCTGGACTAACGATGGCATATGCTTCCGCTGTTGGAGGATTTGCAGCAAATATAGTTGTTGGTATGCAAGATGCTTTGGTCTATTCATTTACAGAACCGGCAACACGTATCGTTTCAGATTCTATTAAAACAAACGTTGCTATGAACTGGTACTTTATCGCAGCGAGTGTCGTTGTATTACTTCCTACGATATTGCTAGTTACAACTAAGCTCATTATTCCTAGATTAGGAAAATATGATGACAGTTTAATGCATGATGACCATGAAGAAACATCTTCACATATTACTGACAAAGAAGCACATGCTTTAAAATGGGCAAATATCAGTTTCATAGTCACAATTATTTTATTAATTATTACAGCCATTCCTGAACATAGCTTTTTAAGAAATGCTAAAACAGGCAGCTTACTAGACGATGCGCCATTAATTAACGGTGTCGGATTAATTATTCTTGTCGTATTTTTAGTACCTGGATTAGTTTATGGGATTTTAAGCAAAGAAATTAAAAATACAAAAGACTTAGGTAAAATGTTCGGCGATGCTGTAGGATCAATGGGAACATTTATCGTTATTGTGTTTTTTGCAGCACAGCTACTTGCGTATTTAAAGTGGAGTAATTTAGGAATTATCGCTGCTGTTAAAGGTGCCAAATTATTAGAACATCAAAACGGTATTGTATTGATACTAGGTATTATTGTACTGAGTGCAATGGTCAACATGTTAATCGGAAGCGCATCGGCTAAATGGGGTATTTTAGGACCGATATTCGTACCAATGTTAATCCTTATCGGCTTTCATCCCGCATTCACACAAGTCATTTACCGTGTAGGCGATTCAATTACCAATCCAATTACACCGATGATGCCGTACTTACCTTTATTATTAACTTATGCACAAAAATACGATAAACGCATGAAACTCGGAGCCTTACTTTCTAGTTTAATGCCGTATTCAATCGCGCTAAGTATTGTATGGACAGTATTTGTCATCATTTGGTTCCTATTAGGTATCCCTGTTGGACCAGGTGGACCGATATTCGTTAAATAACAGTATTCAAAGGGATAAATTAAAATGCCACTATACAAGATTTGACCTGTATAGTGGCATGATTTGTTATGATATAGCGTTCGAGATGAAACTCTGCATTTATATGAACAATTATAGTCTATCACTAATAATATTTAATCTGTTCCAACCGTTAATTTGGTTTACAACAAAGACAAGATCAATAATTTGTTCTTCATCATAAAATGATTTTAGCCGGTCAATAATTTCAAACTTCTTAAAGTCTTTGATTGAATTTAACATTTCTGCAAATTCAAGCGTCACTTTTTCTTGATCAGTAAATAAATCTAAATGTCTAAAACTCAAGACTTCATCAATTTTCATTTGTGTTACACCCAATTCCTTTAATTCTTTTTTATGGATATCAACACAATAATGACAACCGTTAATTTTAGAAATTAATAACTTAATCAATGCACTAAGTTCATCATTAACGGGTGATTGATGAATAAACTTTTCACCTTGGCTCATTACAGACATTAACTCTCCATTTTGTTTCTTGTAATTATACGGCATTTGCAATCTCTCCTTTACATTGTTTAATACCAATCCAGTGATACTACACTTCGAACAATATTGGATAGAATTTGAAATTCTGTATAACATCTTGTCAATCTATGCTTTAGTTAAAACATTTAGCACTTATATTTAAAAAATATATAAAATATGAAAACAGATTGAAAGGATATTATACCTTGCTCTACCCTTTTTTATAAAAAATCACACACATTTGAGAAAATTTGATAATGTCAATAAATCACGTCATCGACATTGTTATTCGATATATATTGTTCTTATAATGGCCAAACTATTATTCCATTTAAATTAACGTGGTTCGTTTGTGTTAATGTACTGTACAAAACTGGGGAAGTATTGGTGATGATGAAGTGATTTATATTAATTGCGAAACACCTTCGATAGCAATGACATAGATTATTGGAAGATTAAATCAAAAATAAAGAAGACCCTAGTGGCCTTCTTTTTTATCTAATTCTTCTTTGATTTTTTCTGGTGATTTTCTTTCATGTGCTGGTTTTAATAATTTATCTACTCCTTCACTTTTTATCATAGCGCCACCAAATTGATAATTATGTTCAGGCGATGCATAAGCAGTAAAATCATCTTCTTTATTTTCATTGATGTATCCTTCAATCACAGCACTTCCCATAGGACTTGTTTCCAAGTTTGTGAAATGTACAGATTTAATCGTGTTCGTTTCTTTAGTATTATGCTTAAGATAGAGTGTAATACGTTCTTGTTGTTCTTTGTAGTAAATCGCTTTTTGTTTTTCTTTTTCATCATATTTCATTTTAAAATGCATGACCGTAGAAACTGTACATATACACAATATGACACCAATAATTATAAAAACATGTTTTTTGGACATTAAAGTAACTCCTAACTTTAGTGACTCTTCTTTTTATTTAGTTCTTTTTTTATATCATCTGGTGATTTTAACTGATTGGCTGGCTTTAGTAACTCGCTTAATTTTTCACTTTCTATCATAGCACCACCAAATTGATAATTATGTTCTGGTGTAGCATAAGCAGTAAAATTATCTTTTTTGTTTTCATTTATGTAACCTTCAATCACAGCACTTCCCATAGGACTTGTTTCCGAGTTTGTGAAATGTACAGATTTGATTGTATTCGGTTCTTTAGTGTTATGCTTGAGATAAAGTGTAATGCGCGCTTGTTGTTCTTTATAGTATATTGCTTTTTGTTTTTCTTTTTCGTCATATTTCACTTTTAAATAGATACCTGCAACACTAATTAATATGATTAACATAATACTAGTTAATATTAAAATTTTCTTTTTCGACATCTATCACCAGCTCCTAAAATGTGGTGGAATTTTATACAGTTTACATATTTATGATACTACAAAACACACTCTTACAAAGAAAATCTATAATTTTAATCTAGGTCAAGGAAAAGCAGCCAAAAGTGTTTATATAAGATCAACGAAATATTGCGGGTATAAAGTGGTTAACAGATAAATACAGTGGAAATTGTACTAAAAATTCAACTTTTCATTTTTATATGTAAGTATGATTAACTTGAAAACAAAATTAAAACGGCCGCATAGTTTTAGCGGTCGTTCTTTTTAGACTCTAATTCCTTTTTTATCTCATCAGGTGATTTGGTTTGATGTACTGGTTTTAATAACGTGCTTAAATTTTTACTTTTGATTAAACTTCCACCAAATTGATAATTATGTTCTGGAGACCCATATGCAACAAAATCATCTTCTTTATTTTCATTTATGTAACCTTCAATTACTGCATCGCCCATAGGTCCTCTTTTTAAACTTGTGAAATGTACAGTTTTGATGGTATTGGGTTCTTTAGTATTATGCTTAAGATAGAGTGTAATACGCTCCTGTTGTTCTTTATAGTATATTGCTTTTTGTTTTTCTTTTTCGTCATATTTCACTTTTAAATAAATGACTGATGCAACTATACATATACATAAAATGACACCAATAATTATAAAAACATGTTTTTTGTTCATTAAAGTAACTCCTAAAATGTGGTGGAAAATGAAAAAATTTTTATAATCTATAATTATGAACATTACAGATTATAAACCATAACACTAACATCGTCGCCTTCATTAACTTGATTGTTAAAATCAGCAATTACTGAGAATTGTACAAGGAATAATTGCCTATTATGCCCTCATGTAATTATTGCCTTACTAACATTAACAAAATCGATAGCTATTACATTAAATGCCTATACCCCAGACCTCAAACACCTTTTTATACAGGACGCACTGTAATTTCATTCACGTTAACGTGCTTTGGTTGTGTTAATGCATATAATACTGCTTCTGCAATATCTTGTGGTTCAAGTTTTTTACGATCTGTTGGATTGTATGCGGCAGTTATGGCTGTATCTACCATTCCTGGAGAAATGCTTGTTACTTTAACGCCTGTCTTTGCCAACTCTTTTTCTAATCCTTGAGTAATAGTGTGAACTGCTGCTTTCGTCGCACTATAAATCGTACTACTTTTCGTTACTTCAAAGCCAGAAATAGATGCAATGTTAATAAGATGGCCACTTGATTGTTCTAACATAGTTGGTAATGCAGCCTGTGCCGTATATAAAGTGCCTTTGATATTCACATCAATCATACTATCCCACTCATCTACTTGATAATCAGTAATCTTAGACGACAACATTTGCCCCGCACTATTGATAACAATATCCAAACCACCGAATGTTTGTTGTGCAATTTTTATCAATTCATCGACTTCTTCTTTATTCGTTACATCTGTTGGCACTACCTTCACACTATCTTGTGACAATTGATTCGCTACGTTTTGTAATTTTTCTTTATTTCTACCTGCTAAGACAACTTTTGCCCCTTCTTCATGTAGTAATGTTGCAATTGCTTCTCCAATACCACTACCTGCACCTGTAACTACTGCTACTTTATCTGTTAATACTGTCATAATGATCGACTCCTTTGATTCTTTTTATTTTTTCAGGGTAAATCATAAATACATATTACTTTTAAAAAGCGTATCACAATTCATATAACGGTCATAATAACTCGCTTCATTTTCATAGATAAATTACATTACAAGCCATTCGAAACATACAATTAATCGTTGCTTATATTTTTTATTTTTAAAAATGTTGAAAAATCGTCACTTCTTTATTGTAAAAACATTATATTAGTAATAAAGTTAATACTGTGATTTATCATTCGATTGAATGATTAGAGGGAGGAATAAAACGTGACATATCATGAGCGTGTTTTAGCATTAAGAGCAGAAAGTAAAAGAACCGCATTTGATTTTCGATTCGAAGATTTATTTAGCAAAGAAGAATGGCTAAGTATGTCTCTTGCAGAAAGACAAAAAGCTGAAAAAGCATTTCGACACGAAGTTAAAAATATGGACGATGTAAGAATGCCCTTCTCAAGTGTCCATGACGCCCAAGTAAAATTATATAATGTTGTATATTCTTATAACGGCATTAAACGTAATTTTAAACAAGTTGAAAATGAAGGATTCTAATATCATTTCGTTTATATATAGCAGACATGATAGAATTTTATATGTAAATCTTGTAGGTAATCGTTTTAAAAATAATATAAGTATGACTAAAGCCACATCCAATATAGGACGTGGCTTTTAGTATCGTTCCAGATTTGTGGGGAGTTAGGGTTTACTTAATTAAAGGGGTCTGCCCTCAATTGCTCACCAACGAGGGCAAGTTACATCAATCACACTTCAATTGCCGCCGACTAGGGGTAGTAATCATTGGCAATAAGAACTAGTTAGTGACTAACGATTTACGTTCCATAGCAAAGTGATACAAACGCTCAGCATCAATGTAAGGCATAGAATCAATAGTTAGGTAACCATCTTTGATGTCACCAATTAATCCTTGATTTACACCAGTGTTCACGTAAATATCATAGCTACTTACGTCTGAGAAAATAAGCGCTTCAATCTCTTTTCTCATAATCATCACTCCAATGTTTATATAGTATTTATATAAACTCTCTCGTCTCTCTCTATTTATTAACTTCTTACAAGTCTAATATTACATGAATTTCCAAATAAATAAAGGGATTTGTGATGTATTTCACAAATTTATCACTATTTTGGAAAATTAAGAAATATTTAATTATATAAAAGTTTAATAAGTCAGAAAATATGATAAAATGTAGATGTTCTTTAGACATTAAAAGCTTCTAACATGATACGGAATATGAGGTTCCTGTATCACATTAGAAGCTTTTTTGTTGCGGTGCTTATATTAATAATGGCATGAATGAACGCATGCTGTCTTAGCTCCAAGAATCATATAAGCTATTAAACTTCCGTTCTTTGAATATTTTTTAATTTCTTACTAATATCATCCAGTTCATTCTTCGCCTTTTTAACCCAATCTCCTTGAGCTACATTATCAAATTCACCTTTAAATTTTTTGAAATGGCTACCTATATTTCACAGCTCACTTTAGATATCGAACTTGTTTCTTCAGAGTTACTTGTTATATTACCAGGTTTTATTTGATATTCAGTTTGACTCATACCTTGTATCCTCACTTGGAGTATATTGTACAGAATCTGTAAAATAAATGTTTTCTTCTTTATTTTCGACAAAGGTAAATTCAAGACTTCTAGAACCTACGGATGAACCTTTTAAATCTCCATCGCCTTTCAATAATAGTTTCGGCGCTTGTTTGGTTGGAATATCATATCTTTTTCTTAACTGTTGGACATTATAATCATCATTATTCAATTGATATTTTGCCGAATAACTTGGTACATTAGGATTATATGAAATATCACCATCTTTATAATCATTAATATCTTTAAAGTTGCCATATTGTACAAAGAACTTAAAGTTTTCAATCTCTTTTTTTAACTTGTCATTCGGTAGTGGCTTCGTTGGTATGATTTTATTATGTTCCATTTTTACCGGATACCTTTTTTCATCATCCTTTGGTCTGCCGTTACTGTCATCTGTCATTTCACTTATAAAATAATACCCTTTTGTGGTTCTAGTATTGCGATTGATATAGAGCACCATTCCTCTCGTTTCCATATCCTTACCTTTTGGCTCGATTACCATTTCAGAATTAACTATCCAAGTACCTTTATCACCCTTTTTAAATTCTTGATCTCGAAAGCCTTCTTTATCGTAAAAATCATCGAGATTTTTGGTTGGATATAATTTTAATGTTTGATTAAATGTGTCTTTAATTTGGGCGTTTCGACCATTTGTTTTTGTCATAATGACATAACCTACAATCAATATAATGAGTAATACCAAGCATATACCGAGCGTTAATTTCTTTGAATGAATCATCATTTCTCCACCTTATATTTTTAATATTGACTCAGTTTTTAATATTTACAACTAAAGCGAAAAATTATTTTGAACACTTTATGAAATTTTTATTTCAAACTTCTATTAACCCTATTCAGTAGGTTTGAAATTAATACTATCAGAAAAATACACATTTTCTTCTTTATTTCTTATAAAGTTAAATTCTAGTTCTTTAGAACCTACGGATGAGCCTTTTAATCGCCATCACCTTCATACAGTTTGAAGTCATATTTACCAATTGTAAATGACGACTAGATGATATATAGTTCAAGAAACATCAAAATTCGTTAAAACATAATCAAATTTTATTATGTTCAAAACTTTATTTTCCAAAAAATAAAAAAGAAGTTAAACAAAGATTGGTTGCTTAACTTCCATTATTGAATTCATTAGTCCGATTTGACATAGATCCCGAAAAATAATGGCTAATAGCCACTTATAGTCGAAATTATGAACTATATAATTCATTTATTATTAAATGGATTATATACTTATTGTGTTTCTTAATACCTTTTTATACTTTAATATCTTGAATTTTTTCTAAATCATTACTAATATCTTTTAATTCGTCTGTGGCATTTTTCACCCAAGCCCCTTGTGCCGCATTTTTAAAATCATCTTCAAATTTTTTGAAATGACTTACCATTTGGTCAAGTAATATTTTCTCATCACTTTTCAGCTTATTTTGATGATCATGATGCATACGAACATGTTCAGGCGCAATAACCTCACTAATCTGTTCTTTTTCCTTCATTTGTTCCAATACTGCTAAATCTGGTAAACCACTAAAATCAAGTCCCACGCTTATTCATCTCCTTCAATTCTGTCAGATTGTTTTAGATATTCTCTTCTTAACTCATCTTTATAATCTTCTAATTTCATTTCGTGATGTCGGATACGTTGATTCGTTTCTCTATCGAAAGATTCTATAATACGTGTCATCCTGATCATAGCGTCTTCACTATAATTCATTTTATGTTTGAGATATAAGAAATGATCATACATTTGTTCACATTTCTTGCGTGTTTGATGTCTTAATTCATCAATTTGATTGAATGCATCATTCAATTGTTTTCTTTCTTCATCATAGGCATTTTCAAGTTCATTAATATTTTTATACGTAGTAAACATTACATCATCCCATCAATCTGGCTCGCTAACATTTGGTCATTAGAAACAATTGCTTCGATACTCTGTTTAATTTTTGCGATATAGCCATTACAATTTTTATAAACATCATTTAATTTCTTTATCTTATCATCAATTTTTCTTTTGGGATCTGTTTCAAGTTTACTTTCATACGCGCCACCTTTTCTTAATTCATCTATAACCTCTTCAGAGGTTAATTTTTCACCAATTTCATTTCCAACTTCTTGCGCTTTTTTCCAGTTGTCTCCAAATTTATGTGCCATCGCGTGATACATTTTTTCAAATGTTGGCTTTCTTCATTCACTAATTGATTTAAGCCTTCGGCAATGGTTAGTGCTGTTAAAGCTTCTAATAATTGTTGTTGGGAGGAAGAGAGTGATCCACCCGTTGTTTGAATCCAATTCGCTCTTAACGTCTCTACTTTATGTAATCTATGCCTCGTTTGTTTACGAACGGATTTTAATGCTTTATTATTTTCGTCTTGGTAGCCTTTAACTTTGTTTAATTCAGCTAAGATTATAGCCTGTGTTCTGCTCATTAAAATACCACTCATTGCATGGCCTTCTCCATTTTTAAGTACTATTTTTTCTCCAGCAGTTTCATATAAATGATTGCGGACACCTGCATCTAATTCGTCTTCATCAGACACAAATCTTACAATGTGACCATCGTACTTTTCAATCAATTTTTTAAGTTCTTCTTGATCGGCATAAAGGCCGCTCACATCTTTGATCGCTAATGGAGCTGGATTATACACAACGATATGTTTAATATCATTACTCATACCTAAAATCATCGCATCTCTACCGCCCAGCGAATGTCCGGTAATAATATCAATATCATAGTCTTTTTTGATATTTTTGATAAAGTCTTGGGTATTTTTATAATGTGGATCTTTATCTGTGACGGAATGAAGGCCAATATTGACATCGGCCCCAATATCCTTTAGCGTTTCACTCACATCTATATATCCTTGATAAGAAGGAACACCAAATGTTTGTTTTAATATTGCGTCTTTGTGTACATTAGTACCTGTCATACCTAAAGTAACTTTGCCAGTGTCTTTATTTAAAAAGGCGCTTGTAGTCGTGCCTGTTTTGGGGTCCGTATAACTTTTAAGATATGAAAGATTTTTAGGGAATTTATTTTTTTCTTGTAACTTTTTAATTTGTTTATCAATTTTATTTTGTTTTAAACCACTGTTATTTGCGTTTTCTATTTCATAACTTATATTAGATACTGTACTTGTTTCTTCAGAGTTACCTTTTATATTGCCAGATTTTATTTGATATTCCGTTTGACTCATGATTTATCATCCTCGCTAGGTGTAAATTCGACCGAATCTGAAAAATAGATATTCTCTTCTTGATTTTCTACAAACGTAAATTCTAGATCCTTAGATCCTACGGATGAGCCTTTTAAATTGCCGGATCCTTTCAATTTTAATTCGGGCGCTTGTTTGGTTGGAATATGATATCGTTTTCTTAACTGTTGAACATTATAGTCATCATTATTCAATTGATACTTTGCAGAATAACTTGGCACATTAGGATTATATGAAATATCACCATTTTTATAATCTTTAAAATCTTTAAAATTTCCATATTGTACAAAGAACTTAAAGTTTTCAATCTCTTTTTTTAACTTGTCATCCGGTATAGGCTTTGTTGGAATAATTCGATTATTTTCCATCTTGACAGGATATTTTTTTCTTTACTACGTGAATATCCTTTACTATCTTCAGTTATTTCGGTGACAATAAAATTACCCTTCGTTGTTCTAGTATTGCGATTGATATAGAGCACCATTCCTCTCGATTCCATATTTTTCCCTTTTGGTTCGATAACCATTTCAGAATAAATAATCCAAGTCCCTTTATCTCTTTTATCAAATTCTTGATCTCGAAAACCTTCCTTATCGTAAAAATCATCGAGATTCTTGGTTGGATATACACTTAATGTTTTGTTGAAATTTTCTTTAATTTGAGCGTTTCGACCATTTGTTTTTGTCATAATGACACAACCTCCAATCAATATAATGAGTAATACCAAACATATACCGAGCGTTAATTTCTTTGAATGAATCATCATTTCTCCACCTTATATTTTTAATACTGACTCAATCTTTAATTTACACAACTAAAGCGAAAAATTATTTTGAACACTTTATGAAATTTTCATTTCAAACTTCTATTAACCCTATTCAGTAGGTTTGAAATTAATACTATCCGTAAAATAGATGTTTTCTTCTTTATTTTCTATAAATGTAAACTCTAAATTTTTGTGTCCTATAGATGATCCTTTTAAATCACCATCGCCTTTTATTAATAATTTAGGTGCTTTCTTAGTTGGTATATCATACCTCTTTCTAAGTTGCTTCACATTGTAGTCATCATTACTTAATTGATACTTTGCTGAATAACTTGGCACATTCGGATTATATGAAATGTCACCATCTTTATAATCATTAATATCTTTAAAGTCACCGTATTGTACAAAGAATTTAAAGTTTTCGATTTCTTTTCTTAATTTATCATCAGCTATCGGTTTGGTTGGGATAATTTTATTATGTTCCATTTTTACTGGATATTCTTTTTCTTTACTACGTGAGTATCCTTTTTTATCTTCCCATAATTCCCTCACAATAAATTCACCTTTTGTCGTTCTGGTATTGCGGTCTACATACAGGACCAATCCTCTGGATTCCATATTCTTTCCATTTGTTTCTATTGTCATTTTAGAGTGAATTATCCAAGTGCCTTTGTCGCCCTTTTCAAACTCTTGATCTCGAAAGCCTTCCTTATCATAAAAGTCTTCAAGATTTTTAGTTGGATACAGGCTCAACGTTTTGTTGAAGTTTTCTTTAATTTGTTTATCTTTACTGCTTTCTTCCTTTTTCATTCCGCAAGCCCCTATAAAAACAGCTAATAATACTAAATACAGCCAGAGCCTCAACCTTTTTGAGTGAATCATCATTTCACATCCCCATTTTTATTTTTGATGCAAAGTTAAGTTCAAATTCCAATATTAATAATATTAGAGGAAATTTTATGATTAAATCCTCGTGGATTTTAATTGTTAGTTGTATTTTTCACATATCAACATCACAAATTATTTAAAAAGCGCAAATATCTTTATAATTTTTATTGGCCTAACCAACTAATTAATTAAGATAAATTGCGCTTATATTTAAAATAATAACACTGAAACTCAATGTATTTACTTATTAAAATTGATGTTTAAATACAACTTTACTAACATTCATTTTTCGGTTTACATTAATTTGTTAGATAACGATATATATCATCTCTTACAGCTTTATCCAGTGCTAAATCCATCGTTACTACGTTTGAACCATTCGGCATTTTATCTTGCTTTTCTGAACCTTCTATATATCCAGCAGTTCCTAAATAATAAAAATATATACCATCATCATCTTTTTTCTGTACAAAAATATACATTTTAATTCCTTTTGCTCTATGGGACAAAATTTTCTGAACTTCTTTTGATTCTAGCGTTCTATTAGATTTAGTAAACCATTTTAATTCATCTTGACTTAAAAATTCATCTTCATATTTTGTGCTATCACTTATATCCTCATGCTTATCATAAGTGATAAATATTGGCATTTCTTGGCTTTTTATCATGTATCCCATGATTACAGACGAACCATTTTTATTCCAATTAAATATTTTACTAAAATCTTCTCTTGAATATTTATTATATAAAATCAGTCCATTTTTACCTTTTTGGTATTTTTCATTGTTATACTTTGATAATTCAATAAGATCTTCTAAAAACATATTAAATGTTTGATTACTTAGAGCATTAGTAAATGCATCGCTTAGTCTTATCATTCTTTCATTACGTTCTATAATGGGACTTCCATAGATTTTTTCAATTCCTGCGTTGTAAAATGAAAAATCTAAAATTCTTAATGAAGTATCTATATCATCTTCTGTTATATCCTTAACTTCGTTCAACATTTTATTTTTTAATTCATCATATGTTAATTCATTTTTTAAAAGTTCTTCTAAAACTAAACTATCGATTCTTTTCAATCCAGGTGCTATTTGCCTTGAAAAGAAAACCAGATTTTTAGATTCATTTTCCGTCAATAATGTATCTATTTTTTTATATCTCACTAAGAACTCGTAATAATTACTAAATTTAGAAAATATAACGCTTGGATCTATAGAATGTTGTTGTATGAAATCCATTAGTAACGGCATGTGTCCCAATCTATTTTCAACTTCTTCATAAGCTTTTAATATTAATTTATTTTGATTTAATGATACTGCATCCAATGAATTGTAAATCTGTTTTTTAGCAACTTCTTCAAAATTAATTGTAGATACTCCATTAATCGAATCGTTATTCGTTAAAAACTTCTTATAATTATCTTTATTTTGCGATTGATCCCCAGAAAGCGCAATCGGAATTAAATAATTTGTCTTATAATTACCAATAAAATCAATTACTGTAACATACTCTTTATTTGAACTTTTTCTTAATCCTCTACCAAGTTGCTGAATGAATATAATACTAGACTCTGTTGGTCTCAACATTACAACTTGATTGACTTCTGGAATATCAATACCTTCGTTAAAAAGATCTACAGTTATAATATAGTTAATCTTACCTTCTTTTAATTTTTCTATTACAATTTGGCGATAATTAACACTATCATCTCCTGTTAAAGCAACACTTTTAATCCCTTTTGAACTTAGTTTATCCGCTAAATCATAAGCTTCTTTTTTGCTACTTACAAAAATCAATCCTTGTAAAATTTCACCTGAATATCCATAGTAATCTGTCTTTTGAATAATATAATTAACTCTTTCATCAGAAGTTAAATATCTCAGTTTAGTTACATCATCTTCTTTAATACCTTGATGTACATAATCAGTCACACCAAAATAATGAAATGGACATAAAATATCACTTTCTAATGCTGCTTGTAACCTTATTTCATATGCAATATTATAATCAAACAGTTCAAATATACTTAATTCATCTGATCTTTCTGGTGTAGCAGTCATTCCCAGCATGAACTTAGGTTTGAAGTAGTTAAATACTCGTTGATAAGTAGATGCAGCAGAACGATGTGCTTCATCAAAAACAATATAATCAAATTCATTTTCATCAAATTGCTTAAAATTATCATCTCTAGATAATGTTTGAATGGTTGCAAATAAATATTTGGCATCGACATCTCTATGTTTTCCTGTCAACAATCCAAAATCACTATCATTTTTTATAGGTAATACTTTTTTAAATTCTTCCTTAGCTCTATTTAAAATCCCCTCATTATGAACAATAAATAAAAATTTATTAGGGTTTACTTCTCTAACATCTAATGCACATAAAATCGTTTTACCTGTACCAGTTGCAGATATTATTAACGCCTTATCTTTGGCTTTATCCCTAATAGCTTTTAATGACCTTAATGCTTCTGCTTGCATTAAATTGGGTACAATTTCCACTGATTTTTTCACCTTATCAGCTAGCAGCATTTGAGTTTGTTCAACCTCCGCTAATTTTTCTAAGGAACGGTACTCAAATGATTCTTTATATGAATTAATCCATTGCTCAGTCAGTGGGGTACTCTTTTGCCATAACAAGTCAAATTCACTTTTTACACTATCAACTAAATCGCCATTTTTCATAGTAGACAGTAAAACATTATGCTCATAATTAACCTTTAACGCATTAGATGTTAAATTAGAGCTTCCTATTACCATAGAACTATAATCCTTATGCTCAAAAATATATCCTTTGGCATGGAATCCAGCAATATCAGTTAATCTTACCTCTACATTTTTTAATTTAAGTAATTCTCCATACATTTTAGGACTATTAAACCCTAAGTAATTAGATGTTAATATTTTCCCTTTAACACCCTTATTGCTTAAATCTAATAGTTGAGCCTTTAAGCTGGCTAAACCGCTTTCTGTTATAAAAGCCACAGAAAAATAAAACGTTTCACATTTTTGAAGTTCATCTATAATTGTTGAAAGAACTTTTTCATTTTTATTATTTACTAAAAGCTTCGGTGTATAATTCCCTTTATGAGAAATATGTTTGTCTATAAACCCTTTATGTAAAGATTGATTGAAATCATTTAGTAATCTACTCATATTATCCCTCAGTCATAATTTTATTAACGGCTGGTATATCCGCTGGGGCCCAATTTAATTTATCAAGTTCGTTTATTGACAACCATTCAATACTCTTATGTTCAGTTAGAGTTGGTAACTCTTTGTTTAAAGTACATTTGTATGTTGTTAACCTAACAATTCCAAAATCATATTCATGTTCTGTAGTTATAACTTTGTCTCCAACAATTAAATCACATTTCATTTCTTCTCTAATTTCTCTAATCAAAGCGTCTTTTTCAGTTTCATTCTTTTCAACCTTACCGCCAGGAAATTCCCACATTAAAGGCAGACTCATTTTTTCACTTCTCTGTGCACAAAGAATTTTGTTATCAGAAAAAATAATAGCTCCTACTACATTGATTACTTTTTTCATAAGACTCACCCTTCAATTTAAAATCATCTTAATTGTTATTCTATCAAAAATTACAAAACTATATATAAATCAATATTAAAAATTAATATTTTACATTCACATGAACGCTCTACTCCATGCATTTTCATACACATCTATTATATAATACTTGTGAAAAGTATTGTCTTGGGGCTGTGTTTTTTTACTTTTGGGGCGTATTTCTTTATAATTCATTACATAAATGTAAGGGCTTTAGTTTTCATGTTTTATTAAGTCTAACTGAGATTTTGAAAGGATGTTTAGCAACAATGGATAAAGAATTATGGATAGAACGAGCTAATGATAGTTTAGTTAAACATTTTTATGAGCAGCAATCTGACATTGAACAGCGAGAAGGTTTTGAAAGTAAATTAACATTTGGTACTGCGGGTATACGCGGAAAATTCGGTCTTGGTGAAGGTCGACTTAATAAGTTTACTATTGAAAAATTGGCATTAGGTTTAGCGCGTTATTTAAATGCCCAAACAAACAGTCCAACAATAGTCATTCATTATGATATTAGACATCTTTCAACTGAATTCGCCCAAATAATTGCTAATGTATTAGCAAACCATCAAATAACAGTTTATTTACCTGATACATATAAAACGACACCGGAATTATCGTTCGCGGTGCGCAATCTTAATACTACTGCTGGCATTATGATTACAGCAAGTCATAATCCGAAAGACTATAACGGCATCAAAGTATATGGTTCTGATGGTGCGCAATTATCGACTGATGCATCTGAGCTTGCAAGTCGTTATATCGAAGAAGTTGGCGATCCATTACAGATTGATATACCTATTTCTAAACAAAATACATCTTATATCAAGCCTTTTCCGAAATCTGTAACTGATGACTATATGAAACACATTCAAAATATGATTGGCTATATTCCTAAATCTGATTTACAAGTTGTGTTCACTAGTTTGCATGGTACAAGTGTTCCGATTGTACCTGAGTTATTACAATCTTTGAATTTCAATCAATTTAATCTTGTAGAAGCACAATGTAAACCTGATCCGAATTTCAGCTCAGTTCAAAGTGCTAATCCTGAAGATCATCGCGCTTTTGATCAAGCAGTCGAACTTGCAAATAAAAGTCATGCAGACTTATTAATATCAACTGACCCTGATGCAGATCGACTTGGTATTGCTGAACGTGATGCACACGGTCATATCACATATTTTAATGGCAACCAAATTGGTGCGCTGTTACTTAATTATCGTATTCAACAAACGTCTCAATTACGTCACCGCTTAATGATTCAATCTATTGTAAGTAGTGAGTTAACAAAGTCATTAGCACGCTATAATAATGTTGAATACAAAGAGGTGCTGACGGGCTTTAAATTTATTGCTCAGGAAATAAGACAACTGGATGATCATCAAAATATGATTTTCGCATTTGAAGAGAGTTACGGTTTTCTATCAGAGCCTTTTGTACGTGATAAAGATGCCGTACAAATTGTGCCACTCATTATAAAATACGCTTCTGAGTTAAAATTATATGGCAAAACATTGAAAGATGAATTAGAACAGATTTATCAAACTGTTGGTAGACATGAGGATACATTATTCTCGCATACGCTAGAAGGATTTGAAGGGAAAAAGAAAATTAATGCAATAATGACCAAATTCCGTTCAAATCCACCGCAAGAGATTCAAGGACTCAAAGTGAAAGCAATTGAAGATTATTTAACTAGCGAGGTTTATCATTTGGATAAAGATACAACGTCGCAGATTAATTCTCCTAAATCAAATGTTATTCGTGTCTTATTTGACGAAGGATTTATCGCTTTACGTCCTTCTGGTACTGAACCTAAAATTAAATTATATGTGTCGTTAAAATGTCCGAATTTTGATGATGTAGCTCAAAAAATTAATGCGATGATTTTTAGCTAATTAAAAATTTTATACATCGAAATATTACATTTCATTTTATGCTTATCAGCCCTTTTGAAACTAGAATCCTTATGTTTTCGCGTTTTGAAGGGGCTAATTTGTAATAATTTTTCAAAAGTATATTAGAAAATTAATTTTCATGTATTTTTCATATTAAGCGGTAATAATATAATAATTAATACCGCGACCTATTTAATTGTTTTCGCGATGAAAAAGGTTTAGAATTACAAAAATAACTATTTTAAATTTAGTTACAAATATATTTTAGAAAGGATGTGAAATAATGAAAGGCTCTAAACAAATACTTTTGATTATGGGCATTATATCTCTTATTGTTTTATTTATTTTTACACTATTCATCATGGCGCAATATGCAAAACATTATGAACAAAAATCCGACAGTTCCAACGCACATACTTTAAATTCATCATCAGCCATAATTGAGCAACATACTATGTCGAATTTAGCGTCTCTAGATTTATACGCTCCTGTTCGTAACATTACTTCTAGTCGTGATATTCATCCCATTTATTTCATGACAAAAGATTAAAACTTCCTTTTTCATAACCCCATTCATTCAACTAATAAATTAAAAAATGATAAAAACGTACTGTTTTTTAGAAACATACATATATAAGAAACGCATCCATTACTAAAAGACAGTACATTATATTCTATCAGGAAGGTGCAACAATGACCGTCAACATCGTATTTAGTATCGTATTCTGCATAAGTATGGTTATATTAGGCATTTATGTCGCAATAACTAAAGATTTCACACTAATCTCTTTTATAAATCAAACGGCCATTGCAGATAAACACAAGAACCAAATTGCATATATATTTACGCTATGTATAAGTTTGAGTGCAGTATTTTTAATGTCTTCAATTCTAAGCTTTGAATATGATTTTATTGCATTAGCATTCTTATTTTTAACGATAGCATTATTACTTATCGCATTATTCTACGTTTGCTTTTATAAAATTACAAAATACCCATAAATGTTTGTGATAGTGTGTTGGTTAGATTTATTGATGCGCTGTCAGTAAGTAATTGTTTGCGAAAAAAATACAACCTTGTACGAATACAAAGTTGCATTAATATAGAATCATTTATGCTTTTTAATATCACAAAACAAATTGATTAAACTAGCTAAAATAGTCAAAATTGGAATCAAGATTACATAAATATCATAACCTCTAGATATTAGTATACATAATATAATTAGCGACCCTATTATAATTGCTAAATTATAAGCCAAACTAATTTTATATTTCATTTCAATTCCCACCTTAATAGCATTTATTAAAATTCTATAATGTTTACATAGACTTCTTAACAAACTTTAACCCAGCTAAGCTAAGTATTGAAATAATTACACCTCCTAATATAAATATATTACTTAAGCTTAGTAAAGGTATAATTATACTTATCAGTCCTAAAGACAATGTATCCGCTGCATAATTCGATGTAGATGAGATACTAAATACTTTCCCCATCAAATGATTTGGCGTTTTTATTTGAATGGCAACTGATCTTGTTAGTCCCTCTATAGATTGTCCAAGTCCCAATAATGTTGCACCTATATATAATATCGCCACACTTGGAAACACATTAATAATCGATAAGCCAATTCCCCAAACTAAAACACCAATACTAAATTTAAAGATTAATCGCTTTTCTGACAGCAAACCCATAATCAATGACATTAATAAAGATGCTATACCTAAACATGATGTAGCTAGTCCATATACACCAACGCCCTCTTTTAATATATTGGAAATAAACAATGGTAATACAACACGCCAAAGGCCAGTATTAATCAATATGCAGGCAAATTGGATGATTATAATAAATGGAATTTCTTTAGATTGTTTCAAGAATTCCCAAGTTTCAGAAAAATCTTCTTTTGAGTGTCTATCAATCATGTTGTTATTTGTATATTTTAAAAGTGCATTAAAAATAAATCCTAAAAATAGCAATATACTACAAATAAAAAAGACGCCAACATTACCAACTAGTATTACAATGACACCAATTAAAGCAGGTAAAATAATATTTGAGCCTCTTTGCAAACTATCGATTAACGCATTACTTGTTGCTAAATGCTCCTCATCAATAATTTCAGGAAGAATTGCCCTAAACGCAGGATCCGTATAGCAGTTAATAATGGTGATAGCTGTAGATATGGTTAGAAGCGTCAGATAATTTAAATTTGATGTTATTGCAAGTAAAGGAATAATTATTATAATCAAACTTAGTATAAGATCAGATAGATAAAGTATTTTCTTTTTATTATGTTTATCAGAATATGCGCCACCGAAAATACCAAATATAATAAATGGAAGTGTTTGACTCATAACCATCATTGATAATTTTAAAGATGATTGGTTTGTCAATTCAACAGTAAACCAAATTATTTGTAACGAAAACAGCACAAAACAACTCCGACGTAAGAAATTACCAATCAATAAATATGTAAAGTTTCTATTTTTCAAAACTTCTAAATACAACATATTTATCACCTCTCATAAAAATAATTGAATGCATCCACCAGCTTTTTTAGACCTTCTTCTAAACTCTCTTTATCCAAAGCGCAATTAATTCTAATATAATTTAGTCAGTTAAATATCAATTATTTCGAAATATACATACTACTTGAAACACCATACATAACCCCCAAAATGACTACTCAGAGGTTATATTCTACTAATTATGATTATATTAAATATGAAAATATTATCAAAAAAATCAAATTTATAACAAAAATACACCCCTTAAAGTTAGGTCTTTCAATCCAACTTTTGGGGTGTATATCATTCTCATCATATTCTAGGTTGTTTTTAACAAACTAAATATAGTGAATGCAAATCAACTATTATTTAAATTATGAATTATTTTAATTCTTTCTTCTACGAGCCAATAACATTAATCCAGCAATTCCAATTATACTACTAAAGATCAAACCTTTTTGCGTGCTTTCTAAACCTGTTTTTGGTAATTCTGCTCGTTTTTTCTCTTGATTAGCTACTGATTCTTTAGCAATTTTAGATTTTTTAACTTTATCATTTTTATCCATTGAATGAACTGGGCCATTTGGTTTTGCTCTGTCTTTCGATAATCCTGGATTGTTAGGATTTACTGGGCCACTTGGATGAGTTGGTCTGCTCGGCTTCTCTGGGTTTTCAGGTCCTTTTGGATCTTTTGGTTTCTCTCCACCGAACTCTACAATCTTATCTACTGGTTGTTTTGTGATCTCTTCTGTTGGTTGACCCTCGCCAACTTTTTCACCTGTTAATGGGTTCACTGTGATTGGTGTTGTGATTGTCTTACTTCCTGGTTGTCCTTCTTGTTTCACTCGCTCTTCACCAGGTTGTAATTTTGGATTAAACTCACGTTTTGTTTCAAACGGTATCTCTACTGTTTTTGTTTCTGGTGTACCCGTTTTTGGTCCGTGTTTAATCACATCATCCACTGGCTCTTCGATCACTTTTCCTGTGTCTGGATTCTTGATTCCTGGTTTACCTGGTACTTTTTCCGTTTGATCTGTGGGTAAGTTTGGATCAAAGATATCTTTATGACCTTGCGGTATTTTCTCGCCACCGAATTCTGTTAATTCATTAACTGGATCTTTTGTGATTTCTTCTTTCGATTCACCTTTACTAATAATTTCTCCAGTTAATGGATTTTTTAGTGTTGGCGTCGTTATTGTCTTCTCACCTTTTTGTCCTTCTCTTGTTACTTTTTCTGTCCCTGGTGCTAAATCCGGATTAAATTTACGTTCTTTCTCGAATGGAATCTCTTCTTTTTCTACAATCGAGTCTCCTTTTACAGGTCCATATTTTGTTACGCTATCGACCGGTGGTCTAACTACATCTCCTGTTTCTGGATTCTTAATTCCTGGTTTACCTGGAACTTCCTCTTTCTCTCCTGTTGGTAACTTCGGATCAAATTCGTCTCGATGACCTGGTGTTATCGTTTCTGGTCCGTATTCTGTTAATTCATTAATCGGATCTTTTGTGATTTCTTCTTTCGATTCACCTTTA